>Ga0075012_10002655_pt1 | contig 17449 bp, 15 predicted proteins | sample All_14_2_FD_71474 | JGI IMG/M metagenome (GOLD analysis project Ga0075012, IMG submission 71474) | Freshwater microbial communities in response to fracking from Pennsylvania, USA - Allegheny Zone_MetaG_DW_15 | ecosystem: Environmental > Aquatic > Deep subsurface > Groundwater > Drilled... | reverse complement strand
AGGTTGTCGAGCCGGCCGGCGGCGATGAACTCGCCCTCCAGGCCCCAGAAGCTGCCCTTCTGGACGTCGTAGGCGGCGAGGTCCCAGCTCAGGACATCGGCGGCGGCGACTTGCGCGCGCTCGGCCAGCAGTCGGCGCAGCCGCGCTTCGGCGGCGGCATCGTCGTCGATCTTGCCGAGGAGAAGCGGAAGCTCGGTCTGCTTGTTGAGCTTGAGGCCTTGCTCGTTGACCTCGCGGTTCATGTGGATCGCGAGGTTCGGCAGCCGCAGCAGCGGCTCGTCGACGCGCACCAGCCGCGCGCTCGGGCCCGCGGCGCTGCGCACGAAGACGCGGCCGGCGAGGCCGAGGTCGCGGTCGGCGAAGGTGGCGAGGATCGGCCCGCCATAGACCTCGACGGCGACGCGCAGCATGCCGTCGCCGGCCAGCGCCGGGCGCGGCTTGAGCCGCAGGCCCGGCGAATCGGTATGGGCGCCGACGATGCGGAAGCCGGTGTCGGCCAGCTTGCCGCTGCCGAGCACGAAGGCCGTCAGCGAGGCGCCGCCGCGCACGACGTAGTAGCGCCCGCCGGCGGCGAGCTGCCAGCGCTCGCCCTCATCGAGGCGGACGAAGCCGTGTTCCCTCAGGCGCGCCTCGGCGCCGGCGACGGCATGCCAGGGCGTCGAGCTGGCGTCGATGAAGTCGAGGAGCTGGCGGGCGTGGGCGAGGCTGTCGGCGAGGGGCGGCATGACGAAGGACGCTGAAGACACGGAGCACGAAGCTTACCGCCGCGCTCGCGTTCAGGCGAGCGATCCGGCTCCTCCGCGGTGACAAACGTCACAGACGCCGTCCGCCCCCCGCCCTTAAGCTCGCGCGCCTCGCAGCCCGGAATCCCTCCATGCCCAACGCCACGCTCCCCTTCCCCGCCGTCGCGGTCGAATTCATGAACCGCGACCACACCATCTTCGCCGACCTTCACCGCCGACTGCTCGACCTGCTCGACGAAGGCGCCCCGGCCGCCGCCATCGACCATGCGCTCGACGATCTGGTGCGGCACACGCGCGTGCACTTCACCGAAGAGGAACAGTTGATGCGCGACGTCCGCTTCCCGGCCTACCCGATTCACCAGGCCGAGCACGAGCGCGTGCTGATCGAGGTATCGGCGCGGATCGATGCCTGGCGGCATGAGAGGGACGTTGCGGCGCTGGCGGACTGGCTGCGGTCGGGCGTCGCCGAGTGGTTCGTCGGCCACATCGGGTCGATGGACCTGATGACGGCGCGCTTCGCCGCCATGCAGGGCCGCAGCTGACCGCGGCACCCGCAGGAACGGGGCTTGCCGCAGCCGTTGGAGCCGTTCCCCAACACAGCGAGGTGTCCCCATGAGAGTCAGCGAAGCGATGACGCGCGACGTCAAGGTCGCAAACCCGAACCAGAGCCTGCACGACGTGGCGAAGATCATGGCCGACGACGACGTCGGCAGCCTGCCGGTCGGCGAGAACGATCGCCTCGTCGGCATGATCACCGACCGCGACATCGCCATCCGGGCGGTGGCGCAGGGCAAGTCGCCCGACACCACCAAGGTCGGCGAGGTCATGAGCCAGGACGTCAAGTACTGCTTCGACGACGAGGACATCGCCGACGTCGCGCTGAACATGGGGGACATCCAGGTGCATCGGCTGCCCGTGCTCAACCACGACAAGCGCCTGGTCGGCATCATCGCGCTCGCCGACATTGCCAACATCGCGGGTGCCGAACTTGCCGGCGACGCAGTGCAGGGAATTTCGGAGCCGACCCGCCCCCACTGAGCGACCCGGCCGGCGGCGCCGGCAGGGTTCAGCCGAGGAGATCGCGCAGGCGGAAATAGAGCATGCCGAGCACCAGCGCCGGCGTGCGCATCAGCGCGCCGCCGGGAAACGGCAGGTGGCCGATGCGCGCGAACAGGTCGAAGCGCTCGGCTTGCCCGCGGATCGCCTCGGCGACGAGCTTGCCGGCCATGCCCGTGAGCGCCAGGCCGTGGCCGGAGAAGCCCTGCAGGTAATAGACGTTGGCGCCGGAGCGCCCGAAGTCGGGCGCGCGGTTCATCGTGATGTCCACGAAGCCGCCCCAGGCATACTCGATCTCCAGGTCGTCGAGCTGCGGAAACACGCCGAGCATCTGGCGCCGCATCTTGTCGACGAGCTTTCGCGGCGTCGCCGCGCTGTAGCTGTCGCCGGCGCCGAACAGCAGCCGGTGGTCGGCGCTGGGGCGGAAGTAGTCGAGCACGAAATTGGTGTCCGAGGCGGCGGCGCGGCCACGGATCAGCGCGTCGGAGCGCTCGCGGTCCATCGCCTCCGTCGCCACCATGTAGGTGCCGACGGGCATGATGCGGCCGCCGATTTCCGGCGCCACCGTGTCGCCGTATTCGTTGAGGTAGACGTTGCCGGCAAGGACGACGAAGCGGCAGTCGACCTCGCCTTCCGGCGTCTTCACCACGGGCTGCGCGCCGCGCGCGATGCGCTTCACCGGCGAGTGCTCGTGCACGCGCACGCCGGCGGCGCGCGCCGCGTCGGCGAGGCCGAAGCAGAACTTGAGCGGATGCAGGTGGCCGGAATCGGGATCGTAGGCGCCGGCGACGAAGCGCCGGCTGGCGATCCACTCGCCGATGCGCTCGGGGCCGATCCACCGCAGGGCGTAGCCGTAGTGGCCGTCGACGTGGGCGACCCATTTTTCGAGCGCGCGCGCCTTGCGCGCGCTGACCGCGAGCGTCAGGTAGCCGGGCTGGTAGTCGCAGTCGATGCCGTTGTCGGCGATGCGGCTGCGCAGCAGGTGCAAACCCTCGACCGAGATGTCCCAGGCGCGGCGCGCATCCGCGGCCGGCAATTGCGCCTCGATGGTGCCTTCGGCGGCGAAGCCGACGATGACCTGGCCGCCGTTGCGGCCCGAGGCGCCCCAGCCGATGCGGCGCGCTTCGAGCAGCACCACCGAGTAGCCGTGCAGCGCGAGCTCGAGCGCCGCCGACAGACCAGAGTAGCCGGCGCCGACGACGCAGACGTCGGCCACGGCCCGCCCCTGCAGCGGCGGCGAGTCCGGCGGGCGTCGCACGCTTGCTTCGTAGTACGAGTTCTCGGTTAGGCCGAGTTCCTTCTCGAGCAGCACGCGTGCCTCAGGCCACCCTGAAGTTCTTGAACTGCCAGGGATCGTCGGGATCGATGTCTTCCTCGAACGGCCGGCCGCGGCCGGCGAGCGGCGTCCAGTCGCCATAGACGCCGACGAGTTCGCCGAGGTAGGGCCGTGCCACGTCGAGCACCAGGTCGTGGTCGATATCGTCGGGCTCGACGACGCCGGCCGACGGATTGCGCAGCGCCCAGACCATGCCGCCGAGGATGCCGCCGACGACCTGCAGGCTGGTGGCGTTATTGTGGGGCGCGAGCCTGCGCGCCTCCTCGATGGTCAGCCGCGAGCCGTACCAGTAGACGCCCTTGGCATTGCCCATCAGGAGCACGCCGAGCTCGTCCATGCCCTGCGTGATCTCGTCGCGCAGGATGCGCTTGGTGCCCTGCAGGCGCCAGTTCTTGCCGGCGAGTTCGTGCAGCGAGAGCACCGCCTCGTCGCAGGGGTGATAGGCGTAATGCACGGTCGGCCGGTAGACGACCTGCGCCTTCTCGCGCAGCGTCAGGTGGTCGGCGATGGAGATGGACTCGCCGTGGGTGATGAGGAAGCCGTGGTACGGGCCTTCGAGCGGCGTCCAACTGCGTACGCGCGTCGCCGCGCCGGGACGTGCGAGATAGATCGCAGCGTCGGAGCCGAAGCCGTGGCGTCCGGCGTCGGCGGGCCAGTGGCGCTCGTGCGTGCCCCAGCCGAGTTCCGACGGCTGCATGCCCTCGCCGACGAAGCCGACGACCGACCATGTGTTCACGAACTCGTCGCGCCGCTTGCCCGAGCCGTTGGTCTGGGTATCGCGCTCGGCGATGTGGATCGTCCTGATGCCGAGCCGCTGCGCCAGCCGGGCCCAGTCCTCGTAGCTCTGCGGCGGCGGGACCGTCAGGTCGTTGTCGGCGGCCATGTCGAGCAGCGCCTGCTTGACGAAGATCGACGCGAGCCCGGGATTGGCGCCGTGCGTCAGCACGGCCGTCGGCCCCGTGCGCTTGTCGAGGCGGAAGGCGAGTACCTCCTCGCGCAGGGCGTAGTTGGAGCGCTGCGAGATCGTCAGCGACGGATCGGCATAGCCGCCGGCCCATGGCTCGATGCAGGTATCCAGGTAGAGCGCGCCACGCCGCCAGCAGAATTTGATGAGGGCCAGGCTCGAGACGTCGACCGAGAGATTGAGCAGGAAGTCGCCTTCGCCCAGCAGGGGTTCCAGCACCGATTGGTAGTCTTCCTCGGTCAGGCAATGGACACGGAAGTCGACGCCGAATTCCGCCGCGATGTCGCGGCCGCCCGCGTCGGCGGTGAGCACGGTGATGCGTTGCGGATCCATCTCGATGTGGCGCAGCAGCACCGGCAGCACGGCTTGCCCGATGCTGCCGAAGCCGACGATCACCATGCGGCCGTCGAATCGCGCGTGCTTCATGTCAGGCGGCATCGCATCCCCCGGGTTCTCCCGCGAAGTGCAAGCGACGTGCCTCAGCCGTCCAGGCTCGCGAGCGGTTCCCTGTAATCGTACCCGAGCGCGGAGGCCACCGATGCGCAGGTGACGTCGCCGCGATGGATGTTCAAGCCCATGCGGAAGTGCGAGTCATCGCGCAGGGCGTGGGCGTAGCCCTTGTCCGCCAGCTTGAGCACGTAGGGCAAGGTGGCGTTGGTCAGCGCGAACGTCGAGGTGCGCGCGACGGCGCCGGGCATGTTGGCGACGCAGTAGTGGACGATGCCGTCGACGACGAAGGTCGGCTGCGCGTGCGTAGTCGGGCGGCTGGTCTCGAAGCAACCGCCCTGGTCGATGGCGACGTCGACGAGCACCGAACCGGGCCGCATCTTCGCCAGGTGCTGTCGCGCCAGCAGCTTCGGTGCCGCGGCGCCGGGAACCAGTACGGCGCCGATGACGAGGTCGGCGTCGAGGGCATGGCGCTCGACGGCGGCGGCCGTCGAGTAGATGGTGCGAATGCGGTTGCCGAAGTGTCCGTCGAGCCAGGCGAGCCGCTCGAGCGAGCGATCGAGCACGGTGACGTCCGCCCCCATGCCGACGGCGATCAGCGCCGCGTTGTAGCCGACGACGCCGCCGCCGAGGATGGCGACGCGCCCCGGCGCGACGCCCGGCACGCCGCCCAGCAGCACGCCGGCGCCGCCGTGCGACTTCTCGAGGCAGGCGGCGCCCGCCTGTATCGACATGCGCCCCGCCACCTCGCTCATCGGCGCCAGCAGCGGCAGGCCGCCGCCCGGCGACGTCACGGTTTCGTAGCCGATGGCGATGCAGCCGGCGGCGAGCAGCCCTTCGGCCTGCGCGGGATCGGGCGCCAGGTGCAGGTAGGTGAACAGGACCTGGTCGCGGCGCAGCAGGGCGATTTCCTGCGCCTGCGGTTCCTTGACCTTGACGATCAGGTCCGCCTCGGCGAAGACCGCCTCGGCGCCCGGTGCCAGTTCGGCGCCGGCCTCCTCGTAGAGCGCGTCGGCGATGCCGATGCCGGCCCCTGCGCCGGCCTGGACCAGGACGCGATGGCCGCGGCTGGTGGCCTCGCGCACGCCGGTCGGCGTCATGCCGACGCGGAATTCGTTGTTCTTGATTTCCTTCGGTACGCCGATCAGCATCGTGCCTCCCGCGTGCGCGGGCAGCGGTCCCGCTGCGTCGATTCTACGGGCGATTGAACTTGTCGATGCAGTCGAGCACGCGGCCGGAAGCGTCGATCGTGCCGGTGGTGCAGCTTCCCGTCCGGTTCGCCGCCGTGCCGGTCCGGGCGGCGCTCGCCCCGGCGAATGCCGGCCGCGACAGCCGGCGCGAGAGTGCGATCACCTGCTGGTCGAGCTGGTCGATGCGCGCGTCGCGCTCCTCGATTTCCTGTTGCACCTCGCGCAGGCGTTTGCGCAACTCGGCCGCCTCGTTCTGCGCCTTGGCGCGGGCGTTGACGTTGATCGCCTCCTGCTTGTGGGCCGCATCGAGCTCGTCCTGCTGGAAATCGATCAGGGCCTCCTGCGAGGCGATCATCTGGGCGAAGCCGCGGTAGGCCATGAACGAGGCGCCGCCGGCGCCGAGCGCCACGGCCAGCATGACGGTCAGGACGCTCCGCAGCAGGCTGTGCGGGCGCGGCGCGGGCGTCGCCACCTGCGCCTCGGATGCGGCGCCGCGGCGGCCTTTTTCGCCGCGTGCATCCTCGGCCGGCGGCGGCTCGATGCGGTCGCGCAGGCCCTGCAGGCGATGCAGGCACGCATCGACGGCACGCAACGCCGTGCGGGCGAAGACGCCGGGGCGGTTTTCCGCGGCGGGCTCGGCTTCGTCGTGAGGCGGTTTCTCATGCTGCATACGCGCTTCCTCCTCGGGACCGCCATGCGGCCCTACCCCATCAACGGCAGCGCTTCATAAAACTAAAGGCATAACCTCAGGCTTGGGTGTCGATCAGCTTGCCGGTGGTCTCGCCCTGCGTGTTGAGCACCGGATGCGGACCATGGGCTTCGTCGCCCGGCTCGCGCTTGTCGGATCGCTCGCCGGACTGCCGGCGCCGATGGCCCTCGGAACCGACGCGTTCGCCCTCCTGCGGCGGCCGCACGCCGGCGACAACCAGGTTTGCCAAGGCCAAGAAGCTCATCGCGCTCTCCCGCCGGCACCGCCGGACGAATGCTCTTGTGTGATTAACGGCAAAACCCTCCCGGCATTAAGGGAAGGCCACGACGCTGGCGTAGAATCGCCGTTCGCCGAACGTTCGCCTACTCCAAATGGCATATCCGGTCGCCCATCTCCGCCTCGCAGTCGCGGTCTTCATGCTTGCCATGTCCCTGCCTTCGCGGGCGGTGCCGGCAGGCTTCGTGACCATCGAGGCGGCGCCCTGGGCCTACTACGACGCCGGCGGCAATCCCGCCGGCGCCTTCGCCGACATCGTGGCCGACCTCGAACGCCGCACCGGCAAGCGCATCTCCGTCTCGCTCTATCCGCTGGTGCGCATCGACCAGGCCATGGCCTCGGGCCAGCAGGACTGCACGATCGTGCTCTGGAACGAGCACCGCTCGCGCATTGTCGTACGCGGCGAAGACGTCTATCCGATGCCCTTCGGCGTCTTCGCGCGCAAGGGCCTGCGCCTCGCAAGCTACGACGACCTGGCGCCGCTGACCGTGTCCGTGACCCGCGGCCTGGCGATGGACGCACGCTTCGACGCCGATGCCGGCCTGCGCAAGGAGACGGACAAGGACTACCTGACGGGCCTGCGCAAGCTGGCGCGCGGCCGCGCCGACGCCATCGCCGGCGCGCTGCCGACGATCCGCCACATCGCACGGAATGCGGGGCTCGACGAGCACCTTGGCGACTCGCTTACCCTGCGCCGCGTGCCGCTGGCGTTCCAGTGCTCGAAGGCCTCACCGGTCGCCGGCGCCGAGATGGGGCGCTTCGACGAGGCGCTGCGCGCGATGCGGACCGACGGCACGCTGGCACAAATCCTCGCCCGCCACGGGTACTTCTGAAATGAACCGCGACGGCACGACGCAGGCGCCATCGGACACCGGGCTCGGGGAACCGGGAACGGCCGCGCGCCTGCGCGCGCTGTTTGCGCCGGGCATCGGCCGCAAGCTGCTGATCCTGATCCTGCTGTTCAGTTCGCTGGTCACGCTGGCGCTGACGGCGGGTCAGCTCTACCTCGACTACCAGCGCGACGTGAATGCCATCGAACGGCGCATCGACGAGATCCGCGGCAGCTACCTCGACAGCATCACCCGCAGCCTCTGGAACGTCGACACCGAGCAGCTGCGCATCCAGCTCGAAGGCATCCGGCGCCTGCCGGACATGCGCGCCGTCGAGGTCTCCGAGCGCGGCGACGCCGCCGAGCGGCTGTCGATCCGCGTCGGCGCGGCGGCTTCTGCGGCGGGCCCGGCGTGGAACATTCCGATCGTGCACAGCGACCGGGCGGGACCGCAGACCATCGGCACGCTGCGGCTCGAGGCGACGCTCGACGAGGTCCACCGCCGGCTGGTCGAGCGCGCGCTGACCATCCTGGCCAGCCAGGGCATCAAGACCTTCCTGGTTTCCTTCTTCATCCTCTTCATCGTGCATCGACTGGTGACGCGGCACCTCACCGCGTTCGCCGAAGCCGTCGGCCGCTATGACGTGCGGCGTCCGTGGAACGGCTTCCGCCTCGACCGCCGCCGCGGCGGCGACGACGAACTGGACCGCGCAGTGTCCGCCTTCGACAGCATGCGCGGCCATCTCGAGCAGGCCTACCGCGAGCTGAACGATGCCAATGCGGCGCTCGAGCGCGACATCGCCGCGCGCCGCGCGGCCGAGAGCACGGCGGCGCACCTCGCCTACCACGACCCGCTGACCGGCCTGCCGAACCGGCGCATGCTGCTGGAACGCCTGCAGCAGGACCTGGCGCAGGCCGTGCGGCGCGGCACGCACGGCGCGGTGCTGTTCCTCGACCTCGACAATTTCAAGAACCTCAACGACGCGCTCGGCCACTCGGTGGGCGACCAGTTGCTGGTCGACGTGGCGCGCCGGCTGCAGGGACAACTGCGCGACGAGGACGTGGTCGCGCGGCTCGGCGGCGACGAGTTCGTCGTCGTGCTCGCCGACCTCGGCGAAACGCCGGATGCGGCGGCCAGCGGGGCGCATCACGTCGCCGACAAGCTGCACCGCGCGCTCGGGCAGCCGTTCGACCTCGACGACCGCATCCACCATGTCAGCTTCGGCCTCGGCATCGCGCTTTTCCCGCATGACGCCTCCGATACCGAAACCCTGCTGCGCCACGCCGACACGGCGATGTACCGCGCCAAGGCCGAGGGCCGTAACGGCATGCGCTTCTTCGAGCCGGCGATGCAGGCCGCCGTGGAAGCGCGCCACGCGCTCGAAGGACAGCTGTGGCAGGCGATGGCCGAGCGCCAGTTCTCGCTCGCCTACCAGCCGCTGTTCGACGGCAACGACCGCCTCGTCGGCGCCGAGGCGCTGATCCGCTGGCAGCACCCGGAGCGCGGCTGGATTTCGCCGGCGGACTTCATCCCCGCCGCCGAGGAAGCCGGCTCGATCATCGACATCGGCCAGTGGGTGCTCGAAACCGCGGCGCGGCAACGCAAGGCATGGCGCGAAGCGGGCTGCGTCGGCGACGACTGGCACATGGCGGTGAACGTCAGCCCGCGCCAGTTCCACCAGCCGGACTTCGTTTCCCGCGTGGTCGCCGCCTGCGAGGCGGCCGGCACGACGCCGGCAGGACTGGTGCTGGAAATCACCGAAGGCGTGCTGGTGCGCGATTCCGCCGACGCGGTCGCGAAGATGGAGGCCTTGCGCCGCCTCGGCGCACGCTTCCACATCGACGACTTCGGCACCGGCTATTCGTCGCTCGCCTACCTGAAGAGCCTGCCGGTGGACGGCATCAAGATCGACCAGTCCTTCGTCCGCGACCTGGGCAGCGATCCGGACGACGTCGCCATCATCGAGGCCATCGTCGCGGTGGCAAGGCGCTTTCGCCTCGCGCTGGTCGCCGAGGGCGTGGAAACGGCCGCCCAGCAGGCCTACCTGCGCGGCCAGGGTTGCGACTGCTACCAGGGTTTTCTGCTGGGACGGCCGGTGGCGGCGACCGCCTTCGCCGACGCATTCCTGCAGGACGCGCCGGGTGCCGCGCCGGCGGGCGCCGTCACGCCTTCCTGACGAACTCCGACTTCAGCTGCATCGCGCCGATGCCGTCGATCCTGCAGTCGATGTCGTGGTCGCCGTCGACGAGGCGGATGTTCTTGACCTTGGTGCCGACCTTGACGACCAGCGACGAGCCCTTGACCTTGAGGTCCTTGATGACGGTGACGCTGTCGCCGTCGGCGAGCGCGTTGCCGACCGAGTCGCGGATCTGCTTCTTTTCTTCGGCAACGTCGACGGCGCCGGCATCCTTCGGCCACTCGTGGGCGCATTCCGGGCAGATGAAAAGGCTGCCGTCTTCATAGGTGTACTCGGAACCGCATTGCGGGCACTTCGGGAGCTTGCTCATTTCGGTTTGCGCGGCGATGGCTCGGGGCCGCGATTCTATCCCGCCTTCATGCGCCGACGCCGCGCCATGACAGGCGGCAATGCCGGCCGCGCGTCGCATCGGTGTTAGTCTTCGCAAACTCGTCGTTCTTAGGGGCCGCGCCCGCGCCCCATCGTTGAGGAGGCACCATGGCAAACAAGTTCCTGTTCACCCGCCAAGGCGACAAGGAAGACGTCCTGCACGTCGGCGACACCGGCACGGTCGTGTTCTTCACCGGCGATCATGGCGTCGCCGAGACGCTCGCCGATATCCGCAAGCGCACCGGCCAGGCGGCAACGGCCCGGGAACTCACCGCCACCGAGTTCGAACAGGCCAAGGACCAGGCGGAAGAGGAGCAGAAGGCGTTCGAGGCCGCGCAGCCGAAGATCTCCTTCGAGCCCTGAGGTGACGGGCGCCGCCCAGGCGCCAAGCGTCATCGGGCGGGCGTCGATGCCGGCCGCCCCGCGGCCTAGCCGAGGAGGGTGACGACCACCTCGCGCGTCTGCGCATGCTTGCGATGTTCCCAGAGATAGATCCCCTGCCAGGTGCCGAGCAGCAGCCGGCCGGCATTGAGGGGCACGGTGACGGACGAACCGGCCAGCACGCTGCGCGCGTGCGCCGCCATGTCGTCATCGCCCTCGTTGCGGTGGCGATAGGCCGGATCGCCGTCCGGCGCCCAGCGCGTCGCCAGCGTCTCGAGGTCGCGGCGCACGTCGGGATCGGCGTTCTCGGTGATGGTCAGCGAGCAACTCGTATGGCGCACGAATACATGCACCACGCCGGATGCGGCGCCGCCGGCACGGGCAACTTCCTCGACGTGCGCGGTAATGTCCGTCATGCCGCGGCCGCCGGTCGTGATGCGCAGGGTCTGCTGTCTGGACATTCGCGATGCTCCGGGTTGGAAGTTCGGGATCATTCCACCGCCCGCGGCGGCTGTCCACCGGGCACCCGCACGGGATAGAATGCCCGCCGACATAAAGCAGCATCCTGAAAGGGCCAGTCCAACCGAAAGGATGGACGCGCAAAGTTCCGATCTAACGGCAGCGACCCATGATTGCCGGAACTGCCAGGAGTGTGCGGAGAACTCCTTGGCCCTCGCCCCCGATCGACCCGTCGTCCCCTCGGCGCCAAAGGCGCGAGTGCAGCCGTCCACGTTCGCCGCAGCGGTCGCGGCGCTCGTGCTGGCGCTTGCCGTCGGCGCCGCGACGGAGCACGTCGCCCGGCTGGAAGCGGGCCGCGTCGCCACACAGCAGCGCGAGAACGTCGTCAGCAAGGTCGGCGAGTACCGCGCTGCGCTGGAAGGCGAACTCAATGCGACGCTCTACCTGACGAACGGGCTCACGGCGTACGTGGCCCAGGGCACGCGCCTCGATCCGGACGTGGCCCAGGCGATGCTCGCGGCACTCCACGGCCATGCCCGCCATACCCGCAACATCGGCCTCGCACCGGGAAATCGCATCACCCACGTGTACCCGGTGGCGGGGAACGAGAAGGCGCTTGGCCTGTATTACCCCGACATTCCGGATCAATGGCCCGCGATCGAGCGCGCCATTCGGGAGCGCAAGGCGACCCTCGCCGGCCCGGTGGCGCTGAAGCAGGGCGGACTCGGATTCATCTATCGCGTCCCGGTTTTCAGCGGCCACGAGGGCGACTACTGGGGCCTGCTGAGCATGGTCATCGACCAGGACAGCCTGTTCTCCTTCGTCGGCACCGGACCTTCTCGAGACGGCCTGGAGATCGCCATCCGCGGGCGCGACGGCGCGGGCGCCCGCGGCGAGGCCTTCTTCGGCGACACAAGCCTGTTCGAGGGCGACTCGGTGAAAGCGATGGTCCGGCTGCCGGGCGGCAGCTGGCAACTCGCGGCCCGGCCTGCGGGCGGCTGGAAGCAGAGCAGCCGCGACGACTGGATACGCGCCGGCGGGTGGACGCTTGCGGCCCTTCTGGGTGCGCTGCTGTACGTCGCCCTGACATCGATGGCGCGACGGGGGCTCGCCGAGAGGGTGTTGCGCGCGAGCCGCGACGAACTCAACGAGGCGCAGCACATCGCCGGGGTCGGCAGCTGGGCGCTCGACCTGCGCACCGGCAAGCTGTCCTGGTCCGAGGAGACGCGCCGCATCTTCGGCCTTTCGGGCGACGCGTCGCCGTCGCTCGAAACCTTTCTCGCGCGGGTGCACGACGATGACCGCGAGCGCGTGGTGGCGGCCTGGGACGCGGCGATGAAAGGAGACGGCTCCTACAGCATCGAGCATCGCATCCTCGTCGACGGCGAAGAGAAGTGGGTGCACGAGCGCGGCAGCGTCGCCTTCTCCCCCGACGGCACGCCGCTCACGGGAATCGGCAGCGTGCTCGACATTACCGCACGCAAGCGCGCCGAGATCGAGCGCAACCGGATCTACGAGGTGCTGCGCCAGAACGAGGAGCGCCTGCGCGAGGCGCAACGCGTGGCGCAGATCGGCAACTGGGAACTCGACCTGCGGACGCTGCGCCTGAACGTGTCCGACTACGTGGCGACGATCATCGGTCGCGGCGAGGTGGCGACGGATCTGGCCTTCGCCGACTATCTGGCCATGGTCCATCCCGAAGACCGCCTCTGGGTGAAGACGCGCTTCGACGATTCCACCGCCGGTCGGCGCGAGTTCGACGCCGTCTACCGGCTCAATGTCGCCGACGGGACGCTCAAGTACGTGCACCAGCGCAACGAGGCAGCGGCGCTTGGCGAAGATCCGGTACGCCTGGTCGGCACGCTGCAGGACGTGACGCTGGAGCGGCTCAACCAGGAGGCGCTCAAGGAAAGCGAGGAACGCTTCCGCACCGTCGCCGACTACAACTACGACTGGGAATACTGGCGCGACCCCAGCGGCGCCTACCTCTACCTCTCGCCCTCCTGCGAGCGCATCACCGGCTACGCCCAGCACGAGTTCATCGGCGACCCCGAACTGACCGAGCGCATCGTGCACCCAGAAGATCGCACGCGCGTCCTCTGCCACCTCGGGGACGCCGCGGACGACAGCGACCACACCCTCGACTTCCGCATCATTCGCAAGAACGGGGAGGTGCGCTGGATCGCGCACGGTTGCCGGCCCGTGTTCGCTCACGACGGAACCTTCCTCGGCCGGCGCTCGAGCAACCGCGACATCACCGACCGCAAGCGCACCGAGGCGGCGCTGCTCGAGGCCAAGAACTGCCTCGCCCTGGCACTCGACGCATCGCAGCTTTCCATCTGGGATCTCGATGTCGAATCGCGCATGGTCATGCTCGACGCGCGCTGGGGCAGCATCGTCGGCGGCGATGCCGGGGTCACCGCGACGACGGCCGACGAACTCAAACGCCACATTCATCCCGACGACCTCGAACGCGTCGCCGAGGCCGCACGGGCGCTCTTCGGCGGCGAGCTGCCCATGTTCCAGCAGGAATTCCGCTTCCGCGCCGTCGACGGCTCATGGAAGTGGCTGCGCTCGAGCGGCACCATCCTCGAGCGCAATGCCGAGGGCAAGCCGCTGCGGGCGATCGGCACCACCATGGACATCACCGAGCGCAAGCACGTCGAGGAAGACATTCGCCGCATGGCCTTCCACGACCGGCTGACCCTGCTGCCGAACCGGCGGCTGCTCGAAGACCGGCTGCGCCAGGTGATGACGCGCGCCCAGCGCGAGCGCAAGGGGCTTTCGCTGCTGTTCATCGACCTCGACAAGTTCAAGCCGATCAACGACGAATTCGGGCACGCTGCCGGCGACTGGCTGCTGCAGCGCGTGGCGGAACGCATGCAGGCCTGCCTGCGCGAGTCGGACACCGTGGCGCGCGTCGGCGGCGACGAGTTCGTGGTGCTGCTGCCCGATGCCGCCACCCGGGCGGACGCGACCGGCGTGGCCGAGAAGATCCGCGCGGCGCTGCTGGACGCCTTCGTGACGCCGGAAGGTCATCGACTGCAGATATCGTGCAGCATCGGCGTCGCCCTCTATCCCGAACATGCGGAGGACCTGCGCGAGCTACTGCGCTGCGGCGACGAGGCGATGTACCGCGCCAAGAACGCCGGCCGCAACGCCGTCGAGGTATTCACGCCGCGCACGTAGCACCGGCATCGCAATCATTCCAGGCATCCGGACGAAAGCCATTACAATCGCCGCGGTCTAGCCGAGCGCCTCGATGCTGCGCACCCTCGTCCCGAACCTTAGCGATCCCCCCCTGACCACACGTCCCGGCGCCGACCTGAGCGGCGCCTTGACCGGTGCCGTCGCCTCCATACCGCAGACGCTCGCCTACGGCCTGATCGTCGGCGGGGCCCTCGGCCCCGACCATCTCGGCATCGGCATCCTCGCAGCGCTTTACGGCTCGGTCATCGTCGGCCTGATCGCCGCGATTTTCGGCGGCTGCCCTTACCTGGTCGCGGGTCCGCGCGCCGCAACGCTGCTGGTCTTTGCCGGACTCATCGGCGTACTCAAGCAAACGCCCGCAATCGCGGGGCTTCCCGAACCGGGGCTGGCGGCCTTCGTCGTCGCGTGCGCGGCAGCCGCACTCGCGGCCGTGCTTCAAATCGCCTTCGGCATCCTGAAGCTCGGGCGACTTGCCCATTACATCCCGCTGCCGGTGGTCGCGGGCTTCATCAACGGTTCCGCGCTGTTGATCATCCTCAGCCAGGTGTGGCCTGCGCTCGGCATGGCGCGCCACGGCTCGTTGCTCGACCTGCCCGCGCATGTCGGCGAGATACAGCTCGGAACGCTGCTGCTGAGCGTGGCGACCATCTCCCTGGTATTCGGCCTGCGCCTCCGCTCAAGGCGGCCGTCAATGCTGCTCTGGGCCGTGACCGCGGCAAGCCTGGTCTACTTCCTCGCCGACACGCTCGGCTACGGCAGCGCTCTCGGCGGCGCCTTGCCGTCGCCACCCACGGACGCCGGCTGGCGATTCATAGGTGCCGAGGCCATGTCGCTGCTGTTGGGGCCGGAAGGCGGCGAACTGATTCGCCTGATCCTTCCGGCAGCGATTTCGATGGCGATCCTGTCGTCGCTGGACACCCTGCTCGCCACCGCCGCGGTGGACGAGGCAACCCAGCGCCACTCGCACGCCGGCCGGCAGCTCGGCGCCGAAGGCGCGGGCAACCTGATCGCCTCCCTGTTCGCGGCGATTCCCGGCTCGAGCAGCATGCTGCGCACGCAGGCGGCCCTCAATGGCGGCATGGTCAGCGCCGCCGCGCCCATCGGCATCGCCTTGCTGACGCTGGCGGCAACGGCACTGCTCGGCCCGCTGCTGCCTTACCTCTCGCAGGCGGTGATGGCCGGCCTGCTGATCGCGCTCGGTATCGACCTCTTCGACAAATGGACGCTGGCACGCATCCGCGGCGTACTCGCCAACGAAAGCACGCCGCTGGTGGCGCTCGGCGACCTCCTGACCATGCTGGTCGTGGTCGCGGTGACGCTGTTCGCCGACCTCGTCACGGCGGTCGGAGTCGGCATCGCCGTGGCGCTGCTGTCGTTCGTGGTGCAGATGGCGCGCTCACCGGTAAGGCGCGTGTACCGGGCCACAGCCCTGCTCGCCCGCATCCACGGTGACCCGTGGCGCCGCCGCTTCATCGAGAGCCACGGCAGGAAAATCGCCATCATCGAGGTCGAAGGCGCGCTGTTTTTCGGATCGAGCGCCAAGCTGCGCAAGGAGGTAGACGCGCTGCTCGCCGACGGCGTCCGCCACATCGCGCTGGACATGAAGCGCGTCGCGGACATCGACGCCACGGGAGCGCGCGCGCTCGAACGCCTGAACCATCGCATCGCCGTGCACAACGGCCTGCTGACGCTCGGCTACCTCGACCGCGAGCGTCGCATGGGTCGCGTCAATGCCTTCGGCCGGCCGCGGCGCGGCCTGGACTTCGTTCCGCGACGCATCTGGCTGAAGCTCGCCTATCTCGGCACGCTGCGGGCCATCGGCGAAGGACGCTTCTTCCACGACATCGACGGTGCCGTCTCGGCCTGCGAAGCGCACCTCGCGGCTGCGCTCCCGGCGCAACCGCTGCAGCCGGAGCTGGCGATGCCGCCGATACTCCACGGCATCGGCCGCGCGGCGCTGGGACGGCTGAAGTCGTACGTCGCGCGACTGAGCTTCGAGCCCGGCACGACCGTCTTCGCCCAGGGCGCTGCCCCGAACGCGGCCTTCCTCCTGGTCGCCGGGCGGGTCGACGTATTGCTCGACCTCCCGGGGACGGAACGCAAGCTCAAGGTGCAGTCGCTCGGCCCGGGAGCGGTCTTCGGCGAGATGGCCTTGCTCGCGCCGCAACCGCGCTCGGCGACGGTCGTCGCCCAGGAGAGGTCGGTCTGCTATGCGCTCGATGCGCAGGCGATGGAGCGCCTCAAGCGCGAACACACCGACATCGCGTTCATGCTGCTTGGAAACGTCGCCGTGACCTTCGCCGAGCGCCTGCGCGCCACGAACCACATGCTGTCGGAAATGGATGCCTGAGCGGCGTCATCGCCGCGCTGCCGTCCGCGGTGCCGGCGGCAGCGGCGTCGGCACGGCATTGCGAACCGGCGGCAGCGATTTCAGGTAGGCAAAGACCGCGCGCAGGTCGTCGTCGGACATGGTCGCATAGTTGAACCATGGCATCGGCGGCAGGATCGGACGTCCGTTGCCCAGGTGCTTGCCGCTGCGCATCGCCTGCATGAACGTCTCCGGCGTCCAGTTCGCCAGCCCCGAGGCATCGGGCGTCAGGTTGGCCGCATAGCTGACGCCCCACGGCCCCGCCCAGGCCGTCAGGTGCTGGTTGGCGACGATGCCCCAGTTGCCGGAACCGGCAATCCCTGGGGCGGGCGGCAGTTGCTCCGTCGCGGGGTGTCCGGACAGCAGGCGGCCGGTGTCGAGCGTGGTGCCGCCGGCGGAGAACACCTTCGGCGTATGGCAGTCATTGCAGCCGCTGATCGTCACCAGATACGCGCCGCGCTGGACGGCCAGGGTTTCGGCCGCCGATGCCGCATTCGCGGCGCATGACAGGGCGCCGACCACGGCGCCGGACAGGACCATCGTCGAAACGCGGTAATTCGACCTCGCCAAGAGCATGTGGATTCCTCCTCGGGTTGTTCGCGCGGGCATCGCGCGAGGCCGCCCCGCAGGCAAACGGCGCGCCCGCCGAAGACCGCGACACCGATGGCGTCTCGGCGACGTTGCCGAGAAAAGAGCCGCTTCCGTCCTGTATATTGCGGCGCCAGATCCGCCGCCGACGCTTCAATCTAGCGGCTTCAATCCAGCGGTTTCCCCAGCATGAAGCAGACTTACGACGAATCCTCGTTCCGCGTCCTCAAGGGACTCGAGCCGGTGCGCGAGCGGCCCGGCATGTACACGCGCACCGATTCGCCGGCGCACGTCATCCAGGAAGTGATCGACAACGCCGCCGACGA
>Ga0075012_10002651_pt1 | contig 17456 bp, 16 predicted proteins | sample All_14_2_FD_71474 | JGI IMG/M metagenome (GOLD analysis project Ga0075012, IMG submission 71474) | Freshwater microbial communities in response to fracking from Pennsylvania, USA - Allegheny Zone_MetaG_DW_15 | ecosystem: Environmental > Aquatic > Deep subsurface > Groundwater > Drilled... | reverse complement strand
TGGATGGTGTGGCCGAAATGCTGCACCGTCAGGCGATGCGCCTTTTGCGCCATCGCCTCGAGGCAGCCGCTGGCGGCGGGACTGAGCAGGGTCAGCAGGTCGAGTTCGTCGAGCTGCTCGCGCTCGAGCGTGCGCCGCACCGCCTGTTCGTCGACTGACGTGAAAAAGCCGGTGAAGTCGAAGTCGCGAAAGCGCTCGATGAACGGATAAAACGACATGATCTCTGGTCCCTCCGATGATGGCCGCGGCCGGTGGGTGGCGGCTATTCGAGAAAGCCGGTCAGCGGCGACGAGGCCCTGGCGGCGGTCGATGTCCCCGCCGGCCCGGCGAGCCAGGCGCTGCGGCCGGCCCGGACGGCGAGGTCGAAGGCGGAGCCCATGGCCACCGGATCGGCGGCGGTGGCGATCGCGGTGTTGACCAGCACCGCCGCCGCCCCCATCTCCATTGCCGCCGCCGCCTGCGACGGCAGGCCGATGCCGGCGTCGACGATCACCGGCACCCGGCAGTTGTCGATCAGCTGGGCGATCAAGGTCCTGGTTTCGAGGCCGAGATTGGAGCCGATCGGCGCCCCCAGCGGCATCACCGCCGCCGCCCCGGCCGCCTCCAGCCGCCGCGCCAGAGGCAGGTCGGGGAGGATGTAGGGCAGGACGACGAAGCCGTCGCCGGCGAGGATCTCGGTCGCCTTCAGGGTCTCGATGGCGTCGGGCATCAGGTACTTCATGTCGGTGATCACCTCGATCTTGATGAAATCGCCGCACCCGGCCGCCCGGGCGATCCTGGCGATCCGCACCGCCTCCTCGGCGGTGCGGGCCCCCGAGGTATTGGGCAGCAGGGTGACTCCCTTCGGGATGTGGTCGAGGATGTTCTCCGACCGGCCGCTGGCGTCGATCCGCCGCAGGGCGACGGTGATCATCTGGCTGCCGCTGGCCGCCAGCATCGGCGCGATCAGGGTGTTGGCGGCAAATTTGCCGGTGCCGGTGAACAGACGGTTGGTGAAGGTCCGGGGGCCAAGCTGCAGGGTATCGTCGTCCATGATCAGCCTCCTCCGACGAAACTGAGCAGTTCGAGGCGGTCACCGTCGCCGAGCCGGACCTGCGGCCACTGTTCCTGGCGGATGATCTCCCCGTTCAGTTCGACGACCAGGGCGTCCGGCCGCAGACCTCTGGCCGCCACCAGGTCGGCGACGCTGCCGGGGTCGCAGCTTTGCCGGCTGCCGTTGACCACGATGTCCATATTGCCGCTCCCATCAAAAAAAAAGCCGTTCACCCGGCGGGGGTAAACGGCTCGAAAAAAGCTGGGGATGAAGATGGCAATCCCTGTTCTGGCCGCTTCCCTTCGCCGGTATTACCCGGATCAGGTTCATAGGGTTGGAAGAATTCCTCTCAGCAGAGTGCACCCCTAGCGATGGCTCCATTGTAAGACGGGAAGGCGGGCTTTGTCAAGCGGATGCCGATGGCGGAACGATTTATCTCCCCGTCCCGGGCTTCCGGCTGCACCGGGGGCGGATGATATCGGCCCCAGGGAGCGACTCCGGCCTAGAACCAGAATTCGGGATAGCGCCGGTTTCTGGGGATGTTGTTGATCGCCAGGGCCACGAGCAGCATCACCAGAGCGCCGGAGGCGGCCGGCATCAGGACGTAGAGGTAGCCGAGGCGGTGAACGCTGTCGCCGCCGATCACCGCGATCAGGGCGGTGGCGCCCCCCGGCGGATGGAGGGTCCGGGTCAGGTGCATCAGGGCGATCGCGGTGGAGACGGCGATCGCCGCCGCCAGCCAGGTCTGGTCGCCGAACCACTGGAAGGCCGTCACCCCGAGGAAGGCGGAGAGGACGTGGCCGCCGATCAGGTTGCGCGGCTGGGCCAGGGGGCTGCGGATGGCGCCGTAGATCAACACCGCCGAGGCCCCGAACGAGCCGATCAGCAGGACCAGCCCTTGCGGGTCGAGCAGCCGGTAATGGAGGAGGGCGACGGCGGTGATGCCGGCGAAGCTGCCGATCCACGACCACCACACCTCGGCCAGGCTGACTCGGGGCGGGGCCTGGCCGTTGCCCCGCATCTTGGTGAAATATTCCATTTTGGTCCTCTAGCGGGTTATGCAGTAGGACTGCACCAGATCGGTCCGGGTGACGATGCCTAAGGAGCGGCCGTCCGGGTCGACGATCGGCAGGCGATTGATCCTGCGGTCAATGAACAGCTGGGAGATGGCGCCGATCGTGACCTCCGGCCCGGCGGTGACGGCCGGGGCCGTCATCAGTTCCCGCACCGCGTGGTTGCGCAGGGCGATGGCCATGCAGCCCTTGGTGGTGAGGCAGTGGGCGATGATGCTGAGGAAGGTGGCCGGCTGCTCCAGCCCCATCCGGGCGAGGAAGTCCTTTTCCGAGATCACCCCGACGATCCTGCCGTCGCCGTCGACCACCGGGGCCCCGGAGTAGACCTTGTCGGCCAGCACCTGGGCCGCCTGCTGCAGGTCCATGTCGGCGTCGATGCACTGCACCGGCGCGGTCATGATGTCGGCGGCCGTGACCGACTCCCGCAACCGCTGCAGGGCGTGGTCGTAGGCGAGGCGGTAGACCTCCCGGAAATCGCCCGGGCTGATGTCGATGTAGCCCTCGATTTTGCGCATCGCCGCAATGACATCGGGCTCGGCGATCTCGATCGAGGGGCAGGTCGTTTCTGGTTTCGTCATGATGGCTCCCTGGTTTGACATATCAATCCGTCGTATGATTTCATTCAATCATGAAAATAATTTGATGGTTTGACTTAGGTCAATCTTTTTGTCGATTTTCTCCGATAGAAGGAAAAAAAGACAGCACATGCCGCCATCGCCGGCCAGCCGGCAGCGTCACGGCCATGACTGGACGATGCGGTCGATGCAGCGGATTGGTCGCGGGACAAAGGTCGGGCGAGGGTCACCACTTGAGAGGGGGATTATCATGCAGATCGACAGACGGGAATTTTTGCGGGGGGCTGCCGGGGCCGGTTGCGCCCTGGCCCTGGAATTGAATTTCTTGCGCTTCCTCGATGCCGGGGAAGTCAGTGCCGCCGAGGTTGAGCGTCTGGTCCGTTCCACCTGTTCGCCCAACTGCACCGGGGCCTGCGGCTTCAAGGCCAGGGTCACCGACGGCCGGATCAGTACCCTGATCCAGGCCGCCGACTATCCCGAGAACTCGTACAATCCCCGCGGCTGCCTGCGCGGCCTGTCGATGATGGACCTGATCTACGGCCGCGACCGTCTCAAATACCCGCTGATCCGCACCGGCGAGCGGGGCAGCGGCCAGTTCCGGCGGGCGAGCTGGGACGAGGCCCTCGACCATGCCGCCGGCCGGCTGCAGGAGATCGCCGGCAAATACGGGCCGGAGGCGATCGCCGCCACCATCCAGGTGCCAGGCACCGGCTACGTCCAGAAGGGGGCGATGGTCGCCCTGGCCGGCCTGGCCCACTGGACCATGCACCACGGCTACGACCAGAACGGCGACCTGCCGATGTTCTGGCCGATGACCTTCGGGGTGCAGAGCGAGGAGCTGGAGTCGCTCGAGTGGCTCAACGCCCGCACCACGATGATCTTCGGCTCCAACGTCATCCAGACCCGGCTGCCCGACGCCCATCACCTGCTCGAGGCCAAGCGCCGGGGCCGGCTGGTGGTGGTCGATCCCGACTTCTGCAGCACCGCCGCCAAGGCCGACGAGTGGCTGCCGATCAAGGCCGACACCGACGCCGCCCTGGCGCTGGCCATGGCCCGGGTCATCATCGAGCGGGAACTTTACGATGCCGATTTCCTCCGCGACTTCACCGACTTCCCGCTGCTCGTCCGCCAGGACAACGGCAAGCGGCTGCTGGCCGGCGAGGTGGCGGCGCTGGCGGCGGCGGCCGGGACCCGGACCATCCCCGACTACCGCCGGCTGTTCGTGATCGCCAGCGGCGGCGACCTCCGCATCCTCGACCCGGAATCCCTGGCCCCGACCGGCGCCGACCTCGAAGGGGCATTCGAAGTCGTCCTGACCGACGGCACCACGATCAAGGTCGAGACCGTCTTCACCGCCCTGCGCCAGGTGCTGGCCAATTACGACCTCGACACGGCGGCGACGATCACCGGCCTGGCGGCCAGGCAGATCGAGCGGGTGGCGGTCGACGCCGCCGCCAACACCCCGCTCCATGTCATCTACGGCGCCAGCAACTACCAGTGGTACAACGGCGACCTCAAGGGCCGGGCCCTGTCGCTCTTGCCGGTGTTGACCGGCAGTATCGGCAAAAGCGGGGCCGGGATCTCGACCTACGCCGGCCAGTACCGCATCCGCTTCGACCTCAGGAGCTGGTGGTTTCCGGAAGGGTCGAAGCTCAACTGGGTGGCCTACCTCCACTTCCTCCAGGGTAAGGGCCCCCGCTATCCGCAACACGGCATCAAGGCGATGGTCGGGGCCTGGGGCAACCCCTTCGACCAGCACAACATGAGCAACATCCTCAAGGATCGGGCCGCCTCCGGCGAGCTGGAGTTCATCATGACGACCGATTTCCAGATGACCACCAGCTGCCTGTGGTCCGACGTCGTCCTGCCCGCCCCGTCGTGGTACGAGAAATACGATCTCACCGCCACCATCCTCCACCCCTACCTGCAGCTGCAGCAGCCGGCGATCAAACCCCTGTTCGAGAGCCGGTCGGAGCTGTGGATCTTCCGCGAACTGGCCAAACGGCTCAATCCCGATTTTGAAAAGCACTTTTTCCCCGAGCTCGATGACAACGCCGCCGCCCTCAAGGTCATCGAGATGCTGCTGGCCAACGGCGGTGCCGAGACCGCGGGCATCACGCTGGCGATGCTGCAGCAGGGGCCGGTGCGCCTGCATTCGCCGGCCCCGGGCGATCGCCAGGTGCCGTTCTACGAACAGGTGGCCCATCGCCGCCCCTTCCCGCCGCCGAGTTACCCGGCGCCGCTCAAGGCCACCGCCCAGTTCCTGCGCAGCGGCCGGATCGAATTCTACAAGGACGAGGACCTGTTTATCACCGAGGGCGAGCAGTTGCCGGTGCACAAGGAGTCCTACATCGACACCGAATACAAGGCCAACCCCCAGGCCCGCGACAAATACCCGCTGCGCTACGTCACCAAGAACTCCCTGTACCGGGTCCATTCCACCCACTCCAACAACAGCATCCTCCTCGAACTCCAGGACAACCAGGCCAAGGTCTTTCTCCACCCCGCCGAGGCCGCCGCCCGCGGCATCGCCAACGGCGATCTGGTGCAGATCTACAACGATCGCGGCCGAACCCGGGCCCATGCGATCCTCGATCCCGGCTGCAGCGCCGGGACGGCGATCTTCGAGGAAGGGTGGTGGTCGCGCTACCTGGCCGGTGAGGGCTACAATTCGCTGACCTACCCCTGGATCAAACCGCTGCACGAAATCTATTTCGTCCCCGGCATGTGGTCGCCGACCACGGTGTGGAACGAGTGTCTCGTCGACGTGAGGAGGATGAGCGTATGAAAATGGGAATGGTCATCGACCTGGAAAAGTGTATCGGCTGCCGCTCGTGCATGGTGGCCTGCAAACAGCACAACTCCCAGCCGCCTGAAACCTGGTGGAACCGGGTCTTCACCCCCGGCAGCCACCGCCACCTGACGCCGCCGGCCAAAGGCGTCGAGTTCTTCCTGCCGGTGCACTGCCAGCACTGCGAGAACGCCCCCTGCGAGAAGGTCTGCCCGGTCGGGGCCACCTTCAAGGCCGCGGACGGGGCGGTGCTGATCGACTACGAACGCTGCATCGGCTGCCGCTACTGCATGTCGGCCTGCCCCTACGGCGTCCGTCAGTTCAACTGGGAGGACCCGGCCACGGCGCACCTGCGGTCGGAGTACCAGGATCACTACCGTTACGGCTATCCGGAGGAGCACCGCCATGACGGCCGCCTGGTGTATGCGCCGCAGCGGCCCAAGGGGATCGTCGAAAAATGCACCTTCTGCGCCCAGTACCGCGACAAGGGCGAACTGCCGGCCTGCGTCCGCGCCTGTCCCGGCAAGGCCCGGACGGTCGGCGATCTCGATGATCCGGCAAGCGAGGTCAGCCGGATGATCGTCGCCGGCAACGCCTTTACCCTGCTGCCGGAAAAGGGCACCAAGCCCACCGTGTTCTATCTGCCGCCCAAGGCCAAGGAGGTGTGATCATGTCGACGACGATGAAGACGAGTCTGGGGCTCAGCGGGGTGATGTTCCTGATCGCCGTGGCGGCATGGATCTATCAGCTCAAAGAAGGGCTGATCCTTACCAACATGCAGAACTCCTACAGCTGGGGGCTGTACATATCGGGACTGGCCTTCTTTGTCGGCAATGCCGCCGGCGGCCTGGTCCTGACCTCGTCGATCTACCTCTTCGGGGTCAAAAAGCTCAAGCCGCTGGCCAAGATCGGGGCCCTGACCGCCTTTGCCAACGTCACCGCGGCGATGCTCATCGTCCTGCCGGATATCGGCCGGCCGCTGCGGCTCTACAATCTGTTGCTCCACCCCAATTTCATGTCGCCGCTGGTGTGGGACGTCATCGTCCTCAACCTCTACGCCGTGGCCTCGGCGGTCTACCTCTACATCCTGATGCTGCCCGAGCTGACCGGCCGGCTGGACTGGCTGGCGATCAAGGTCGACGACCCGCGGGCCTTCTCCGACCGCTGGGCGAGGCGGATCGCGCCGGTGGCGCTGCTGTTCGCCATCGGCATCCACGTCGTCACCGCCTGGATCTTCTCGACCCAGGGCGCCCGTGATTGGTGGTTCTCGCCGGTCATGGCCCCGGATTTCGTCGCAGTGGCGATCGCCGTCGGCACCACCGTCGTCCTGGTGGCGGCGGCCCTGGCCTACGGCACCGGCGAGGCATACCAGGAGGCCTATCGCACCCTCGGCCTGATAATCTTCATCGCCACCGGCATCCATCTCTTCCTGATGGCCAACGATCTGGCGATCCACGCCTGGTACGGCAACGCCGAAACCCAGCGGATCCTGGCCATCGCCTGGGGCCGGTACGGCCTCGCCCATGCCTTCGAGGTCGCCGCCCCCCTGTTTGGCGCCTGGCTGCTGATGCGGCCGCAGGTCCTTGGTTCGCTGCCGCGGTTGCTGCTGAGCGCCGGCCTGCTGGTGGCCGGGGTCTTCGTCCACCGCTTCCTGATCATGCCGGCGGCCTACACCAACATCCCAATGACCCTGACCCCGCTGGGCCTGCCGGACAGTCACTGGTCCCTGCCGATCGCCTCGGGCCGGTTGCTCCCGGGGATGAGCACCTTCATCGACCAGTATGCCTATTTTCCCTCGCTGGTTGAGATGGTCATCCTCCTCGGCATCATGGCCTACATGGTGCTCGTGGTCCTGCTGGCGGTCATCAAGCTGCCGATTCTTCACAAGGAGCGGATATGAGCCCCAATCCCTCAATAATTGCGGCCGATCTCCGCTGCCTGTCGCTGCTGTTCAGCTACCCCGACGCCGCCTGGGCCGCGCTGCCGGCACCGGCGGGAAGCGGCACCGCGGCCGCGGCGCTGCTGGACCGGATGCGCGCCGTCGACGCCATCGGCCTGCAGAGCGAGTATGTCCGGCTCTTCATCAACGCCATGCCGAGCCTGCCCTGCCCGCCCTACGGGTCGGTGCACCTGGAGGGCTCGGTGCTGGGCCGGACAACGGTGCAACTCGCCGCCTGCTACCGCCGGTACGGCCTGGTCTGCGAGGAGGCGGCCGACCATATCGCCGTCGAGTGTGAATTTCTCGCCCTGCTGCACCGCTTCGCCGATCGCGATGCCGGAACGGCGGCCGATCGCCGCTTCCTCGTCAGGCACCTGCAGAGTTGGGCCGATGGCTTCTTCGATCTCGTCGACCGCCATGACCGGCTCGGCATCTACCGCCAGGCCGCCGCCTTCGGCCGATCCGTCGTCGCCGCCGCGGCCGGTGGGACCGACGATCCCGGGACGGCAGCCACACCGTTGCACTGATCGCGCAATCGGCATCGATCGCCTCCACCGCCGCTGCGACCCGGGAATTAGGGACGGCGGGTTTTAGGGTTTGACTTGAATCGTCACTTTTTTATACACTGAAGGTGGAACAGGCATGGCGCCCAGGTCAGGCACTCATCGGAAATCGTGGCATAAGAGGGATCGCCGCCGTCGGGCAGGATGAGTGCGGAACCATCTTGCAGGGGAGGGAGGGATGCGTCTGAGATACGATGATACCGAAAGACGGAGATCGCGGTCGCTGTTCCTGCCGCTTCTGGCCGGGGTCGTGCTCACCGTCGGGGCGGCCGTCGCCATGACGACGACCGACCAGGCGGTTTTCTGCGGCAGTTGCCACTCGATGGCCGAGGCCGCCCTCACCCATCGGCAGTCGATCCATGCGGCGCTGGCCTGCAACGACTGCCATGCCCCGCACAATCTGCTCGCCAAGATCCCGTTCAAGGCCAGGGAAGGGACGCGGGACATCGTCGCCACGGTCACCGGTTCCATCCCCGATCTCATCCATTCCGGCAAGGAGACCAGGCGGGTCACCCAGGCGAACTGCCGGCGCTGCCACAGCGCGACCGTTGCCACGGTAGCGATGCAGAGCAAGGAGTACTGCACCGATTGCCACCGTCATGTCCCCCATTCTCCCAAACTGCCGATAGCCATGCGGAGTGCCGCCGATGCGTAATCTGCGAATCGTGACCGCGATTGTGACGATGGGTGTCGTTCTGGCCCTGGCCGGATGTTCCAGCGAGCCGACGGAGCCGCAGACCCCGCAGTTCAAGACCGGACTGGCCACCGACGAGATCCGCAACTCCGCCTTCAAGGCCGTGTTTCCGTTGCACTACGAGACCTACGAGCGCAACAACGAATCGAAGATCATGACGGAGTACAACGGCTCGGTGCCCTACAACAAGCATGATAACGTCAACCCGCTGCCCGAAGGCTACAGCCATGCCCAGCCCTACCTGAAGAACCTCTGGCTCGGCTACCCGTTCAGTTACGAGTACCGGGCGGCGCGCGGCCACACCTACGCGATGAAGGACATCCTCAATATCGACCGGATCAACCGCTACGGCGAGAAGGCCGGGCTGCCGGCGACCTGCTGGAACTGCAAGACGGCGAAGATGAACGTCTGGCTCAAGGCCGAAGGCGATGGCTTCTGGGCCAGGGACTTCAACCAGTTCCGCGACCAGGTCGATCTGGTCGAGGACACCATCGGCTGCGCCAACTGCCACGACCCGTCGACCATGGAGCTGCGCCTCTACTCGGTGCCGCTCAACGATTACCTGAAATCGGCGGGCAAGGACTTCAAGACCCTGCCGCGCAACGACCAGCGGGCCCTGGTCTGCGGCCAGTGCCATGTCGAGTACTATTTCCAGGACAAGAGCTTCGGCCCGGCCAAGAAGGTGGTCTTCCCCTGGGCCGAGGGCATGGACCCGGAGCAGATCTACACCTACTACAAGACCAAGGGCGATACGACGATCCCCGGCTTCGAGGGCAACTTCGTCGACTGGGTCCATCCGGTGTCGAAGACGCCGATGCTCAAGGCCCAGCACCCCGAATACGAAACCTGGCGGAACGGCATCCACGGTGCCGCCGGCGTCACCTGCGCCGACTGCCACATGAGCTATGTCCGCCTCGACGGCAAGAAGAAGATGTCCAGCCATCACTGGACCTCGCCGTTGAAGGACCCGGATCTCAAGGCCTGCCGCCAGTGTCACACCGACAAGTCGCCGGACTACCTGCGGGAGCGGGTGCTCTTCACCCAGGACAAGGTCTGGGCGCAGCTGCTGATCGCCCAGGAGATCTCGGTCAAGGCCCACGAAGCGATCCGTCTGGCCGCCGAATACACCGGCGACAAGCCCGCCGACTACGACCAGCTGCTGATCCACGCCCGGGAGATGTGCCGCAAGGGCCAGTTCTTTTGGGATATGGTCTCGGCCGAGAACTCTGTCGGCTTCCACAACCCGACCAAGGCCCTCGACACCCTGGCCCGGTCCCAGCGCTACAGCCAGCAGGCGGTCGACATCGCCGTCGAGGCGGCGGCGTTCACCACCGCCAAGGACCTGGCCGGCGACATCAAGAAAATCGTGCCGCCGATCATGAAACACAGCCGCGAGCTGCAGATGGATCCGGTGCACCTGGCCAGTCATCCCTGGCTCAAGTACCTGCCGCTGCTGCCGAAGGCGGAAAAGGTGTGGGATGAGAACCGGCGGCTGGTGCCGGCGGCCGTGACCAACTGACGGCAATCGCCGCCAGCCCTCTGGCGGAGTCCCGCCCTGCGGGGCTGCGCTGCAGCAGCATCTGTCAGCATCCAGCCAGCGGGTAGTGCGGCATGACTGTCCGTCGGTCGTGGTGAAGCGGGGCACCGCGCTGGCGGTTGTCGCGATTGCGGCTGTCCGTCGGTACGGCGGAGAGTCAAGGAGAGGTATGAAGGTCCACGTATTGCAGCATGTCCCCTTTGAAGGGCTCGGCAGTATCGAGCGCTGGCTGAATGATCGCCGGGCCGAGGTCGCGTACACCAGGTTCTTCGCCTCGCCGGTGCTGCCGGCGGTCGCCGGGATCGATCTGGTGATCGTCCTCGGCGGGCCGATGGGGGTTCATGACGAAGGGAGCTATCCATGGCTGGTCGCCGAAAAACGCTTTGTCGGCGACTGCATCGATCGCGGCCTGGCGGTCCTCGGCATCTGCCTCGGGGCCCAGATCATCGCCACGGTGCTCGGGGCGCAGGTGTATGCCAACCCGGAAAGGGAAATAGGCTGGTGGCCGCTGCAGCAGCTGGCCGCCGCCGCCGACAGCCCGCTCTTTGCTGGTTTTCCCAGCCAGGTCGAGGTCTTCCATTGGCATGGCGATACCTTCGATCTACCCCCGGGGGCCGACCATATTGCCCGCAGCACCGCCTGCGCCCACCAGGCCTTCGTCTACCGGGAGCGGACCGTCGGCCTGCAGTTTCACCTCGAGACCACCGGCGACAGCGCCCGGCAGCTGCTCTCGATGTGCGCCGACGAGATCGTGCCGGGACCGTTCATCCAGAGCGCTGAGGCCATGATCGCCGATCCCCGGCGCTTCGCTGCGATCAACGGCCTCATGTACCGCCTGCTCGACAATTTCGCCCGCGTGATCGCCGGGGAATGAAGACAGTCCAACTCTGAAACCAACCAAGGGAGGTATCTGATGTTTTGCTTTCAATGCCAGGAAACGGCCAAAAATACCGGCTGCACGGTCAAGGGGGTGTGCGGTAAGCCGGAGGCGACCGCCAACCTGCAGGACATGCTGCTCTTCGTCCTGCGCGGCATGGCGGTCTACGGCGACGGCCTGCGGCGGCTCGGCCAAGCGGAGCGCAGCCATGACGAGTTCGTCCTCAAGGGGCTGTTCGCCACTATCACCAACGCCAACTGGGCCGACAGCCGCTTCATGACGATGATCGAGGACGGGCTCAGGCGGCGCGACGATCTGCGGGCGGCCTTCCTTGCCGCCTACAAAGCGAAAAACGGCAGCGCGTTTGCCGGCGACCTGCCCGACGAGGCGACCTGGACCGGCAGCGCTGCCGACTTTGCCGCCAAGGCAAAAACCGTCGGGGTGCAGCGGACCGCAAACGACGATGTCCGCTCGCTCAGGGAGATGCTGATCATCGGCCTCAAGGGGATTGCCGCCTATGCCGAGCACGCGGCGGTGCTGGGCTACCGCAGGGACGAGATCGGCGACTTCATGTACGAGGCCCTGGCCTCGGTGACCAAAGATCTGCCGGTCGACGAGATGATCGCCCTGGTGATGAAGGCCGGTCAGACCTCGGTGGCCACCATGGCCCTGCTCGACGAGGCCAACACCTCGACCTACGGCCATCCGGAGATCACCGAGGTCAATATCGGGGTGCGCGCCAATCCCGGCATCCTGATCAGCGGCCACGACCTCAAGGACCTGGAGGAACTGCTCCAGCAGAGCGAGGGCACCGGGGTCGATGTCTATACCCACGGCGAGATGCTGCCCGCCAACTCCTACCCGGCCTTCAAGAAGTATCCCCATTTCGTCGGCAATTACGGCGGGTCGTGGTGGCACCAACCGGACGAGTTCGAGTCGTTCAACGGCCCGGTGCTGCTGACCACCAACTGCCTGGTACCGTTGCGCAAGAGCAGCACCTACCTCGACCGCCTCTACACCACCGGAGTGGTTGGCTATGACGGCGCCACCCATGTCGCGGACCGCCCGGCCGGCGGCGCCAAGGATTTCTCGGCGCTGATCGCCCGGGCCAAATCCTGCCCGCCCCCGACCGAACTCGAGACCGGCACCATCATCGGCGGCTTCGCCCACCACCAGGTCCTGGCCCTGGCCGACAAGGTGGTCGCGGCGGTCAAGTCCGGGGCGATCAAGCGCTTCGTGGTCATGGGCGGCTGCGACGGTCGCCACAACGCGCGGCAGTACTTCACCGAGGTGGCGAAGAACCTGCCGCAGGATACGATCATCCTCACCGCCGGTTGCGCCAAGTTCCGTTACAACAAGCTCCAACTGGGCGATATCGGCGGCATCCCACGGGTGCTCGACGCCGGTCAGTGCAACGATTCCTATTCGCTCGCCGTCATCGCCCTGAAGCTCAAGGAGGTGTTCGGCCTTGACGATCTCAACCAGCTGCCGCTATCCTTCGACATCGCCTGGTACGAGCAGAAGGCGGTGGCGGTGCTGCTGGCCCTGCTGTACCTGGGGGTCAAGGGCATGCGCCTCGGCCCGACCCTGCCCGGCTTCCTGTCGCCGGGGGTGGCCAAGGTGCTGGTGGAAAAATTCGACATCAAACTCATCGGCACCGCCGATGAGGATATCGCGGCGATGATGGCCGGCAGGTAGCTCGGCCAGGCCACAGCCCTGTGGCCCGGTCTCGGGACAGGGACCGCCGCAACAGCCAACAACAGCAAATGGAGGAAGAATATGGCGAAAAAAGTGACGATCGACGAAGATGAATGCATCGGCTGCCAGACCTGCGTCGAACTGTGCCCCGAGGTGTTCAGCTTCAATGACGATACCGAAAAGGCCGAGGTGCGGGCGACGATGACCGGCACTGAGGACTGCATCGACGAGGCGGTGGATTCGTGCCCGGTCAGCTGCATCATGGCCGAGTGAGGGGGTAGTGCTTCATGCCGGATTCTCCCTCCCCCCGCAAATCATGACCGGGGGGAGGGGCAACCAGATCTGATCAGGAGACGTTCATGCAGAACCAAGACCCGGCCTTGAGCAAGACCATCGGCGAGATCGTGGCGGACGATTACCGCACCGCCGCGGTGTTCGACCAATATGGGATCGATTTCTGTTGCGGCGGCAAGGTCACCCTCGCTGCGATCTGTCGGGAAAAAAAACTCGAACCCGCCGCCCTGCTGCGGGCGATCGAGGCGGTGCAGCGCGGGCCGGTCGATCGCAGCCGCAATTTCGCCGCCTGGGAGTTGCCGTTCCTGGCCGACTACATCGTCAACACCCATCACGCCTACCTCCGCGACAATGACGCGGCGATCGCCGCCCATGCCGCCAAGGTGGCCGCCGTGCATGGCCCCAACCATCCCGAGGTGATAGAAATCGCCCGGATCTTCGACAGGATCGCCGTTGCCATGGAGGCCCACCTGCGGCAGGAGGAGGAGGTATTCTTCCCAGCGGTCAAACGGCTGGACGCGGCGCGAAAATCTGGCACGGCGCCGGCGGCGGCGGATCGCGACGTGGTGCAGGCATCGCTGGTGACGCTGGGGCGCGAGCATGAGGAGATCGGCGATGATGTCCACGCCATCCGCCACCTCGCCCACGGCTATGCCCTGCCGGCGGACGCCTGCAACACCTTCATGCTCACCTACCGCAAACTCCAGGAGTTCGAGGAAGACCTCCACCAGCATGTCCACCTCGAAAACAACATCCTCTTCCCGAAGGCGGCGCGGCTGTAGGCGCAGGCGACCGGACCGCCGAACGCCGGGACGGTGGTTGCCGGTGCCGCCGGCAACCGACCGACGGAGAGGTCTCAGTCCTGGTGCAGTACGGCACTTCGGCTGAAGACCTCCTTCAAGCCACTGGCCCCGATGACTGCCGCGGGATGGCGAATTACCGGCGGACCAGTTCCACCCGCCGGTTCCGGGCCCGGCCGAGTTCGCTGTCGTTGTCGGCCACCGGCTGATTCGGACCGAAGCCGGCGGTGGCCAGCCGCCCGGCGGCGATGCCCTGGCCGACGAGGTAGGCCTTGACCGCGGCGGCGCGCTGTTCCGACAGCTGCTGGTTGTGCTCGGGGCTGCCGGTGGCGTCGGTGTGACCTTCGATCGACAGCTGCAGGGCGGCGTCGGCCTGCAGCATGGTGACGATCTCGGCCAGGATCGGGGTGGACTCCGGCTCGATGTCGGCCGAGTCGAGGGCGAAGCGGATGCCGTAGATCCTGGCTCGGCCGGTCTCCTGCAGCTGTTTGTGCAGTTCGCCGCCGATGGACCCTGACCAGTGCGGGCAGCTGCCGACCGTCTTGCCGGTCCTGGTGCCGTTCCACACCCCCGACGGCTCGCCCTTGGCGTCGCCGTGCCACCAGAAGCCCTTGAACGACTGGCCGTCGCGGGAAAACACCATCACCGCCGGCCCTGTGTTGTCCGGCCCTTCCTGCCAGGTGATCTTCATCAATCGGCCGTCGATGGCCCCGGTCAGCAGGCCGTCATTGTATTCATAGCAGCCGGTCAGCGCCGTGCCCTGCCGGCGGACATGGAAATTGGCGTAGTCGGTCGCGTAGGTTCCTGAAATATCGGCGAAATTCTCCGTTTTCGGGGCTTCTCCATGCCCCCGGAAACTGAACATCTCGGTATACTCGCCACTGCCGTGGTTGTTGACGATGGTCAGCCGCACCCAGCGGCCGGACACCGCCTTTTCGGCCTTGAATTTCTGGCCGTTGGTGATGTCGGCGAGGCTGGTCCTGAGGACCGGCGCAAATCCGGCCGTTGCCGACTGCGCCGATATCTCGACGACGATGTCCTTGGCCGCCGACCCCTTGGTATCGACGCCGGCGGTGTCGAACTCGAAGGATTCAATCATCGCCTCGCCGATCATTTCGAAGACGAAGACATTGTCGGCGACCTTGCCGGTGGCGCTGGCCCAGCCGCTGGCAGGGCTGTCGTCGAGCAGGTTGTGGGCGTCCCAGCCGCCGTAATTTTCCGGGACGAGCAGCGGCAGGCAGCCCTCCTGGAGGGAGAGGAGATTGACCGTCTCGGCCCGGGCCGAACCGGGGATGACGGCCAGAAACAGGATCAGAGTAATGGCGAATTCAACAACAGGGTAAAGGCAACGCATGCAGACGCCTCCGATACGATGGCAGGGAATGAACGGCATCCGGAACCATGTCTCCTGAATGCCTCAGGAATTTGTTTGGGCGTCAAGGTACCGGGTCGGTCGGGGGGAGGCAAGAGAAAATTCACGGTTGTCCCCGGTCGCCAGGGGAACAGCCGGACAGCATGAGCTGATGGAGCGGCCGCGGCTCACCCCCGCCGCGGCGCCCCGAAGGCCTCGCGCTGGGCCTGGATCTCCGGATCGGCGAGGTAGTCGTCGTAGGGCATCATCTTGTCGACGGTCCCGCCGGGCAGGATCTCGATGATCCGGTTGGCCACGGTCTGGACCAGGGTGTGATCGTGCGAGGAGAACAGGATGATCTCGCTGAAGGCCTGCAGGCCGTTGTTGAGGGCGGTGATCGATTCGAGGTCGAGGTGGTTGGTCGGTTCGTCGAGGATCAGGGCGTTGGCGTCGCTCAGCATCATCTTCGCCAGCAGGCAGCGCACCCGTTCGCCGCCGGACAGCACCGAGGTCTTCTTCAGCGCCTCGTCGCCGGAGAACAGCATCTTGCCGAGGAAGCCGCGGGCGAAGCTCTCGCCCTCGGTCACCGGGGTGTACTGGCGCAGCCAGTCGACCAGGGTCATCTCGTTATTGAAAAAGGCACTGTTCTCCTTCGGGAAGTAGGCGGTGCTCATCGTCTGGCCCCAGCGGAAGGTGCCGGCATCCGGCGTCTCCTCGCCGGCCAGGATCTGGAACAGGGAGGTGATCGCCGGGGCGTTGGTGCCGACGAAGGCGATCTTCTCGCCGCGGTTGACGGTCAGGGTGAAGTTGCGCAGCAGCTCCACCCCCTCGATGCTCTTGCCGATCCCGTCGACCTCGAGGATCACGTCGCCGCAGGGACGACCGGGCTTGAACAGGATGAAGGGGTATTTGCGCGACGAGGCCGGCAGGTCGGCGAGCTCGAGCTTGTCGAGCAGCTTCTTGCGGGCCGTGGCCTGGCGGGCCTTGGAGGCGTTGGAGGAGAAGCGCTGGATGAATTCCTTGAGATCCCTGGCCTTGGCCTCGGTCTTCTTGTTGGCGTCCTGGCGCTGTTGCTGGGCCAGCTGGCTGGCCTGGTACCAGAAGTCGTAGTTGCCGACATAGATCTGGATCCGGCCGTAGTCGATATCGGCCATGTGGGTGCAGACCTGGTTGAGGAAATGACGGTCGTGGGAGACGATGATGACGGTGTTGGCGAAGCGTTCGAGAAAGCCCTCGAGCCAGGTGATCGAGCGGACATCGAGGTTGTTGGTCGGCTCGTCGAGCAGCAGGATGTCGGGGGTGCCGAACAGGGCCTGGGCCAGCAGGACCCGGACCTTGTCGCCGCCGTCGAGTTCCTTCATCTTCCGCTCCCGCAGCTCCTCGGCGATGCCGAGGCCGCTGAGCAGCACCGCCGCCTCCGACTCGGCCTCGTAGCCGTTCATCTCGGCGAATTCGGCCTCCAGCTCGCCGCTGCGGATACCGTCGGCCTCGGTGAACTCGCTCTTGGCGTAAAGGGCCTCGCGCTCGGCCATCAGCTCGCACAGGCGGGGATGGCCCATCAGCACGGTGCGGGCCACGGTCTGATCGTCGAAGGCGAACTGGTCCTGGTTGAGATAGGCGATGCGCAGGCCGGCGCCGACGAAGACCTCGCCACGGTCGGCATCGCGCTGGCCGGCGAGGATCTTGAGAAAGGTCGACTTGCCGGCGCCGTTGGCGCCGATCAGGCCGTAGCAGTTGCCGGGAGTGAACTTGATGTTGACGTCCTTGAAGATGACGCGTTTGCCGTAGGACAGGGCGATGTTGGAGGCGTGGATCATTAGGTTTCCATGGGGTAGTTCCGCCGGCCCGAGGCGGGCGGGGCGGAGTGGGTTTCGACCGGCGGCCGGCCGGTCTCAGTGGTTGGCTTCGGTCTGCCGAGACAGGCGCAGGTAATCGTCGTAGTCACCGTCGTAGCTCCGCATCGCGCCGTGGTCGATCTCGAACACCCGGTCGACCAGATGGCGGAGGAAGTGGCGGTCGTGACTGACCAGGATCACCGTGCCGTCGTACTTCCTCAGGGCCTCGAGCAGGACCTCGCGCGACTGGATGTCGAGGTGGTTGGTCGGTTCGTCGAGGACCAGCAGGTTGAGCGGCTGGATCAGCAGGCGGGCCAGGGCCACCCGGCTCTTCTCGCCGCCGGAGAGCCGGCCGATCCGCTTGTCGATGTCGTCGCCGCGGAACAGGAAGGCGGC
>Ga0075012_10002649_pt1 | contig 17468 bp, 17 predicted proteins | sample All_14_2_FD_71474 | JGI IMG/M metagenome (GOLD analysis project Ga0075012, IMG submission 71474) | Freshwater microbial communities in response to fracking from Pennsylvania, USA - Allegheny Zone_MetaG_DW_15 | ecosystem: Environmental > Aquatic > Deep subsurface > Groundwater > Drilled... | reverse complement strand
CGTCCCGCGACGCGGGGGTCCAGGAGACGTGCCCGAGTGGCCGAAGGGACTCGTTTGCTAAATGAGCGTACCCCAAAAGGGTACCGTGGGTTCGAATCCCACCGTCTCCGCCACCCCGCCTTCTAGCGATTTGATTTCATTGATAAAAAATTAAGGCAGCCCTAGCCGCCCCAACCAGCGCCCTAACTTGCTACACGGACAGCCTTACCGGTCATGCCGTCCGAACGGCGGGGAGCGTTATAGCCGGTAGTCTAGCAGGTGGCCCCAGCGCCTTGTGATGGTCGCAGCGACCAAACCCTCCCACGCGGCGTCCAGTTCAATCCACCGCTCCAACAGGCGCTCACGGTTGCCGCCTCTGGGGCGTGAATGGCCGTTCCTTCCGAATGCGCGCGCCTCCGCCTTGTCACGGGCCAGCCGCAGCCGGTCCAGCGCGTCGGCGGATTGGGTGGCGTAGGTCAGGCGCTGGGCTTGGCGCGAGGCGAACCGACCGACCGCATAGGCCAGAACCGTGCACCGTCGCCCAGAGACCGGGCATAGCCAATAGAACCGATGGCCCCCGAACCGACAGGGCGTGACCGCCAGCTGCACGCGCTGGACCGTGGGAGTTCCGTTTGCGGTGTAGGTCAGGACGGCGTGGGCATCGTCCAGGCTGGACAGGTCCACCTTCAGTGAGATTGACCCGGCGGGCTCCCCGCGTCGCGTCCAGTGCTGCGACCCGGAAACGCTGGCGCCGGGCCTCACGAAACCCATACGCCGCAGACTGGCCATATCGAGCCGCAGGGCTTGCTCAATCGAGCCCCGGTTTCTGGTCCTGTAGCGCCCCGATGCATGGCCGCCCATTTTCCGAGATCCCTTGGCTAAGGTTGTCAATTTCAATCGCGCGCGGGGTCACGTTCTCAACTGTGGACGGGCGCAATTTCGACCATGACCGGTGTCCGGTTTGGAGCGAGGAAAGAAACTGCTCCCCCCTCCCGAGTGTACCGCAGCTGGGCGGCTGACGCCTTTGCCTTGTCCACAGAAAACGCATCGCGCGATCTGGCCACGCCGGGCGCTCCTCTGCCATGTTCCGGGCCGTGGGCGTTTTGATAAAGCGCACCCATGTCCCAAGAGCCCGGCGTTCCCGTCGCCGATTTCATCGCTCAGAGCCTCTGCGGCGGTATCGCCTTTCACTGCCAAGCCTGTTGTCGGACACGCGTCGTCCCTGTGGCAGCCGTCGTGGCCCGCCTGGAGACCTTGGGGCTTGATCCCAGCCCGGACGGACGGGCGCACCGCTCTGGAGGCACGCCAGGCGCCCCTGTGAGGCCTGCGGAGGCCTTTCCTATGAGGTTCGGCCGTCTTGGCGACGGATCGCGGGGCAGGAGGGGATGACGCCCGCAACCTGATGTTACGGTTTAGGGGGCGCCCACTCCCGCACCGGGTCCAGCGTGTCATCGGAGGGAACTCCGCGTCCCTCCCCTACCTCGCCTTTCGCATGCGTCCGTCTGGCCGGACTGGCCCATCTCCCACCCCTGGATCAGGCGACAGTCGCGGCTTCCCATGCCCGGTCCGCCCGGGCGCGCAGGATCCGGAGAGTTGGTCGGGAGATCAGGTGGGTTTGCACATTGAACGTATTGTAGGCGGCGGAGTGGATGGCGAGGAACCTCTGGGCTGAGCCCTGCGATTTGAACTTCTGCTGTTTTCGTTCTCGTCGGCGAATGACCAAGTGGGAGTTCGCGACCCGATTGTTTTCGCGCATCCCGCCCGGCCGGTGGCGGCTCGTCAGGCCCAGATCACGGGCCGCGGCGCGGTAAGACGCCAGCTTGTCCGTGGTGATGGTCTCTGGATGGATGCCCTGATTGCGAAGCAGATTCAGCGCCGCGTCCTTGTTGCGACGCTTCTGGACCAGGACTTCGCCTTCGTCATCGAGCGCGCGCCAGAGGTTCATTCGCCTGCCCGCAATTTTGACCACCATCTCGTCAAGATGCCCGCGACCAGTCGGCGGCCCGCGGCGGCGGCGCAGGTTCGCGGCGATCAGCGGGCCGAACTTGTTGACCCAGCATCGAACGGCTTCGCGGCTGACCTCGACGCCCCGCTGCGCGAGCAATTCCTCGACGTCGCGGATGCTCAGCGTGAACCGTAGATACAGCCAGACCGCATGACGGATCACGCCCGGCGGAAACCGTTGCCGTTTGAATGAGATCGGTCGCATGGTCCCTCCCCGGTTGGCCGCACCATAGGGGGCCAAAGTGGAGAAAGGTTAGCGTTAGCCTGCCAGCACCGCCGCCTTCGCCGTGCCGACCATCCTGACCAGCGTGGCGGCGACCAGCTTCTCCGGCCCTGTTTTGCCGGAGATAGTCCAGTCAGCTTTCCACCTCCCTCTTGGGGAGGCCGGATAACGATCGAGGCCTACGGCATTTGGCCGTTTTTCTTCGCCTTTCTCCCCCTGTATAGCTGCTGCGGATGGCTGAAGATCCCTGTTCGCGTGCGCGACCTTTGCACGGATCTCGCCCGCACCAAACGCCGCTGGAAACAGTCGAAGCGGATACGCTGGAGTTCCTTGTCTACCTCAAGGCGCAGAAGATGATCGAGAGCCGGGTCGGCCGAGGCCAAATCGCCGATCGCGCGACCGGGCGGGGGCGCCGCCGAGCTCAGCTGGGAGCCTATCCGGGCGCCCGGAACTTGCCATCATGACGGCCCGCTGGGCGCCAGCTTCCTTGACCGTGCGCTCGGCTTCCGGAAGCTGGGGGCATAGGTGAAGCATCGGGCGGAGATCGACGGACTTAGAGCGCTCGCGGTCCTCGCGGTGGTTGGCTTCCACGCGCGCCTCCCGGGCTTCCATGGCGGCTTCGCCGGCGTCGACGTCTTCCTGGTCATATCCGGCTACCTGATCGGCGGGTTGATCCTGGGCGAATTCAGCGATGGCCGCTTCTCGCTGATCGGATTCTACGAACGACGCGTACGGCGGATCCTGCCGGCCCTGCTAGCCATGCTGGCGGTCTCCCTGCTGGCGGGTTTCATCCTGTTTCTGCCCAGCGATTTCCGCCGGTTCGGCGCCGGTCTGGCGGCGGCGGTTGCCATGCTGTCCAATGCGCTGCTCGCCCGCGGCGGCGGCTACTTCCACCCCAACGCGGACGCCGATCCGTTGCTGCATACCTGGTCGCTCGCGGTCGAGGAGCAGTTCTATCTGGTGTTCCCGCCGCTGCTTCTGCTCGCCAGTCGGCTGGGGGCCGGCGCGACACGGATTGTCATGGCGGCGGGGGCCCTGCTGTCGCTGGCCTACAGCGTCTGGGCCGTCGGAAGCCATCCGACCCTGGCCTTCTATTCGCCGGCCTCGCGAGCCTGGGAATTCCTCGCCGGGTCCCTGCTCGCATCGGGCCTGATCCGCCGGCCGCCCGGGCGCGATGTTGGAGACGGCGCGGCCGTGACCGGGCTGGCGCTGCTGGGCCTGACGCTGTGGCGGCTGAGCAGCGCGTCGGCCTTTCCAGGCGTCAACGCGATCCCGGTCGTGCTGGGGACCGTGCTGCTGCTGTATGGCGCCCAGGCCGAAGGATCACGTATCGCGCGGCTGCTCAGCCTGCGCCCGCTCGTGGTGATCGGCCTGATCTCCTATTCCCTTTACCTGTGGCATTGGCCGATGATCGTGTTCGGCGGCTACTACGCCCTCGACGAGGCGCAGCAATCGGTCATGCGCATCGTCATGGCGTTGCTGGCCTTCCCGGTCGCCTGGCTGTCGTGGCGCTACGTCGAGCGGCCATTCCGCAAGCCTCGGCTGGCGCTGACGCGTCCAACGCTATTCATCGGCGCGGCACAGGCGAGTCTTGTTCTCCTGATCACCGGCGCGGCGATCCACGCGCTGAACGGCCTTCCCGCGCGTTTCAGTCCCGTGGTCCAGCGGCTGGTCGATGTCGGCAACCGGCCTGACTACGGCTGCACCAACCGCCCGATTGGTCAGATGATCGCGGATCCGGGTTGCCGGTTCGGCGACCCCGCGCAGCCTCCTGAGCTGGTGGTGTGGGGTGATTCCCATGCCGGGATGTACCTGCCGGCCCTGCGGGATCTCGCGAGAGCACATGGCGTCTCAGGGCACAGCCTTGCAACCTTTGGCTGCCCGCCGTTGGCCCCAGGCCGACAGGTGCGCCGCCAGCCCGATGCAGCGAACTGTCTGTCACGCAACGCCGAAGTGCTCGGCTTGCTGAGCACGCACCCTCCCCGCGCCGTTCTGTTGGCGGCGCGTTGGGACGCCTACGATGTCGAAAGCCGGCGACCTGGACGGCGCGCTGGAAAGCGGGGCGATGTCCTGTATGACCGGTCGACCTTCGAGGCTGGCGTGCGCATGCTGCGTGATAGAGGGATCACCGTCTATGTGGCGCTTGAGGTCCCGTCGGCGGATTCTGTTTCGGTCGATACCCTCGCCAAGGCCCGTATCATCGGAGCGACGCGGTTCTACGAGCCGACAATGGCAGGCCAGCGGCCGACCGCCGCAACGCGGGCATTCATGCTTGACCTGCAACGCCAGCGGCTCATTCGTGTCATCGACCCCGCGTCGTTGCTTTGCGGGCCACGCCGTTGTCTGATGACAGCAGGGGACTATCCACTCTACTACGACAGCAACCACCTGAACGCCCGGGGGGCGCGGTTCGTTGGGCCTTTGTTCGATCCGATGTTCCGCGACATCGCGGCGCAGGAGAAGCGGATTAGTCGTTCCGACGGACCTGTGGGAAACTGAGTTCATGCACAGCGCACAGCAGACCATGGCCGACGCCGCGCCGACATACCGGGTCGAGCTCGAACCGCCCCGGATGTTCTCGGTGAAGGAGGAACTGGCGGTCAACCGCGCCGCTGTCGGGCGCAAGCCGCTGTCGCGGGAGCTTCGCTACCGCCTGGCGCACAATCTCTTCACGCTCGACCAGTTCGACGAGTCGATCGACATCCTGCGCGCGCTCGACCGCGAGGGTGACGACTTTCGCATTCCCCACATGCTCTCCGCGGCCTTGATGGCGCGTGAGACCCTCGAGGATACGCAGGGCGCGATCCGGGCCGCACTACGGGCCGTCGATCTGGCCAACAGCGAGGGTGAGCGCTCACGCGCCCTTGCTTCGCTCGGCAAGGCCCAGCTCCGGATCGAGAAGCTCGATGCCGGCCGCAAGTCCCTGAGCGACGCTCTCAAAGCGAATATCCACAACAAGGATGCCTACAAGCGCCTGGCGATGCTCGACTTCGCGGTCGGCCGCACCGAGGCCGCCCTGGAATTCGCCAACGACCTCGTCGGACGAGGCATCACCCATGCGCGCGTGCTCGGCGTCCTGCCTCTGGCCTACGCCAAGCTGGGGCGCATCGAGCAGGCGCGCGAGGCCATCGGGCTGGACAGGCACATGCACAAGGCCGTGCTGCCGCCGCCGCCTGGCTGGGACTCCATCGAGGCGTTCAACCGTGATCTGGCCCAGGAGCTGCTGGCCCATCCTGGCATCCGTTACGAGCGCTACGGCGTTGCCTCGGCCAATAGCTGGCGGATCGACGAACCCTGTCTGGCCCGGTCGAAGCTGATGCCCCTGCTTCAGCGGCTGCTGCAGGACGCGGTCGGGGCCCATGTTTCAGGCCTTGCCGCCGCGACAGACCCCTGGATGCGTGGCCGGCGCCCAAGCGGCGTCCTGCACCATTGGTCGGTGATCACCGATGGCGACGGCTTCGAAGAATGGCATGTCCATCAGAATGGCTGGCTCAGCGGCGCCTACTATGTCGACGTGCCCGACTTCATCGTCGACGGTGAAGGGCCCGGCGGCTGCATCGGATTTGGCCTGCCGGAGGGCATCGTCGGCGACGGCCCGCACGAGGCTTTCGGAACGCGTCTGTACCGCCCGCGTTCCGGGCTGATGATGTTGTTCCCTTCGCACGCGTTTCACCGTACGTACGCCCATCGCGGCGACCAGCGGCGAATTTGTGTGGCGTTCGACATCGCGCCGCATGACGTTCACTAATGGCCGCTGTGCGGGAAATGGGGGGTAGCTTGAGCGCGAGAACCTGGACTCGGGGTGCGGAATGCGTCGCCACGGAGGTCGACGGCGCCCTGGTGCTGCTTGACCTGGAAGGCGGCATGTATTTCGCGCTGAACGGGCCGGCCGCCGACGTCTGGCTGGCGCTTGAGTCTCCCCGGAGCGAAAAGGCGCTGGTTGAGGCGCTGACGGCGAAATACGCCGTCGAGTCCGATCATTGCGCGCGATCGGTCGCGGTCCTGCTCAAGGATCTCGCGGTAAAGGGCCTGGCCAAGCCGGCGGCCTGAGCGGCCCGCATGCATCGCCATGTGGCCTTCGGCCTGCGCTGGGACAGCGACGTGCCGCTTGAGCAGTTCGCGTTGGCGCCAGACCACGCCGGGCCGGCCACCGTTCTCGTGCGCCGCGCCTTCGGCCCCCTGCCCGAGCGGACTGAAGTCCGGGCGATGGATAACGCGGTCCTCTGTTCAGACGGCATACGGTTCCATGTCGCCGACGAGGTGGACATCGACATCTACGCTGCCGGCCACATCGACTGGTGGCCCGGCCCGGCCTGGACCGGTAGGTTTCCACCCCTGTTCTACGGCACCCTGGCGGCCCTCTTGCTGGCCTGGCGCGGCGGTGCGCCGGTGCATGGGTCGTCGGTCGAGATCGACGGCGAGGCCTGGCTGATCTGTGGGCCGTCGGGGGCGGGAAAGTCGACGCTCGCGGCGGCGTTGATCGCTTCCGGCCACGCGCGCCTGATCGCCGACGACCTCTCGACACTGGAAGCGGGGACGGGGGGCGGGCCCGTCCTGTACGCCGGGCGGCCCGCTATCCGCCTGTTTCCGGCACTCGCGGACCAGATGCGCGCGACCTGCGAGGTTTGCGAGCATCCGGGAAACGACAAGCTTCTGGTTCTGCCGCCCCAGGTGGATCCGATTGCGCCCGTGCCGCTCGCGGGGACGATTATCCTTGGCGCTGACGCGGCGGCGATCCCGGTATGGCGCCGGTCGGCGTTTCTCGACACGCAGGTCTTCCGCCCGCGCTGGATGCGGGCGATCCCCGACTGGCATGCGCGGTTTCGCATTCTGCACGACGCCGGAACGACCCTGCCGATGCTGTCCCTGCCGATCGCCGACATACGTGACCAGACGACATTCAGCGCCCGCGCCGAGGAAGCACTCCTGGTCGCCCGGGCGGCCCGATACAGGCTGGCATGAAGCGGCGCTCGCCGCGATTGAGTGACTCGCCGGATTGCGGTATCCTGAACTCTCAACTTGTCTGGGGACACATTGCCATGGCTGACGATAACTCGGACCGCATCGACTGGATTGAGCCGGAAGTGCGTGAGCTGGCGGTCTCCGAGACCTCTGTCGCGCCCGGCCGTGGCGGCGATGGCGAAACCATGTGGGTCGACTGCACCCTGTCGTAAGGCCCGGGCCGGCCTACTGGCCGGCCAGCCATTCCAGATAGGCGGCCGCCACTATGGTCGTCTGAACCTTGTACACGCGGTCGTAGCTGGCTGTTCCGGGTTCCGCCAACGCGCGAAGCTGGGTTTCAACCCAGTCGAGATCTAGCCATTGGCCCGCGCCCTGGGCTCGGAAGTCGTCAAGTCGCGGCGCCGTGGCCAACGCCTGCCGCTCGGCTCTCACCAGAAAATCTGGCGAAATGGGCCCGCCCCGTCTGCGCAATCGCACCAGATCAGGCAGCCGGCCCGCTAGCATAAGCCGCGCCGGCGCGCGATTGAGACCCTCCCGCTCCATGTAGGACGCCGGCATTGTCGCAACGAGATTGAGCAGGCGCCGGTCCCGGAAGGGCATCACATGGCGCAGGCGCGCCTCGGGCGAGGAGGTGGGCGTCATGGCGTTCTTCCGCGCCGCGACGGGCACGCCCCACGGTTCATGGCCCCGCAACCGCGGTACGGGGTCGAAGGGCGCCTGCCAGTCGTGTGGAATCAGCTGGGAAAAGCGGTCGATTAGGTCACGCGACAGCCGCACCTGCAGCGGCAAGGCCGGCGCCGCGCGATGGGCGCGCCATTGGCGGAGCGCATAGCGGGGATAGGCCAGCGACAGGAGAGACGGCTTGAGCGGAAAGGAATTGGTGATCGTCAGCTCACCATAGACGCCATCGAACAGCAGTTCGGCACCCTCATCAAAGGCAGCCTGGTACAGGACGTTGTAGAGATAGTGGCGAGGTGACGCGACCGGAAGTTCCAGGTGCGCGAACATCCGCGCTTCGGGCAGGTAGAGGTTGGCGTCCGGCGCGGGCGCGATGTACCGGATCGGAAAGCCCAGGTGATCGGCGACCGCCTGGCTGTAGGCGCGCTCATCTTCGATGCCGCTGCCTTCCGGCGCGACCGAGGACAGGAAGGTAAGCGGCTGGTCCGGCCGCCGCTCTGCCGACTCAAGCCACGCCAGCAGCGAGGAGTCGAGGCCGCCGCTGAGCAGCGACGCCGTTCGCCCGTGTCGTGAAAGATGCTGACCGACAATCCGGCGCATCACCGCCTCGATCGCCTCCATGCCTTCGTCGAAGCTGCCACGCCAAGGGTCGAGCGGCGGGGACTCGGGCAATCGCAGGGTCTTGCGGCCACCGAGGTGAAACACCTCCCGCGACCCCGGCACGAGCCTCGATACACCCTGGAAAACGGTCTCGTCGGTCATGTAGCGGCGCAGGCGGGCCGTGCTCCAGTGGAGCATGAGCCCCACCGGGTTGAACGCCCGCCCCACCCAGTCCAGCCGTGTGAGGCGGTTCAGTTCGGCCGACGCGGCGATCCGCTGGCCGTCGGTGGCGAAGTAGAGCGGGTCGCGGCAAGCCTCCGACATCAGCAGCGTCAGGGTCCTGCTCGGCGCATGCCAGTCGAGCAGTGACCACTCTCCGATCATCCGCATCGGCGCGTCGGCGCCGAACCGTCCGATGGCCATGGCGGCAAGGGCCGCGGGCGGCGTGTCCCGGGGCGCTCCCAGCGCATCGGCCAGGTCGGCGGACTCATCAAGATGACCGAGCAGCAGGGTGAACCCGTCCGCCCGTTCGGCGATATCGGCCGCGCGACCGGATTCCTCCCGGTCGATCGCCTGGGCCACGACCGCGCCGCCCTCCCACCGACAGGCGACCGTGGGTTCGTCCAGCCCCAACACCGCCAGGTCACGCCGGTCGAGCGGCGCCCCGCCCAGCGCCGCGAGCGCATAGAGGCCGCTTTTGGGCATCACGCCCCGGCCTTGTAGAACCAGCCGGCATAGACCCGTCTCGGCCCACCGGATGTCACGGGCAGCACGCGGTGCTGATACTTTGGGCCTACGTCGAAGAGCAGCGCCGATCCCCGTTCGACGTGACGATGCTCGCTCAACACCCCGTGCCGGTCGCGCAACTCGAACTTGCCGCCCTCATAGGGGTCTTCGCCCAGATTGATCGTTATTCCGATGCGGCGCGCCGGCTCCCAGAGGTCGGAGTGCCATTCAAGTTCATTGTCGGGATTGGCCTCGATCTGCTGCACCCGCCCGCTTGCCGTCACCAGCGTCTCGCACCCGGTGACCTGTTCGACCCAGCGCATCAGTGCCGGTCGCCGCAGGGCAAGCGAAATCGCCCCGCCCACACGCGCCGGATCTTCCGTCTTGCGGAACAGCAGACCCTGGACGCCATTCTGAGTCCAGTCCGCACGGCGGAGCAGTCCGCCCAGGATGTCCAGGAACCGGGCTTCGAAAATATGTTGGCAGAAGAGCGTCCGCCGCTGCGCGAATGTATCCCGAAACAGCTCGGGCGGCTGGAGCAGGTCGACACCGCCGACGTTCAGGACAAACGCGTGATGGCCTTCGGTCATTCCCTGAAGAACCAGCCGGTATAGACGCGACGCGGTCCCCCTCTGGTCAGGGGCAGGACGCGATGCTCAAGGTCGCGCGAGATGTCGAAAATCAGCACGGTTCCGCGCTCTGCATGAAGATGTTCGGTCAGCATCTCCCGTGTCACGACCGCGCGCAATTGGAACAGCCCGCCTTCATACGGCGCTTCGGAGAGGTTCGCCGTTATCGCCAGTCGGCGCCGCGGATCCTGAAGGTCATTGTGCCAGTCCAACTGGTCATGGCCGTTCGCCCGGGTCTGGACCACCCGCCCCTCCACCTTGCCGAGGGGGCCGCAGCCGGTGGCGGCCTCCAGCCAGCGCCTCAGACCCTCGCGCTGAAGGGCGAGACTGATCGCGCCGCCTGCGCGTTGCGGCTGCTCGACTTCACGATCGCCGAGCCCCTCGACCGAGTCCGGCATGAACCCGCCCCGATTGCACAGGCCCTGCAGCGTCGCTAGGAAGCCGGGCTCGATCGCGTCGTGACAGAGAATTGACCGCCGGCGAGCGAATTCGTCGCGCACCGCTTCAGGCGGTTGCAGCAGTTGTGTCGTCGTCACCCCGATCGTGAACGGGCGGACCTCAGGCGTCACGAAGCGCGCCTTGCCAGACGCGGTTGCGTCGCGCCATCGCCATGTCGAACATCACCCTGGTCGACTCAAGCAAGACGTCGTCCTCAAACTGCAGGCCCGCGCCCTTTGGGCTACGCCCGGCGCTCTCGCCGATCGCGCCCCGCTCATGGATGGCCTCCAGCAGAGCGAAATGGTCGGGCAGCGTCTTTAGCGTCGCCCGCTTCCGAGCGCGCATCTCGGCCCAGTAGACGCGCCACACGTCGTTCGGTGTCACGTCGACCCTTGTCAGCGGCGCGTCATCGTAGAAGCCCTTGCCGAACAGAACGCACTGAACGCTCCAGTGGCTGAAGATCGTGTCGGTGCGCGCGTCCGCGATGCTGGGCAGGGAGTGCTTCCACACCGCCAGGTTCTCGACCAGCCCGTCGGACAGTTTCGCCTCATGCCGCACGGCGCGCCAGTAGGGGGTGTCCTCGCGGTTGCTCAGCGAGAAGTGCAGCCCCAGGAAATCGCGCACCTCGTCATAGAAGCGTTCCATGTTGCGGTTGAACTGGCGCTGGAGCGGCGCCTCGAAATCGATGGTGGGGAAGTTCTGCAGAAGCCAGCGCGAGGCCAGTTCGATCGACATGATCGCGGTAGACTCAAGGGGCTCCAGGAATCCGCTCGAGGAGCCGATCGCCACGCAGTTCTTGACCCACGAGCGCCGTGACCGTCCGACCCGCATGCGAATGACCCGCGGATCGGTGATTGCGACATCCGCGCCGTTCAGCGCAGCCAGATCCTCCGCCGCCTGGTCGTCCGAGCCGAAGGCACTGCAATAGACATAGCCGGTTCCATCGCGACCCGAATGAAGTGGAATTCGCCAGCTCCACCCCGAGTCCATCGCCCGCGACACGGTGGCCGGGACTATGGCGCGCTGGTCCTTTCGCGTCACCTGGACCGGAATAGCCCGATCATTGAGCAGATAATCGGAATAGGAAACAAACGGCTCGCCCAGCGCCTTGTTGATGAGCAGGCCGCTGAAGCCGGTGCAATCGATCACCAGCTCCACCGGCCAGTCTCCCCGCGCCGCGAGCGACAGGGAGGCGATCGCGCCCTGCGAATCGAGTGTCACTTCCGTCACGTCGTCGCGTAGATGGTCGACGCCTCGCGCGATGCAGACTTCCTTGAGGAAGCCGGCCAGCAGCGTTGCGTCGACGTGATAGGCGTACTGCATCGGGCCGGAGAAGTCCGGCGCGTCCAAGTCTCGCGGTCCATTGAACCCGTCGATGGCGCCGCGGACATGGCTGATGGTGTCGATGAAGTCGTCGCCCGACGCGGAAGGCTGGCCCGGCAGGCCGTATTGCCAGAACGAATAGCCCGGATTGCGTCCGCGCACAGCGCCGCCGCCGGTGAACGGATGGACGTAGCTGTAGGGGGTTCCGTCCGGTCGGCGTTGCCAGTTGTCGAAGCGGATGCCGAGCTTGAAGGAGGCGTTGGTGCGCTTGATGAACTCCGTCTCGGAGATCTCGAGGGTTCGCAGGGTGCCCTTGAGTGTAGGGACCGTGGCTTCACCTACCCCGACCGTCGGAATCGTGGGGGACTCGATAACGGTAATCCGAACGTCCGGCCGTCCGGTCAGGCCCCACTGCAGCCTGTGATTCAGATAGGCCGCGACGATCCATCCAGCGGTGCCGCCGCCGACAATGGTGATGTTGGTGATTGGCTTTGTCATCATGATCTCAGAATGCCCGCAGGTTCGCTGCTACGACAAGGCTGTTTGCCGAACCGGCGCGCCGCGGGCACTGTCGGCGCCATGTCCGACCGCCCGCCGCTTAACCGAACCGAAGAGATGGCGCGGGCGCTCGCGCGCGCCTCCTACGATCGAGACGAGGTGCGGCTCACGCGCGCCGACATTGGCGACTGTACCCACCTCGTGGCGACCCGACAGGGTCTGTTCGCGATCAACGGCGTCCGCCACGTCCGCGTCGCCTTCGGCTCCTTCTACGGCCTCACGTTCAGAGACGGGGCAGTCTTCGTCTTCGAGGCCTGTGATATCGCCGGGCTGGACACGGCGCTCGGTCGCATCGTCCGTCTCGATCGCGACGGCGACCGGATCACGGCCGGCGCCGTCCTGGTCAGGGGACTGGACAACGGCTGCCACCAGATCGACTTCATCGGCGATCTGCTCCACGTGCTCGACACCCGGAACCAGCGCATCCTCCGGTTCGCGCCGAACGGAGACCCGCGCGATGCCGTTTACCCGCTGCCGCCCATGCGAGAGCGGGCCTGGTCGCAAGGGTATGCGCACATCAATTCCCTGCTCCAGGTCGGGGATCGCACGCTGTTGCTGCTGCACAACGGCGTCAGCCACACTGGCCGGCTGAGCGAAGTGGCCGTGTTCGACGCCGACTGGCGCGAGATCATGCGCTGGCCGCTGCCCGGTGGCGGCTGTCACAATCTCGTCGTTCTCGAGGACGGGACCCTGCTCAGCTGCGGGTCAATGGCGGGCGAACTCATCGACCTGGACGGCCCGGTTCTGCGCGTCAGCGACCTGATGACCCGCGGCCTTTCTGTCGACGAGGATTCGATCGTCGTCGGCGCCGCCCGATTCTCCGCGCGCGCGGCTCGTCATGCGACCCCGGGGACGGTCACGCTCCTTGACCGGAGCTGTCGCGTCCGCTCGGTGCTCACGGTTCCCGCCGCTCCGACCGAGATCCGGCGGCTCGACGGTCGCGACCTCGGCCTGTCGGCCTTCCGGGCGCTTTTGCCGCCGCTGCTGTCCGGCCCGGCCGCTTAACCCGCCGTGAGAAGGTCGATCTCGCACCGCTCCAGATCGAGGACGCCCTCGCGCCGGGCCCAGTGACGCGCCGGCAGCGCCCGGGCCAGGGCGCCGAAGCGGTCCAGCAGCGCCGGCTCCAGTCCTAGCAGGCGCGGAATGCGGGGGCGATGCCGGTTGCCGAGCAGGGCCTGGACAGCGTCCAGCGCCTCCATCCGGCGAAAATCCGCTCGTTCAGCGGACCGTCGCGGGTCAAGCACCGCGATTGCGATCAGGGGCGCGGCGGCGAGGCGGGTTTCGGCGGGGACCGTATGGAAGACGCGGGGCTCGCCACCGAGAAAGTAACCGCCAGCCAGTCCGCTGGCCTCGAACCCGGACGCGGTTCTCGTCACGCGGATCGAGTCGTCCGCGACCGGGCGCGCGCCGGACTCGACCAGACGGCCGAGCACCGTGGACTTGCCGCTTCCCGAGGGGCCCAGGATGGCGACGGCGCCCGACGCTCCGGGCAGCTGCGCCGCGGCGCCATGCAGCACGATGTCGCCGCGCATCCACAGGGTCGCCGGCAAGGCGGTGGCGACGAGAAAGCCAGCGATCACCTCATCGCCCGCCTCGCCGGTCCGCGCGATGACGATCGATGTCGCCCGGCACCGGTACCGGGCCACGCCGGCCGACTCGAACACCAGCGCGTCCGGCTGCAGGCGGTAGGGCCCGACCATCTCGCCACCCTCGGCGATCTCGCCCCAGGTGATGTCGACATCAACGGTCGTCGCGGATCCGGGCTGCACCGCCGTGGCGCCCGGAATCGTCACGCAGGTCCGTACCATCAGCCCGTGGGCGATACAGGTCTGGGGCGCGGTCATCTGGACGGGATCCTAGGCTCGGCAGGCCAGCATAGTCGATTTGGACCGGTGTGGGCGGCCGACCGCACCGACTGGCATATGGAAGCGGCTTGGTCGGCCGGCCGCGCGAGGTCCAGCCCCGCATTGATGGCTGGCGACGGGACGGGTCTGACGCTAGCCTGCCGCTGTAGGACCGAGCCGCGTTCCATGCGGGCGTCGCCTTTGGGGCTTTCAGGTGATTCTGCGGAAGATGAACACGTTCATGGGGATGTCGGGCGCAAAGCGCTCCCTCCTCCTTGAGGCGATCGTCTGGCTGGCGCTGGCGCGCGCGGCGCTGGTGCTGTTTCCCTTCCGCATGGTCGCCGCGCACCTGGGCGAAGTGTGCAGTCCGGCGGTTGCGGCCGAGCGGATCAATCAGTCGATCTGTGACTCGAGGCAGACCGACACCGCCAAGGCCGTGGGGTGGGCGGTCCGGTTCATGGCCGCCAGGGCGCCGTTCAGGGCGGTCTGCCTGCAACAGGGCGTCGCGGCGAAGATGATGCTGAGACGGCGCGGCATTCAGAGCGCGTTGCATTTCGGCGTCGCGCGCAATGCCGCGGGTCTCGATGCCCACGCCTGGCTCAACATCCCCGGCGCGAAGGTCACCGGCTATCCGGTCGGAAGCGAGCTGACCGAGGTCGCCTGCTGGTACTGAAAAGTCCTCGTCTCGATGCGGATCCGCCGTCTGTTTTCCACGGCCAGGGTCGCGCGGTCCCGCGCTGGCGCATAGAGCTCAACCGCCTTGATCTTTCCCGTGGGCCGCTGTCTATCCTCACGCATGACGAGTGATCGCCCGGAAGAGCCGCTTCTCGCCGGCCGCGTCCTGGAAGGACTGATCGACGCCAGCCGGGGCAAGCCGCTGGCCCTGGCTCAGCTGGCCCGGCTGGTCCTTCGTAACGGTGACACGAGCCGGGCCGTCGCGATGGCGCGCACCGCGCTGGAGGCGGCGCCCGGGGATCGACACGTCGAGGCGGTGGCGCGGGAAACCCTGCGCAAGGGCGTTCCGGGTTGGCACTTTCCGATGCTGCGTGACAGCGCGAGAAACCGGGCTTTCGGCGCCGCGCTGGAACGCGCGATCCGGCCCGGTGATCGGGTCCTCGACATCGGATCGGGCAGCGGGCTCCTGGCCATGATGGCTGCCCGCGCCGGTGCGGCGGAGGTGGTCACCTGCGAAATGAATCCGGCGGTGGCCGACGCGGCCGACCAGATCATCGGCCTGAACGGCTATCGCGACCGCGTAAGGCTGATCGGCAAGTCCTCCTTTGATCTCGATCTCACGCAAGATGTCGGCGGACCGGTGGACGTGATCGTCTCGGAAATCATCAGCGACAATCTGGTCGGCGAGGGGGTGCTGCCTGTCATGGCGGACGCGGTGGCCCGGTTCCTCCGGCCGGGCGGACGGGTCATTCCGTCACGGGGCGAGGTGCGCGTGGCGCTGGCGGACTACAGCAGGAAGGCTCCTAAAGCGCTCGACCAGGTCGAAGGGTTCGACGTAAGCCCGTTCAATCGGCTGGCTCCCACAGCGAGGACACTCTCGGTCGGGGACCCCGCCCTCGTTCTGCGCAGCGAAGCCGCGAGCCTCCTGGCCTTCGACTTCCAGTCGGGCGGCCCGTTCCGGGACGGGCGGGCGCAATTGTCGCTGACGGCGCTGGGCGGACCAGTCAACGGCGTGGTCCAGTGGTTCCGCCTTCAGCTGGACGAGGTCTCGATCTACGAGAACCGCCCGGGAGCGGACGCGAAATCCTCCTGGGGGGCGATCTTCCATCCCTTCCGGAAACGACTGACCCCGCCGCCTGGCGCGGTCCTCACGGTGCACGCCGCCCAAAAGGCCGCCTCTGTGCATGTCTGGAGCGACGACTGACCGCTCCTTCTCGGGAACCTGCTCAACAACGCCGTCAAATTCACGGCCCAGGGGTCGGTCAGCCTGGCTGTCAGCATCGAGCCGCTTGAGGACGGCCGCCAACAGGTGAGCTTCGCGGTGCAGGACACCGGAATCGGCTTCGACGACGACGCGAAGGAGCGCCTGTTCAGCCGCTTCGCCCAGGCTGACGGATCGATCACGCGGCGCTTCGGCGGAACCGGGCTTGGCCTCTCAATATCGATCGCTCTGGCTGAGATGATGGGCGGGACAATCAAAGCGGCATCAACGCCGGGCGAAGGCTCAACTTTCGTCCGGGACTGTCAGGTAAGCGACTACCGGCCGAAGGACCCCCACCCCGATCCATCGATCAGGCAGCGGCCGTCGCAGCCGTCCAGATCCGGTGAGCTTCGGCGCAGAGGTAGCGGAGGGTCGGTCGGCGGATCAGGTGTGGCTGGAGATTGAGCACGTTGTAGGCGGCGGCGTGGCTGGCCAGGAACTTCTGGGCCGAGGCCCTGGACTTGAACTTCTGCTGCTTTCGCTCCCGCCATCGGATCGGCAGGTGTGAGTTTTCGGCCCGGTTGTTCTCGCGCATGCCGCCTGGTCGGTGGCGGTCCGTCAGCCCTAGATCCCGGGCCGCAGCACGATACGAAGCCAGCTTGTCGGTGATAATGGCGTAGGGCCGCACGCCCTGGTTCTTCAGCAGTTTCCGAAGCAGCCTGAGGGCCGCCGCCTTGTTGCGGCGCTCCTGCACCAGCATGTCCAGGACCTCGCCTTCGTCATCGACGGCCCGCCAGAGGAACATCCTCTTGCCGCCGATCTTCACCACCATCTCGTCCAGATGCCAGCGGCCGGTCGGCCTCGGTCGTAATCTGCGCAGATTGTGTGCGAACAGCCGGCCGAACTTCAGGGTCCAGCACCGGATCGTCTCGTAGCTGACCTCGACGCCCCGCTGGGCGAGCAGTTCCTCGACGTCCCAAAGGCTCAGGGTGAACCGGAAATACAGCCAGACCGCATGCCGGATCACTTCAGGCGGAAACCGGTGACGCCTGTACGAAATCGGTCTCAACACGGCCTCCGTCCTCACCACCAAGCCCTTAGTGGAGACGGGTTAGCGTTTACCTGACAGCACCTTACCGGTGCAGGTGATGGGCGCGCTGGAGCCGACGCAGCGCCATCCCGCCGGCCGCGAGGAAGGCCCCTGCCCCGGTTCATCGATCAGGCGGCGCCACTCTGGCGAGCGCACCGGGTCAGTCGGACTGCGCGGGCGGCCGAATGGCCTCCATGAAGATCGCCTGAATCTCCATGAGCCGCCATTGCATCGCCATCTCCCGATAGGCGGCGGCGCTCGCGTCGTCGCCCTCGGCGGCGAGGCGTTCCATGGCTTCCGCCTTGAGACGAATGTCCGGCAGGCTCAGCATCAGCCTTCGCCCACGCCGCTCGGGGGCGGCGCCAACAGGCGTGTGTGCAGGGTCCTGGTCGCCTCGTAACACTCGCAGGAGCGCTGCTCGAGACCGGGCCGATCGAGGATCTCGAGCTGTCCGCGACTGTAGCGGATCAGGCCGGCGTCCTTCAGCTGGCTCGCCGCGGCGCTGACCGTCGCGCGCTGAACGCCCAGCATGATCGCC
>Ga0075012_10002648_pt1 | contig 17474 bp, 21 predicted proteins | sample All_14_2_FD_71474 | JGI IMG/M metagenome (GOLD analysis project Ga0075012, IMG submission 71474) | Freshwater microbial communities in response to fracking from Pennsylvania, USA - Allegheny Zone_MetaG_DW_15 | ecosystem: Environmental > Aquatic > Deep subsurface > Groundwater > Drilled... | reverse complement strand
CTGAACAGCGACCCGCTCGTCTCGTCCACACCCCGCATGATCACCCCCGCCGTTACCGTGGCCAGGGTGAATCATGTTCTCAAATCGCTGTCGAGGGTCGATTATTTCAGCAGCCTGTTAACCGAAGGTTCGGCGTGCCGGACATGGCGCGTCGAGTTCAAGCGTCCGGGCGTACAGGCTGGTACTACCGCATCCTGCAGCCCGGCATCGTGAACCCTGACGCCACGCTGGACCTCGTAGACCGCGTTGCACCCGAATGGACATTGCTGCGGCTTTGGCGCGCGCTCTACGTCGAACGTCTGAACCGTATAGAGCTGGAGGGCATGGCCGCCCTCGAAGTGTTGGCGGAAGGTTGGCGAAAGTATGCGATCCGCCGCCTCCAGAGCGGTCGTGTGGAGGACTGGTCAAAAAGGCTCGAGGGCGAAGCGCAAGACGATCGCAAACCGCCAGCGAGTTGCAGGCCGGATGTCAGAGCCGATGAACCATGATTGATCCGGTGAACGTGGAAGCCCGGAGAAAGCGATACGGGATCGTCTTCATCAATGCGGGCTCGCTATTCGCGCAGATCGTGCAGGCCGCTGGCTATCCGACCTTGCTGGCGCTGCTCCTCGTACAGATGGGTCTACCCTCCTGGCTGATGGGAGCCATTCTGTCACTGCAATGGGCGGTGGTCTTATTTCTTGCACCGCTAGTTCCCAAAGCCATGAACCGGTTCGGTGCCCGAGCCAGCAGTATGACCGGCGCCTTTCTATCATCTCTTGCGTTGCTCCTGCTTCTAGCGCCGGCATCTCTTCCCGTTGTGACGATCTCCGCATTCCTCATGGGTGTCGGACTGACCGTAAGGTGGGTCGGATGCGATACATGGATCGTAGAGACGGTTGCAGGCCATGTCCGGGGGCGCTCAATCAGCGTCCATGAAACCTTGATGGGTCTCGGCATCGCAGCAGGCCCGCTCCTGACACTAGCAAGCGCGGGAAATGCCGCCAACGCAGTTGCGGCATTCATTGCCCTCCTCGTCTTGTCGTTCCTCTGCTTTGGTTTCGGTCCACGATCAAGCGCCGAACATCATCAGGGTTCCCGTAACATGAACCCCGTTCGTCTCGTATTCGGAATGGTGACACTTGCCCTCGTGGCAGCGCTCGCAGCGGGCTACATCGAAACGGCGATGGTGTCCCTGCTTCCCCTCTATCTCATGTCATTCCAGTACCCAGAGGCGCAGGCGCTCTTCATACTTAGCGTCTTCGGTCTCGGCGGCACGATCCTGCAGATTCCGCTGGGCTGGCTCGCAGATCGCTGGGGATTTCGGGCTGCCCAGAGCCTGTGTCTATTATTGATCCTCGTGGGCGGTCCCTGTCTGATCTTGATGATTTCAACCGATTGGGTGGTCTTGATCATTCTGTTCGCTTGGGGTGGATGCGTCGGCGGGCTGAACACGCTCGCCGTCATAGAAGCGGGCTCGACGCTTCCGGTTGGACTTGCTGGAACAGGGATGGCGCTGGTCGCCTCCAGCTACACGTTCGGAGGAGTGATCGGTCCGGCACTATCGGGTGCGACACTGGAACTTGGCGGCGGACACGGCGCAATCATCGTCATCATTGGCCTGATGGCGATCTACGGTGTCCTCCTCGTGGTTTCACGACAACAAAGGATCCGGCGGACTTGACACCAGTGACCGAGAGTCAGCCTGCGCCTAACGGTGAGCCTTCCCACAAGGCGACCCACGTCTGGCTTTCATATTGGCGCCTTGCGGGCTTCTGGATCGCTGGCGGCTTCCTTCTCGTCGTTCCGATTTCTGTGGTCCTCACGACATATCTCGGCACACGCCCAGCGCCTTCTGCAGCACACTTCCTCGTGCTGGCGGTCGGCACAATACTCGGGCTGAGCCCGGCGCTGCTTCATTGGAAATACGGGCGCCGGAAGGGGCCCATTCTCACGCTGTCCCCCAAGGGCATGCAGATGAACGCGATCGATCCCGAAAGGATCATCCCGTGGAAGGATGTCGACATCGTCGCCACTTGGCGGTTCCGAGGCGGCTGGCAGGCCATCATCACCTTCAGGGCCGCGTGCTGGATCCCGCGTTCCGGACGACAGCTGCAGCAACGCGACCTATATGAGATACGCCTGCCCAACATCATCACCGGTGGTTGCCAAGGCCTCCAGCGACTGGCGGTGCTTTACAGGGAGGCGAGTGTTCACCAGTCGGATTGAGCCGTTTTTCTGGAACGCTTCACCTGCAGCTCAACTTCACCTGAGGAATCCTCACATTCGGTCGGATCGCATCGAGGGCATAGTCCGCCCCAGCAGATGCGGAGATGTACCATGCAGATCGGCGACCCCCTTGCCCCCGAAATCGAGAACCGCGCCCGTGAGAGCTTTGCTCGCCAAGGATTGATGGCCTACCTCGGAGCAGAGATGGCCGAGATTCGTGCCGGCCTGGTCACGCTCAGGCTCCCTTTCCGCCCGGAGCTGACCCAGCAACACGGTTACTTTCATGCGGGCGGAACCTCTGCCATCGCTGACAGCGCCGGTGGCTACGCGGGCTACACCTTCTTTCCCGCGGGAAGCTCGGTTCTTACTGTGGAATTCAAGCTCAATCTGATCAGTCCGGCGCAGGGAGAATACCTTGAAGCAGTCGGGCGGGTGATCAAGAGCGGGCGTACACTGACGATCTGTCAACTCGACGTCTGGGGTGTGATCGCCGATCGTCGCGTGCACGCCGCCACGGGAGTGCAGACCCTGATCTGTCTGCATGGCAGGCCCGACAGCCCGGCAAAGGACTAGAAAAGATCCTCACGGCGGACCCTGAACACGGGGATGAACATCTGCAGACTGTCGCGCTCGAGCCCAAGCTTGCGAAGATCATGATCGCCCAGGTCATAAAAGGCGCGAAACCGGCGAGGAAACGCTGCACTCGAGCGAGCGGTGCAATCCTCGCTGGCCTCGGGAGCGGGACAGTCCGGTCTCAAATATCCCCACCGCATGCTCACCTCCATGCTTTTCCGAAAGAATGAAGGCGTCGGTGGCGGAGAGAAATTTCCGTTTTTTCATGGAGGGTTGAAGAAAACTCGCGGACCACCCGAGAGCGCTGATTTTCTCAATCCCGAAGGAGTTCTTCTCATTTGCGCCGGTGGATGGCTCGCGCCAACAGTCGGCACAGTTCATCAGGCAAACAAAAATCAACGGAACGGATCAGGAATGACGCAGCTGTCCCGAACGCAACTCGAACATCACGCGAGGCACTGGATCAACGCCTGGAATGCGCATGACATCGAAGCCGTGATTTCGGCGTTCTCGGATGATGCAGTCTTCATAAGCCCCCTTGCCGCGCAGGTAACAGGCAATGGGCGGATCGCGGGGATCGATGCCTTGCGTCGCTACTGGACGGAGGCTCTGGGGCGCGTCCCGGATCTTCGTTTCGATCTGGACAGCTTTGCGATCGACGAAACGCGGCAGACAGTTACCGTCTTCTACGTCTCTCGTGCAGGCGGCCGTGTGCGACGCGCCAGCGAGCACATGGTGTTTCGTGATGGGAAGCAGGTTCTTGGAGAGGCCTACTACGGGGTCGAGGAATGACCTGGCCTGTACGCGCCGAGCCCGCAAATCACTACGTGTGGGGCGACAAATGCGATGGCTGGCGGTTGGTCGAACGGGAGCGGCTTTCGCTCCGTGAGGAACGGATACCCCCAGGTGGTGCCGAAGTTGCGCACTTCCATAAGGTCGCGCATCAGGTCTTCTATGTTCTATCCGGCGAGCTGACGATCCGAACGCCGGAACGGACGTTGCTGGCACGGCCCGGCGAAGCGGTCGAGATCCCGCCGGGCGTCGCGCACCTCGTCGAGAACCGTGGCGATGCCGACCTCAGGATTCTGCTCTACTCTTCACCTGATACTGCCGGAGATCGTCATGCGGTTGACCCCAATCTGAACGGTCGGTCTTCGGATGGCGCCGGCGACACTTGACGCCGGACACCACGCGTCGCCGAAGACACCTTCGAGATACGCTCAGTAGGAGCGAAGTTTGATGCCCCATCGATATTGTTCATGGGTCACCACCCAAAGATTCTTGTGGATCGTGATGATGGATTGATCCGCACGGCGGCGGGAGTATTCAACAATGAAATGAACCTTCCTCGGGCTCACGAGTACAGGATCGATGCTTTCATATACCGAGCTGGCCCATCCTGTGGCCGCAGATAGCTGCTCGAAGAAATCGTCAGGCAAACGGGACGGCGAAGCCCAGATTTCCATCTTCTCGCCCGAGAGGATGATGTGCGGGAAGTGCAGCATGCCGTCCATTCCGGCAAGGTCGCGGTCGTTGAATTTTTCCGTGAACGACAGGATGCAAGCGCGCGATTTCTTGATCGCCTCCAGCTCCGATGTCGGGTCGTGATCGGGCAGGAAGAGGTTGTCATCCATCCGTTCGACTTTCCTTGGTAGACGCAATCGGCTCAAGCGGACTTCACACGGGGCAGCTTGCAGACAAAGTGAGAAGCGCTCAACGCGGGGCCCGTTTTGCTCATTCGACAGGACGACGCGTCCCCCTGATCCTCGAGGTGGATCCTGCCCTCAGTGCGGCAGCACGGACCCGTGGAGGCCGCCATGGCGCTAGCTTTTCAATCATCACCGTCGAGAACAGGCATGTGGCCGCTACTGATCCCGATCGTTGCGGGCGGGCTGATCATGGGCCTCGCATTGGGCATTCGGCACGTGCAGGGGCTGTTTCTGCTGCCTGTCACGATGGATCGCGGGTGGTCGCGGGAGGACTTCGCCCTCGCAATGGCTGTCCAAAACCTGACATGGGGACTAGTCCAGCCCTTCACGGGCATGCTTGCGGACAAGTTCGGATCAGGAAAAGTGATCGCAACCGGACTGATTGCCTATGCCCTCGGTCTGTTCTTGATGGTGCATGCCACATCCGTTCCCGCGTTTGTCGTGAGCGCCGGCATCCTGATCGGCGTTGCCTCTTCAGGGACAGCCTTCGGGGCCATCTACGGCGCGCTGAGCCGCATCCTGCCCCCGGACCGCCTGAGCTGGGGGCTCGGACTGGCGGGCGCCGTCGGGGGGCTGGGTCAGTTTGCAATGGTGCCTGCTGCTCAGGCGCTCATCAGTTCCTGGCAGTGGACGGGGGCGTTGTTGCTCCTCGCGGTCGCAATGATTGCCCTGTTGCCGCTTGCAGTCCCGCTGCGCGACCGGGCAAGTGCCAAGGAAAGCAATACCGGGAGTGGATCCCTCTCGGCGGCCATCTCGGAAGCCTTTGGGCACAAGGGCTTCTGGTTGCTGAACTTCGGGTTCCTGGCCTGTGGCTTTCAGTTGGCCTTCATCGCAAATCACTTGCCCGCATATCTTCTGGACCGAGGGCTCAGCGCGTCGGACGGTGTCGCCGCGCTCGCCATCATCGCCCTATCGAACATCGCCGGAACGTATCTGCTCGGCGTATGGGGCGGCAGTCTGCGCCGCAAGAACATGCTCGCCGTATTGTACCTGGTCAGAAGTGCAGCGATGACATTGTTCGTCCTTCTGCCCCTCACGACCTACGGCACTTATCTTTTCGCTGCGGTGATGGGGTTTCTCTGGCTGGGCACGGTCCCGTTGACAAACGGCCTCGTCTCCCAGGTTTTCGGCGTCCGCTACATCGCAACCCTGTTCGGCTTCGTCTTCTTTGGACACCAGGTGGGCTCTTTCCTCGGAGTCTGGCTCGGAGGGTATCTCTTCGAGGAGACAGGGTCCTATAACGCTATCTGGTCCATCGCGATTGGCGTTGGAGTCGTTTCGGCCCTTGCACACTGGCCGATTGACGACCGCACCATTGCTCGCGCACCCGCCGGGGCCGTCGGAACATGAAGAATGTCGGTGGATCGCCCACCACGTGGGTCCCCCTTGTGATCCTAGCGGCAATCGGTTTCCCGATACTTCTCGCTTGGAGTTGGGTGGATCCGTTGAGCCTGTTTGCCGCGTTCTGGGGCCTTTGCGGGTAGTCATCAGGCTCACCGAAAATGCCGGACCGCCGTTGACGGCTCGGGCGTCGCAGCGCGCGCATCACAGCGCGAACCTGGTGTGCAGAAAGCAGCACGGCATCCGCGATTCCTGATCCCGCGACATGAATGGACCGGGCTCCGAGGCCCTTCATAGCCCGCGGCATGATGAATTCTCCACCTGCCCTGAGGCCTTCTCAATCGGTGCTTTCGCCAGTCCTCGATAGCCTCTGGGCACGGTCAAGGGGTGGAAAGGCAATGGAATTCCTGATGTTCAGAAAATACGGTCCCAATTGCCTTTGCGAAACGCAGGAGGATGGTCACGCCGTCTTTCGGAGGCCACATCCATTCTGGATGCGCGCCATTCTCGTGACGTTCTTGTCCTTTGCTTTCCTTCAATCTTCGGAGCCCACCTCGTCAGCAGTGACGCCGGCTGCACCATGCGAAACCGCTCGCAGCCTCGGCCCTCCTCATTCTGATGAGCGCGCGCCTTCGCCGGGTGGCCGCTGTGAGTGAAATGGAGCTCTGCGACACCAGGTCGGAGACGTCGCTGAACCGGCCCGCGCAGGCCCTCGGGCTATGGCCGCGTGTGCTCAGGGTCGCACTTCCTTTCACTGCGGCCTATCTCATGTCTGAACTGATCAGGAACGTGAACGCGGTCCTGGCGCCCATCCTGCGCGTTGAATTCGATCTGGGCCCCGCGACCATGGGGCTGATGACGGCCGCCTTCCTCGCGGCTCTTGCGGGTTCACAGCTTTTCATAGGCCAGGCACTGGATCGGTTCGGCCCGAAACGAGTCCTCGTTGCGACACTGATTCTTGCGGTTATCGCTTCAGTCCTCTTCGCCCTCGCGCAGACATCTGAAACGCTGATCGCCGGACGATTCCTGCTGGGCCTTGGCCTGTGTGCCTGCTGGACCGGAGCATACAAGGCCAATGCCCTTTGGTGGCCGCGCGAAAGGCTGCCGCTTGTCAATGCGATGACGATCGGCGCCGCGGGCCTCGGTGCCCTCGCCGCGACGGCGCCGACCGAATGGTTGCTCGGCCAAATCAGCTGGCGCGAGATGTTCCTTGGGCTCGCTGCGCTTGCCGGTGGAATTGCCCTTCTGATCGGGCTGGCAGTGCCTCGCATGCCCATACACCCGGCGACGCCCGGGATTGCGACGCCCTTGCCGGTTCAAGGCATTCGCAGTCTCGTGTTTCATCCTGCATTCCTCGCCATCGTTCCGGCATCTGCGCTCTGCCAAGGCGCATGGGTCGCCTATCAGGGGCTTTGGGCTGGTGTCTGGCTCCGCGAAGGAATGACCCTCGGCTCGGCGAGAGCGGCCGAGGTGCTTTTCGGCCTCGCATTGGCCGTGATGGCGGGACAGTTCATGTTCGGCCTGCTTGCTGACCGGATCGCACGAACTGATCGACAGCTGTTTCGCCTGACCTTCGCGCTGACACTCGGCTTCGTGTTGGCGCAGGTTGCGATTGCGTGCAGCCCGCAACCCTTTCAGGGGATGCTCTGGGCCGGGTACGGCCTTTTCACGGCGGGGCCAATCCTTGCCTATGCGCTACTCGTCCGGCTTCTGCCCGACACGGTCACGGGGCGCGCAATCGCCTTGCTCAACTTCGGCGCCGTTCTGACAGGCTTCCTGCTCCAGAGCGGGCTTGGCGTAGGGATCGATCTCCTGGTTGCGGCAGGCTGGACGTCATCCGCGTCGCAGACCGCGCTGCTGGGGGGGAGTGGCGCTTCTTCAAGCCTTGGCGTTGCTCTGGATGGCAACACGCGGAAAGGCGGTCGTCGGTGCATCGTCCCGCAGATGACCTTTCCTGCGACCGCGGTGAGACCTTCTCAATCGTGAAACATAACCCACTGACATAAAAGAATTCTGGTGTTTCAGGAGGTCAGCATGAACACGCCATATCGCCTTTCCGTCCTGCTCTTGCTGTCGCTGGCAGTGATCCCCGCCGCGACGCAGGCATTCGAACTTGAGAGCCGAGATCTGCGCAACGGCGGGACAATCGGCCGAGCGCACGTCAATTCTGCGATGGGATGTGATGGTCTCAACCAATCACCGCACCTCGTGTGGAACGATCCTCCGATCGGAACTCAGAGCTTCGCGATCACCGTTCATGATCCCGATGCGCCGACCGGAAGTGGATGGTGGCACTGGGTTGTGTTCGACATTCCTGCGCATACTCGTTCGATGGTTGCCGGTTCATCCGGTCAACTTCCATCCGAAATCGTCGAGTCGTTGACGGATTTCGGACAGCCGGGCTACGGCGGCCCTTGCCCGCCCGAGGGCGCCGACGCGCACCGCTACGAGATTCGCGTCCATGCCCTTGATGTTCCTAGCCTCGGACTGGACGCGTCGGCCATGCCTGCGCTTGCGGGCTACATGATCCATGCGCACAGCCTTGGCAGCGCGTCGATCACGGCGCTCTACGGTCGCTGAATTCAAGCTGAGAGGATTGCCTGATGAGAAAACGAATGCTTCAGATCGACGTCTTCTCGACAACGCCGCTACTGGGAAATCCGGCAGCGGTCGTTTTCGATGCGGATGACATTCCCGGCGAAATCATGCAGCGCATCGCGCGGGAGATGAATCTGTCAGAGACGGTCTTTCTGCTGCAACCCACGGCCGACGCCGACTACCGGGCGAGGATCTTCACTCCAGCGAACGAGCTTCCTTTTGCCGGACACCCGACGATCGCCGCGGCGCACGCGTTCAGTATGGACCAGAAGTCCCCGCCTCGGGCGCTCACGCAGGAATGCGGGCTGGGCCTTGTTCCGATCAGGGTGGAGAACGGTCTCTACACGATGACACAAGCGACCCCGAAGTTCAGGGATGTCGCCGTTGAAAAGAGGGATCTGGCCGAGGCCCTGAACCTGCCGGCCGAAAGTCTGGCCGACAGTCCGCATCAGGTCGTCTCTACTGGGGTTCCCTGGCTACTCCTCGAACTGCGCCACACGGAGGCGCTCTCCGCGCTTCGCCCCGATCTCGGGCGGATCGACCGGATCTGCCACGGCATCGGGGCCGCAGGCCTGACCGTCTTCTCTGACATGGGGCCCGCCACGTCGCCGCGCCTCAGGGTTAGGACATTTGCCCCAGGCGAGGGCGTCGCCGAAGATCCCGTGTGCGGATCCGGGAATGGCGCCATTGCTGCCTGGATCGCAACGCATCGCGACCGTGCCGCGAAAGGAGCCTATCTTGCGGAACAGGGCGTCGAGATGGGCCGACGCGGAGAAGTGCACGCCGGGTGGGAGGAAGGTCCGAGGGGCATGAGCATCACGGTGGGTGGCACAGCCTGCATCGTGTTGCGCGGAGAACTCGAGCTCGGCACCCTTGTCTAGGGCGCTGCATTCCGGGCCGCCGTCCGGCCAAGTTGGGAAAGAACGAAATCCACGCGCGCCTCGACGGACGCAAGGGGCAGGCTCACCAGTCCGTATCCTGATTCCGAATAGGCGCGCGCCATCGCTTCGGCAGTTTCAACGCTTTCCTGGTAGGTTTGCACCCGCTCCGCGTCCCGCAGATAGATCGCAGGCCACGGAGGCGCGATGAACACGGTGGGATTGTAGCGATAAAGCCCTGCCGCACGACGGACGTGATCCGGAACGTGGCCGGCATAGAGAGCGAGGTAACCTATGATGTCAGGCAGTCCGCGGTCGAACGCCACCGTGCCAGGCAGCGTCTGGGCTTCATTCCAGGATCGTAGTTCCCACTGCAGCATCAACTCCGCGTAGAGCGCCTTGTCTTGCCGATGCTCGCCTCGTCCGCCTATCCGTGTTTGATCTCGGATGATGGCGCGCCCGGCCTCGGGCATGGTCTGGAGGCCGGCGCGTGACAAGGCTTCGATCAGGGTTGTCTTTCCTGACCCGGGCCCCCCTGTGATGACGATGAATCGATCGCCGGTGTTCACTGCGAAATTCTCCTCTGTCGGGGTCGACGACGCACCGGGTCGCTTTCCCGGTCCGAAGCCGAAGCGCGGAAAATGCCAAAGTCCGTCAGGTCCCGTGGATATGGTCCGACGAGTCGCGCTGCAGTCCTCCGACAACGGCTGCTACCACAAGAAGCAGGGCTGACACCCAGAGGCCCCCGGATAGCCCTTGCGTACGGTCATTCACCGCCCCCACCAGGACGGGACCGATCATCTGACCCAGGCTGAAGGACACCGTGAGCGCACCGATCGCAGACGCCCAATCCGCAGGGGGAAGATTGCGGCGCACGAAGGCCGTCGTCGAGGCGACGACGGCAAAGAAGGCAACGCCGAACAGGCTCGCGGACACCAGAAGTGCGTCCAAAGATCCCCAGACAAGTGGCAGTACAGCGCCAACCGCAGTCACTGCGGTCAGAACTGCGAATGCGTGGCCATTTCGCAGGCTCCGGAGAAGTCCCGACCAGATCCATGGAGATGCCATCGCCGCCGTACCGATGACCGCCCAGAACAGGGCCTGAATGCCGGCGGCGCCACCGTCGCTCTGAACCCATGCGATCATGAAGGTCATGTAGGCAATGTATCCAGCGCCAAAGAGGAAATATCCCCCCAGCAGCAACGGCATTCGCGGTCGTCCCGTCCTTCGCTGCTGATCCAGGGACGGAGCTGCCCCTTGCGGTGCATACCGGCTCGCTCGCCAGGCGATCGTCAGAGCGAGCACGAGAGCCTGCCCGGCAAGGATTGCCCAGGCAATTTTCCATCCGTACTCGCTGCTGAACTCGAGCACGAATGGGACCGTGACACCCGAAAGAAAGATCCCGAGCCCCGGTCCTGCGTAGAACAGCCCCAGGAGGAATGCGCCCTGCGCCGGATTGTTCTGTGCGATGCGCGCCGCGAGAACGCCGCCGGCGACGAAGGCAAACCCGCCGCCGAGGCCGGCAATCCCACGCGCCGCGTTGAGCAGGATTGTCTGCTCCGTGAGAGCGCAAAGAAGTAGCGCTCCGACACAAGCCCAGACGCCAAGAACCATGACCCGAAAGGCTCCGGATTTCGTGACAGTTCGTGCGCAAAACAGGGCCCCGAGCAGATAGCCTGCGGCGTTGCTGGCGTTCAGCCAGCCGGCTTCCGTGTAGGACCAGCCGAGGTCCGAACGCATTGACGGCAGGACCAGCGCATAGGCGAACCGGGCCATGCCGAGGCCAATTGCTGGCGCCAGGGACAGGACCAGAATGGAAGTTGCGTCCCGCAGGAAATCATTGGACGTCTCGCCAGACGGAGGACTCAAGTCATTCACGGTCGCCACCAGAAGACGTTTGTCATGAGCCCACCGACAGGGCTTGTCCCGGCGTTGTGTCTGCCAGTTGTCCGGTCAACAGCCACTCAGCCGCGATCGGCCAGAGCGACCTCTCGAAACGTGCGTTGAAGAAGGCGAAATGCCCGATCTCGGGCACCGCGATATCTTCCGGAGTGATGCGCAGATGGGTGCGCGCGGCATTTGAGTAGTAGTCGAGCAGCCGCATGATGGCGGCATCGGTTCCGTATGGATCGTCTGTCAGACCGATGGCCAGAAGGCGCGCCCGCGTGGCGCTGTGCCGCCTCGCGAGGTCGGCGGGACCCTCCGCGGCCACCACGCTTTTCTCGAACCGGGGGCCCATCCGGCTCCAGTCCCGCACGACGCCGCGGGGCACGTCCTCGAGCCAGCCGAGACGCTCACCGGGGAAGTATCCGAACAGGCGCGTGACGGCCGGCATGAAGACATGCCACTTGAGATACATGCCACGCCGATGCGCGCTCGCGTAGTCCTGCCAGTAGGCGAATTGCGCCCCTACTGTCACGATCCGCTCGAGCCGAGCGGCGGTCCGGGGCAACCCGAGCGCGAAGCCGCCGATCGAGTGCCCGACGGCCGTCATCGCGCGATCAGGCCAGCGACGGACAGCGTAGCGCTGGACCGCCTCTGCATCCAGGACGCCCCAATCGATCCATCCCGCATCGAGGTCTCTCAGCGATCCCTTCTTCGAGTCGCCAATACCACGGTAGTCGAATGTCAGCACCGTGGCGCCCAGCCCGGCCAGCCAGTTCGCGAAGCGCGCGTAGTATCTCGCGCGGACGGCCGTGGCGACGTGGACAACCACGACGGGCCCCTCTCCGCCATGCCAGATGCTGCCGCGGATCAGGTAGCCGTCGTCGGCCGCGCACTCGAATGTCTCATCAGGCGCCGCAGATTGCGCTTTGCGCGACGCCTCCGGCGTCGATGCGCCCGCACCGCTTGGTTTCTGATGATCGATCTGCGTCATGCGCGGCCCTGTGCCTGCCTCGTCTTGAACGTTCCGGATCCAAGGCTCCCGCAGCGAAGCCGCAGCGACAAATGATGATTGCTCCGTGCGACCTGAAGACAATTCAATTGCCCCCAGGGCGCGTTTGTCGCTGTCTTTTCGAAGGAGGGCCGCGAATGTCCGAAACATCCACTCACAAGCACCCGGCGCCGGTCGTCCGGCTCGATGACCTCACCCTCACGGAACAGACCCATGGCGGATATTTCTCCGCTGCCATGGGTGCCATAGCGGCGCCGCTCGGCGCGACCCACCTCGGCGCGCGGCTGGTTGAAGTGCCACCAGGCAAGGCGGCCTGGCCGTTCCACAGCCACCACGCGAACGACGAGATGTTCATTTTCCTCAGGGGGACGGGAGAACTCCGTTTCGGAACGGCGCGTTACTCCGTCGCTTCCGGCATGGTCGCCGTTTGCCCCGCTGGCGGGGCCGAGACAGCCCACCAGCTGATTGCAACCGGCGACGAGCCGTTGCGCTACATCGCGGTGAGTTCGATGCGCGAACCTGATGTGATGGAGTATCCCGACAGCGGCAAGGTCACCGTTTTCGCGGGCGCGGCGCCTGGCGGCGACAAGACGCGGCGGCGCGTTGCGGCATCCTTCCGCAAGGGCGACGCGGTCGACTACTGGGACGGCGAGAACGGATGAACCCCATCGAGTTCTGGTTCGACTTCTCGTCGGGCTACGCCTTCTTCGCCGCTCAGGAGATCGATGCGCTGGCCGCCCGCGTCGGTCGCCAGGCGGTCTGGCGCCCCTTCCTCCTTGGCACGGCCTACAAGGTCACTGGGTCCCGCGGCCTTTCGGCGACACCGCTCAAGCGCGACTATTCGCGGCACGACTGGGCAAGGCTTGCCCGGCGCATGGGTGTGGAGTTCCGGTTGCCCGCTGACCATCCGCGGGTCTCCCTTCCAGCCACCCGCGCCTTCTACTGGATCGATGAGCGGCAGCCAGAAATGGCGCCCGCCTTTGCAAGGCGCGTGTTCGCACTCTACTACGGCGCCGGTCTCGACACTGCCTCGGCAGAGAGGGTCGCTGCTCTCGCGCCGGAGTTCGGGTTCCAAACGGACGATATGCTTCTTGGTCTCTCCGATCCTGATCTGAAGGATCGGGTGAAACGCATCGGCGAAGAGGCTGTCGGGCGTGGCGTCTTCGGCTCTCCGTTCTTCATCGTCGGTGACGAGCCGTTCTGGGGGTGGGACCGGATGGCGATGCTGGAGGACTGGATCCGCAGGGGCGGCTGGTAAGGCTCCGGCGACCGACCTCCCCCGCCAAGGGACGCACTCGCCACGTTGAGCTATCCGAAGGTCCATTTCCGACCGAAGCGCGAGGACGTCAGGCCAGATCGATCTGGTACCTCTTGACCGCCACCGGCTCCGCGATGCGATCGTAGAGCCGTTGGGCGGCAAGGTTGCCGTCGTCCGTCTCCCACTCGATCCTGCGCCAGTCGAGATCGCGCCCCTCCCGCATCAACTGCTCGATCGCGCCCTCCGCGAGGCCCTTGCGGCGCGCAAAAGGTTCGATCCAGAGATCCTCCAGTATCGCGACGGGACGGGTGCTGAACGTGTGGTAGCGCAAAACGACATGGGCCAACCCGGCCGCCTGGTCTTCGAGCCAGAGAAGCCAACCCTGGAGCGGTTCGCGCGGATCCATCAGCCGACGCCACGTCTCGTCAATAGCCGCGGCAGCGCTGTCTCCGGCCCGGAAATGGGCGAGGTTCGCGCGCCAGATGCGCTCCCACGCAGGTCGATCCTCGAATGACAGAGGGCGAGAACGGACCGGGGCAGCAGTAGGCATGATCATGATCCTTGCGAGCTTTCCTTTTCGGCCGTGAGCATGCGTGCCAATGCCCTTTCCTCCTCGGCGGCGCTGACCATCCAGCGGCTGAGGTTGCGCACGCGCCGATCCCGCGCCAGGGCATCCGGGTAGACAAGGAAATAGCCGCCGCCGGAATGGACGCGATGGCGGAAAAGGCCAGTCAGCCGGCCAGCGCCGACATCGAAGGCCGCGATCTCCACACCGGCCAATGCCACGCCTGCGCCGTCCATAGCCGCCCTGAGCGCAAGACCGGCAGAGTCGACCATCATCACAGCCCCTGGCCGGATCGGTCCGCCTGGGAGCGTGGCGTTCCAGCGCGCGTAGTTTTCCTTCCGGTACTGCGACAGGAACAGGGTCATGCCGGCAATGCGTTCTCGCAGGGTATCGGGCTCCAATCCTTCGAGCGAAGCTGCACCGAACAGGCCAACAGTCTCCTCGAACAGAAGGTCAGACTGCAATCCTTCCCATTCTCCTTTTCCATGGCGCACCGCAGCGTCCGCCACACCGGATGAGAGGTCCACCGCTTCCTGCGTGGTCGAGATCAGGAGATCGAACCCGGTCCGTTCAAACGGATAGCGGGTCAGCCGCGGCGAGAACCAATGGGCCGCGAAGGTCGGCAACATGGACAAGCGCAGGGGACCGGTGCTGCGATCCTGCTTTAGCCCGCCGACAGCGTCGATGATCCGCGCGAAACCCGCAGTCAGTTCCGGCGCGAGCCTTGCACCGGCGTCCGTCAGTTCAAGGGCTGGTCCAACCCTGCGCATGAGGGTCAGGCCAAGACTATCCTCGAGGCCTCGAAGCTGATGACTGACGGCCGAGGGGGTCACGCCAAGCTCCATCGCTGCGTCCTTGATCGACAGATGTCGCGCAGCCGCCTCGAATGCGCGCAGGGCGTTGAGCGGGACGTTCAGTCGGTAAGGGGTTTTCTTTTCCATGTTCTCTCACGTCCCGCACTTTTATTCAGGATTGCAACCCGAACAAATGATCCATTCTCAACGGACTCTGAGAACTGCTCACTCGTCTGAGGGGCGTTCTGGGCGGACACTTTCGCTGTCATTCGTGGAAAGGAAAACGCTGAATGCCGCCCGGAGCCGCACCTGCTGCGCATATCAACGACGAGAACCATGTCTGGCTCGACGGATCGCTGATCAGGTCCGCCGAGGCGAACCTGTATGTGCTCACCCACTCTCTTCACAATGGAGGGGCCGTCTTCGAGGGGATCAGGGCTTACGGCGGACGCATCTTCCTCGCTGAAGGGCATTTCCGCCGACTGGAGCGATCGGCCGCAATCCTCGGCTACAGGATCCCGTGGACTGCCGAAGACCTGATTGCCGCAACGGAGGCGGTGCTTTGGGCCAACGGCCTCAGCGACGCCTATATCCGGCCTGTCGCGTGGCGGGGCAGCGAAAGCGTGACCGTCTCGGCGCAGGGCTGTCGAATTCACACCGCTATCGCTGCCTGGGACTGGCCCGTGGACAGGGCGCTCGGGGAAGGCACCGGAGGCTTGCGCATGGCGCTGTCGAAATGGCGCCGTCCTGCTCCCGACACCGCGCCAACCGCGTCCAAATGCTCGGGGCTCTACATGACAGGGACGCTCTCGCGCGCCGCTGCTGCGCGCAGCGGACATGACGATGCGCTCATGCTCGACGTGCATGGCAACGTCGCCGAGACGACCGTGACCAACATCGTCCTGGTCCGAGGCGATACGCTGGTCTCCCCGACGCCCACATGCTTCCTCGACAGCCTGACGAAGCGGCACGTCTTTGAGCTGGCCCGGAACATGGGGCTCTCCGTCGAGGAACGGACAGTCAGCCTTGAGGATCTCGATGCGGCAAGCGAGGTTTTCGTGACCGGAACGTCGGTGGAGATCCGCCCCGTGACCTCGCTCGATCGCCCTGGCCGACAAAGCGTCTGGCCAGTCGGTCCCGTTACCAAGGAGCTGATCGACGCCTTTCATGCGTCGACGCGCGAGACCACGGCTGCCTAGGAACCGCTGAGCTATCGTCTTGGTCTCGCCTTGTTCGCAACTCGAAAACCGTCGCGCGATCATGTCACGCGCCGGTCGATTAGCAGGCGTATCGCAAAGAAGATCAGCACGCTGCCTGTGACGCCGTCGAGAACCCGCGGCAGACGCGGGCCGGTGAGCGCGCGCTGGATGGGCACCGTCGCGGCAGTGATTGCAGCGAAGAACAGCAGGCCCATCACGGCGTGAATGCCTGCGAGAAGAACACTGAAGGGAACGACCGGCACATCCTCGGGCAGGAACTGCGGGAGGAAACTCACATAGAACACTCCTACCTTGGGATTGAGGAGATTGGTCAGCACGCCACGCAGGAACCAGTTCGGCGCACGTGGCGAAGATGCCGGCCCGATCCCCTGTCGTTGTAGCTGAAGGGCACCTCGCAGCATCCCGACGCCCAGCCAGATCAGATAGGCGGCGCCGGCAAGCTGAACGATGCGATAGGCGGTTTCCGAAACCGCCAGCACCGCGCCAAGGCCCAGCGCCGCGATCAGCCCCCATGCCAAGACGCCCGTCACCACACCGGCTCCCGCCAGCATCGCTCGACGGGGCCCCTCGACCGTCGCTGTACGCAGGACGAGAGCGGTATCCAGCCCCGGCGTGATCGTAAGAAGCGCCGCGGCCAAGGAGAAGCTCAACAGAGCGGTCGTCACGTCCATGACCTATCTCTCCATGCGCTCGATGAACTCGGCGACGATCTCCCGACCCTTGGGCCAGTCCCCGACACCCGAGGCGACATTGAGATGCCCCAGCGGCCCGACCGTGCGGATGGAGGCCCCCTGGGCCTCCGCCCACGCACGCCCTCGCCCATGCGGATCGTAGGGATCGTCCGTGCTCGTTACCGCAAGAACGGGAAGATCGCCGAAGCCCTGCGCTGGAAGCATGCCGAAGGCCTTGGCTTGCTCCGGAAAGGCGGGACCTGCTGGATCGGGAACCGCCACGAGAATTGCTCCAGCGATCCTGAGCGACGAGGCCGCTCGCCAGTGCGCAAACAGAAGACAGCCGAGAGAATGACAGATGACGACCGGAGGTTTCGGGGACCGCCCAACGGCATTCTCCAGCGCGGATATCCAGTCGTCGAGATCGGGTACGTCCCAGGATTTGGGTGCGATGCGAATGGTTCCAGGTTGAGATGCCTCCCACCGGCTCTGCCAGTGATCGGGGCCGGAGCCACCTATCCCCGGCACCATGACGAATGGAAACTGCATGAGTCGCTCCTTGAAGCCGTTCGCTGCAAGCCTGGCGTAGAAAGGATTTCATCGGAATGGCGACTCATCGGTCTTTGTGACATTTTTCCGATGACTTAACAGGCCGCTGAAATAGTCCCCGATCCGGAGCGCTGTCCCTGCATCACGGCTGCGTCACGCGAACGCGCTGCCTCTTGGCGCGTTCGGTGCATGCGCCGGGGGCGTTTCTCTGCTT
>Ga0075012_10002645_pt1 | contig 17484 bp, 17 predicted proteins | sample All_14_2_FD_71474 | JGI IMG/M metagenome (GOLD analysis project Ga0075012, IMG submission 71474) | Freshwater microbial communities in response to fracking from Pennsylvania, USA - Allegheny Zone_MetaG_DW_15 | ecosystem: Environmental > Aquatic > Deep subsurface > Groundwater > Drilled... | reverse complement strand
CAAATGGAGAGAGGGGAAATCATTTATCTTGTTTGAAGATCGGGTTTTGATTTTGATGGCGGATTCTCGGCGGGAGATTATGCTTGAGGAAATTGTTGCAGTAGCAGCGGACATTCGAGATGATGGTCAGAATGGGCCGACGGTATTTTTTCAACTCAAATTGCAAGAGGAAATTGTCGAAATTGATCAAGGAATAGAAGCGAAAAACTTTGCTATTCATGTGGCGACACACAAGGGTCCGAAGCTAGTGAAGTCGGGTAGTCACTGGTCATTGAAATTTTACGACCCACGAGACTTTGACTGAGAGTGCGGGGATTCTGTTGTTGCTATGTGCGCTCGCGGTTTTGGAACATTTTGGGTTTCTTCTTGTAGACACATTCAACCGAAAAAGTGAGTTGTCTGGGCCCCCGCCTCCGCGGGGATGACGAAGGTTTGGGTTGGTTTTAGAGAACCATGGCTGAAGGAGTGAGTGGGTTGTTGGGTTTCCAATTCCGATGATGTGGGTCAGATAATGAGTTGTCTACTTCCCCGCCTGCGCGGGGATGACAAAGATTGGGGTTGGTTTTTGATGTCAGAGGTGGTGGATATGCAAGTGTTGTCTGGGTCCCCGCCTCCGCGGGGATGACGATGGTTGGGGTTGGCTTTAGATGCCAGAGGTAGTGGATATGCGATGGTTGTCTGGATCCCCGCCTTCACGGGGATGGCGATGCTTGGGGTTTGTTTAAGATGTTAGAGGTAGCGGGTATACGATGGTTATCTCGGTTCTCGTCTTCGCGGGGATGACGATGTTTTGAGTTGGTAGTGGAGGTCAAGGGCAGAAGTATTGCGGCGGTAGTTGGGACAACTTATTTCGCGGGTATGACGTTAGCGTGAGTAGAATTTTGCTATGCCCAATCGGCAGCGAGGTCTTCCCAATTGGGATTTGCTTGTTCGATCAAACGAATTTTCCAGACTCGCTTCCATTTCTTAAGTTGGTTTTCTCGTAAAATTGCTTCTTCGATTGTTGGAAACTCTTCGAAGTAGATCAATTGTGTTAACTGATGTGTTTTAGAAAATCCTTCGATGAGTTTGCCTTTGTGTTCGGCTATTCTGCGGTTGAGATCGGAAGTCACGCCAATGTAAAGTATGCCGTTCCGTTTGTTCGACAAGATGTAGACGAATCCTCCTTTGCTCACGGAGTGGATTATGAGGTATCTGCCGGAAAGTACTGTTTGTCTGGGTCCCCGCCTTCGCGGGGATGACGATTTTTTGCGTTGGTTTTAGAAGCAGCGGTAAAGAAAAATTAGGGTGTTTGCGTTCCTGCTTTTGCAAATGTGTCGTTGTTTCAGTTCCCCGCCCGAGTGCTTCGCCGGTAAAACTATTCTTCGTCTTCGAGGTAGGCGCCGTCGGGCATGGGGGTTTCGTAGTCGGCGTTGCCGAGGACGGCTTCGACTTGCATGACATCGATGAGGACTTCGCGGGGGCGGGGGCCGTCGCGGGGGCCGACGATGCCTTGCTCTTCCATCATATCGAGCAGGCGGGATGCGCGTTGGAAGCCGATGCTGAACTTGCGTTGGAGCATTGAGGTGCTGGCGGAGCCGCGTTCGACGACCCAGCGGACGGCTTCATCCCAGTGGTCATCGGAGTTGCCGGATTCGCGCATTTGGTCTTCTTTGTCGCGGATGGCGACTTCGACCGGGTTGATGACGTAGCTGGGTTTTTCTTGGTCGGACCAGAATTTGCAGACGTCTTCGATTTCTTTTTCGCTGACATAGCAGCCTTGGACGCGGAGGGGTTTTGTGGCGTCGATGGGGAGGAAGAGCATGTCGCCTTTGCCGATAAGGTCTTCGGCGCCGACGGTATCGAGAATGGTGCGGGAGTCGATTCCGGAGCTGACGGCGAATGAGATTCGGCTGCTGATGTTGTTTTTGATGGTGCCGGTGATGACATCGACGCTTGGGCGTTGGGTGGCGATGATGAGGTGGATTCCGGTTGCACGGGCGAGTTGAGCGAGGCGGGTGATGCTGGTTTCGACTTCGTTGCGGCACTGGATCATGAGGTCGGCGAGTTCATCGACGACGACAACGATGTAGGGAAGGCGGTCGGCGAATGAGGCTTTGGCGTTCCAGCCATCTATGTTGCGGACGCCGGCTTCGCTGAATTGATCGTAGCGGCGATCCATTTCGCGGACGACGGCCCGGAGGACTCCGGCGGCTTCTTTGACGTCGCGGACGACGGGGCACATGAGGTGCGGGAGGGTTTCGAAAAGGGTGAGTTCGACGCGTTTGGGGTCGATCATGACCATGCGGAGATCTTTGGGGGTGAGCCGAATGATCAGGGACATGATGATGGTGGCGAGGCAGATTGATTTACCGGAATTGGTGGCACCCGCAACGAGGAGGTGGGGCATGCGGGTGAGGTCGGTGTATTTGGCGACACCGGCGACATCTTGGCCGAGGGCGATTGTGAGTTTGCTGCTGGTGTCGTGGAATTCGAGGCTGTCGCACATTTCGCGCAGATAAACCATCTGGCGTTGGGTGGTGGGGATTTCGAAACCGATAGCGGATTTTCCGGGGATGGGGGCTTCGACACGGACGGACTGAGCGGCAAGGGACAAAGCGACGTTGTCGGCAAGATTTTTAATTTTATTTACACGAATCCCGGCACCGAGGGAGACTTCGTATCGGGTGATGGTTGGTCCGTTGGCGACTTCGGTGACGGTGGCTTGGATGCCGAATTGCTCGAGGGTGTCTTCGAGGATTTCGATGTTGCGCTGGACTTCTTTGGGGTCGCGCTTCTTTTTGGTATCGGGGGTTACGAGGAGGTCCAGCGGGGGAAGGATATAGCCATCTTTGGGGGGTTTGGTTTCGAGAATGAAATCTTGTTGGGCTTGGGTGCGGTCGGATGGTTCGCGAATGACGGCAGCTTTTTTGGCGACGGGTTGGGGAGCGGCTTCTTCGTCGGCGGCTTTGTTGCCGAGCATACGGAGAGTTTTTTCGCGGAGAGATTCTTTGTCTTCAACGTCTTCGCGGGCGGTGGTGACGACGGCTTTCTGGCGTTGAGGTTTAGCTTCTTCGGGGTCTTTGAGGGTCGGAGTGATGCGGGCGAGCAGCTCTTTGAGGGGTTGGTCGATGCTGAGGACGAATCCGATGAGCACCATTGCGATGATCGCGACGATTTTGCCGGATCCGAGGAGGGATTGGAGGCCCCATCCGACGACGGCTCCGAAGTATCCGCCGGATGATTGCATGGCGGTATCGGTGAAGAAATCGCCGGCCACGGGCTTGGCGAGTCCACCGAGGATGCCGAGGAAAATGAGGGTGGCACCCCAGACGAGGTGTTGGGCGCGGGCTTGGGATTTGCCGGTGATGAGACCGATTCCGACGCCGCCGAGGATGATGGGGACGACCCATGCTCCGCGACCGAAAAGGAGGCTAAAGAATCCGGCGAGGCTGTCTCCGATGAGGCCGCCTTGACGCATAGCGAGGCCGATGAGGAGCACGACGGAGAGGGCCAGGAGAAGTATTCCGGCGATATCAGGAATGCGCTGGGGAGGCGCTTCCTTTGTCTTGCGGCTTCTTGCCATTGACTTAGGTTGTGTTTTGCCCATCCTTGGACTCTGCGGATAGTATAGCAGATTCGGTTTGAACTTGGTTTGATAGGTATTTGAGGGCGGGCTGGTACCTTGAGATTGATGATTGTTTCGGTGCTTCTGGGGATGTCGGTTTTTGGGGAATCGCCGGCGAAGGATTTGGCGGGGTACAAGATTACGATTGATCCGGGGCATCCGAGTGAGAATGGATCGGGGACGAAGGGGAAGACGCTCAAGGAGATTGAGGTTTGTTGGGATATGGCATTGCGGACTTCGAAGCTATTGAAGCTTAGGGGAGCGCAGGTGAAGTTGACGAAATCACGGCTGGATGAGGTGGTGACGAATCAGAAACGCGCAGAGATTGGGAATGCGTTTGGATCGGATTTGGTGATTCGGTTGCATTGTGATGCGGCGAGTGAACGGGGATTTGCGACTTACTATCCGAGTGTGGCGGGGACGGTTCGGGGGGTAAAGGGGCCGTCGAAGGAGGTTTTGAGTCAGTCAAAGAAGTATGCGGCGGTATTCCATACGGCTTTGGCGAAGGGGCTGGATGGGGAGTTGCGGAATCGGGGATTGAAGACAGAGGCTTCGACTTATGTGGGGTCGAAGCAGGGGGCTTTGACCGGTTCGATCTTTTCGACCAAGCCGGTTTTGCTGGTGGAGATGGTGGTTTTGACGAAGAAAGAGGATGAGGCGTGGATGGCGAAGGACGGGAATCGCGAGGTTTATGCGCAGGCTCTGGCTTCGGCGGTGGAAGCGGTTTTTAAGAAGTATCCGAAGTAGGGGGAGTTATTCGCATTGATCGAGGAGGCCAACTTCTTCAGTCCCGAATTGCCGTCAATTTGACTCTACAATTTTTTATCTGAACTCCAACGCTTTATAAAGTCTGAACCCCACTCACCCTCTATCTCCTCCAAAAGTTTTGGATCATCATTCCATGTACTTGAAGGAGCGAATCTCTTATATTCCCAGTTTGCATATTTAACGGCACCTTCAATTCCATCGAACAAATTGAGCGAGCGAATATTCATTCGATAAAGGTCTGCTAAGATTGATTCAACGACATGACTGGGAATGAGGAACTTGGTTAGCTTTAGGGGCCATTCCATACGCTCTTTCGTCGATATCCATGTCAGAAAGTCTAAATATGGGTCAGTCTTTTGAACTGTGAACCATCCCATTTGTTGCCTTCTGCGACGAAGGTTTTGACTAGCACCTTGAAACAGACTTAAACCATATAAGTCGTGATTAGCCCCTGGTTGATATGCATAGATAGCAATGGGACGGCATTTGTGCAAGTTAAAATCATATACACCAGTGGCCGCACAGTGCCTTTCCCAAAAATCTGATGCGGCAAAATAAGTGGCTATATATATGCTCTCCGTCCAATCTATTAAGGGGGTAATCAAGCCATAATGTCTTCCTAAAGACCAAATTTGGTTCTCAGTCAAATTGTCTAGAGATATCGGAGAAATGCAGTCTACGACTCCTTCTTTGAATCGTTCTAAGAATTTGTCTGGTTGACTGAATTTCTCCATGTTTGCATAGTCTTGACGGTCCTTAGCAGCTCTGGCAAGCGTGCTTTCGACTAACCAGTCTGCATTGCTTTGGCCCCTAAATAGAACTGCTGGTTGCCCTCCGCCGCTATAGTTGTCGAAGTATCTAGTCTTTTCTAGAAAATCGTTCCAATCAAGACACCGTATTGTTTCTAATCGAGAATCTGAGTTCATTCGCATTGATCGAGGAGGCCGATTGCTCCGAAGCACATCCAGAGGGCGGTTCCGCCGTGGGACATGAAGGGGAGCCAGAGTCCGACGACGGGGCCGAAGCCGAGCACCATAGCGAGGCTGACGATGGTATGGAAGGCAAGGACAGCGAAAACTCCGGTAGCGGTGAGGCGGCCCATGACGGTTTGAGCCATATAGACCCGGCGCCAGACGAAGAAGAAAAAGACACTGAACAGACCGACGACTAGGGTTGAGCCGAAGAATCCGCCTTCTTCGCCGATGACAGAGAAGATGAAGTCGGATTCTTGTTCAGGGATGATGCCGGATGCTTTTTGTTCGCCGCGGAAGAAGCCGGTGCCGGTTGTGCCGCCGGAGCCGAAGGCGAGCATGGATTGATATTGTTGGAAGTCTTCGTTTTTGTGGTCTTTCTTTTTATGGACGTATTGCTGGACTTTGGCATCGACACGAGCGCGCATATAGGCAGGCATGACTCCGGTGTAGTAGGAACCGATGGCCAGTGCGGCGATTGCGGCGATTGTGACAGGGAAGAACTTCCAGGGCGTTCCGGCGGTGATGGCGACGGTGAGCACAAGAAAGACGAGGGCCATGGTGGCACCGAGGTGGGGCTGGAGGAGGATGAGAGCAAGAATCGGAGCGGCGTGAAGCAGGGCACCGAGGAAGGTGGAGAGATCGGTGAGTTTTTCTTCGCGGTTAGCGAAATAGGCGGCGAGCGTTATGGCAAGGAGGAGCTTGCTGACTTCGGACGGCTGGAATTGAAAGGGTCCGAGGTCGATCCAGCGGGAGGTTTCGCCACGACTCTTTCCGAAAAGAATTGTTGATATGAGGAGCAGGACATTAATGATGTACAGGGCAGGGGTGGCGGTGCGGAAGACTTCGAGTTTGATTTTGTTGAAGAAGTAGAAGACGCCTATGCCGATCGCGGCGAAGATCATTTGGCGGCTGGCGAAGTTGGTGTTGCGGTCGGCGTCGATGCTGGTGAGGCTGAATAATCCAACGACGAGAATGGAGAGGGCGGAGAGAATGAGTCCCCAATCGTGGCCATGTCCTTCGTTTTTTTCGATGGTGAGGCTGTTTTGAGAACTGGCGATGCTCATGGCGGATTACTCCGCGACGGGAGCTTCTGAATCTGGTGGGGGGAGGGGGCGGCTGGGCTCTCGAGTTGAGCTACCCCAGAGTTCGCGGCGGATCAAGCCCATTCCGGGTTTGAACCAGAATTTGAGTTGGCGGACGGATGGAGCGGCGTTGCCGGCGTAGGTGAGATCGACGGTGATGAGGAGGGCAGAGGTGTTGCCAGCAGGAAGATTGAGGGTGTCGGCAGAGGACGTGATTTTTGCGTTGGCTTTGGTGCGGTTTTTGCCGATCACGACATCGCCGGACCAATCCCAGGAGTCGCCGACGGTGAGGGGGTAGCGGATGAGATTGAGGGGAGGATCGTATTTTTCGTGAGCGGTAGCAGCAAAAGAGAAGAGGTCTTTGCTGGAGAAGTATTTTTCACGTTCGACTTCGACGGGAGTGCCGGTTTCGCCTTCGGCGTCGACCATCCAGGAGTAAACGATGGAGTTGCTTTCTCGTTTTTCGGTGAGGGTTACGGGGATCTCGGTACCGCTGAGGATGATATGGGCTTCGGCGGGGGGAGCGACATCGGGTTTGAGGTCGTCATTGGTTCGGAATTCGGTTTCGATGTTAGTGGGGGTTGGAGCAGGCGAGGGTTTGGCGGAGGGAGTACTGCCAAACATTCCGCACCCGGTGAGGAGGAGGGCGGGGGTGAGGAGGAGACCGATTTTGAAGGAGGAAGTCATTTTAGGGAAGTTGAATCTTAGTTAGTTTACGTTTTCTTTTCGTTGTTCGACTCCCAGCTTTTCCTGTTTCTTCATATTCGACGAGGCCGATGCCTTTGGCGTAGATGGATTTTTGTTCGGAGGTGACATCGATGCCTCCTCCGAGTTGCATTCGGTAGTTGAGTTTGGTTTCAACGGAGGGGTAGTTTTTGTTTTGAAACTTGTAATCGCCGCGGGGTTTGGTTTCGCCATCGATGTAGGCGGCGGCGGGGGCACCCATGACGGGGATTTCGCCATTGAAGATGAATGTTTCGGGGTTACCGCCGATGGCGAAGATGGGATAGACGCTGACGAGGAGTTCGCCGGGTTCGGTGCCGACGATGAAGACTCGATTGCCTTTGGCTTGATAGTAGGTAGGGACAGGAGCATCGGTATCCATCGCGGTGAGGATTTCGAATGCTTCTTCGGAGATTTCTTTGACCTTTTCGCGCTTATCGGGATCGACTTCGGTTTCGTCGAGATATTTTTCGTACCGCTTGATTGTGGCGGTGCCTTTATAAGTTTCTATGACATTAAATTTATAGGTTTTGCCGTTGGAGACAATTTGTTCTTCGTAGACCTTGACCATTCCTGGCCGCATCGGGAAAAAGTCTTCGACGCTAGATTGCGCGGACGTGATTGCGATTGCGGCCAGGGCGGTGATCATTATTCTCCAGTTTTTGGTGGGGCAGCGTCTTTGGGTTTGCTGAGGGTGATGGTGTAGTTGCTGGGTTTGCCATCTGCACCATTAGTAGAGACGGTTAACTTGACCGTACCAGTTCCGGCGGCGTACCAAGTTTTGCCTTCGACCTTTTGAGTTTTGCCTTGATTGACCAAGGTTCCGGTCATGGAGACGATGAGACAATCGAATGTTCCAGCGGGGGTCGTGACTTTTTCTTGGCCTTGAATTTTGTTCGAGGCTTTGAGAACGACTTCGTTGCCGTTCATGTCTTTGAGCTTTTCGGTGATTTCCCAGGTTTTGCCGATTTCCATTTTTGCCGGGAGGGCAAGCATGGGGGTTTCGAGCGTTTGCTCGCGGCTGGAGATCATGTAGACGCCATCTTCGCGGACTTCGACGACGTCGGTGCCGAGGTTGGAGAGGGCTTCAGCGCGTTCGATTGTGAATCGGGGTTTGCCGTCGGTTAACCCGTTGTAGGTTTCCTTTTGCATTCCTTGGCGCTTGGTGCCGTTGTAATCAAAGTCGTAGGTTTGCTCTGCTTCGACATCAAGCCCGTAGTATTGATATCCTTCGTGCTTGAGGTTGGCGGGAACTTCTTGTTTTGGTGCCGGTTCGGTTGTTCCGGTGGTTCCCGTTTCGCCGGGTTTTTCGGGGGTTGGAACGCCTTTGGGGCTATTGTTACAGGCGAACAATCCGAGAGTGAGGGCGGCGAAAATGATGAGAGAGGTGAACCTACGCATTGCTGATCTACTTTGTTTTACTTACTTCGGAACCCTTTGAGTTTCATGGTGACGCTACTAGCGGCGCCATCTTCTCTTTGAGTTGTTTGGACAAACCGAACGATACCGTATTTTGGGGCGAACCAGGTAGTGTTACGGACCGCGTACTTCTTGCCGCCGGACTCATATCCGTAGGCACTTTCAACGGAAAGAGCTTGGATTTGGCCCATATCGGTGTCGACGGTTTCGATTCCTCGGTTGCGGAGGAGTCCGGTGATTTGGCCGTAATCGGGTTTGCCGGGTTCGGTTGAGGGGAATGGCCCTTTGCCGTCGTATTTGAGTTCTTCGCGGCTATCAAAATCGGGGGCGACGGCCATTTGCATCGGTTCATATTTTTGACCGTTGCGGGCATCGACTTGGAAGATTCCTTTTGGTCCGACTTGCCAGACGGTTGTGTCGGAGACTTTTTCGTTTTCGACGATTTCGATTGAGACGGTTTTATTTTCGCCAGCTTCTTTTACATCTTTGACGCGGAGGGTGATTTGTCCTTTTTGATTGACGGCAAATGTGGATTGAGCTCCGGGGGTGGTGGGGAACAAGTCACTGACAGTTGTCCCTTCGGGAAATGCTTCGACTTTTGGAGCATCGGCGGCAGGGGCAGGTTTTTCGTCGCCTTTGTTGCAGCCGACGAGTCCGAGTGAGATACCAAGGATGAGAGATAGTCCGATTGTTTGTGGCTTCATGTTTGTTCCTGTTTGATTATTGCGAAGTTTTGAGAGCGTTGATTTCTTTGACGGCATCATCGACGAGTCGTTTATCACGCAGGTCGGTGAGGTCAAGTTGTTTTCCAGCAAGTTCTGTGGTTATTTTTGGGGCAGCGATGGCGACACCGTTGACAACGACGAGGAGGTTGGAGCCTTTTCGATTGCGGCTGTACTTCCAGAGTCGTTTTCTTCCTTCCTCTGTCATGTTGAGGTGGATGGTGAAGATTTCGTTGCCTTTTTCATCTTTTCGAACAGACGTTGTTGCGTTTTTCAACAACGATTCGTTGACGAGTACGTCTGCACCCTGCAAGACTTGTTCCGGTCGCTCGGACATTTGTTTTTTCATGTCTTCGGCGATGAGTTTTTCGAGTTTTTCGCGGACGTTTTCTTTGGCGGATTTGCCTTCGAAAACTTTTCGGGCGACGTCGCGGTAGTTCCCAACGATGTATTCATCTGAGGGGTTGAATCGCTTTTCGATGATATTGGCGACTTCTTTGGCGAAGGAGGGTTGGAATACGAGGGGGAGTTGGGCGGTGAGGATTTTTGATTCGCCAGCGATATTGACCCGGACGGGGATGGGAACGATGACCCGGATTCCGCTGGTGATTTTTTCGTAGCGGACTTCTTCGAGGGGGGTGCCGTCGAGTTGGACGTTGAGGTCTTCGGTTAATTTCTTTTCGAGGACAGGGTCTCCATCGAGGGCTTTTTGGATATCGGCGGCGGGCCATTCGGTGACTCCGGGCTGGAGATCATCGAGGTCAATCTTGTTGAGGACGGCGACGAGTCGGACGAGAGCTTCTTCATCGCCTTGAAGGGAGGCGAGGAGCTCTCGCATGGGGATTCGGCGGGCGTCTTCGGAACTGTTTTGGCGGTCGTCTGAGCCGAATCCGGCGCCGGCTTTATCGACTTGAACGAGTTGGGCGACGGAGTTTGAAACTCGGACATCGAAGCCGAGTTCGGTGTTCATGGCGACGAGGGTGACGTTGCCGGGGATGATTGGTTTGGGGTTAAAGGTATTGAGTTGGTATTCGCCGATTCCCCAAAGGCCACCGAACGCGACGGCGATGACGGCGGCAGATGTGAGCATGACTTTGGTAGCAGGTTTCATGGGGTCGGAATCCGGACTCTTGAGTTTGGTCTGAAGAAGTGAACAGTTTACCGGGCGTGAATGTTCCCACCTAGCACTTGGAGTTTTGGGCAGGTACGATGAAGTGTATGCAAGTTGTTGACGTGGCGGCTCAGATTTATGCCGAAGTGGGCAAGGCTATTGTTGGTCAGAATCGGGCAGTTGAGCAAGCGTTGGTAGCTTTGTTTGCGGATGGTCATTGCTTGCTGCAGGGGGTTCCGGGGCTCGGGAAAACCTTGATGGTTCGAAGTTTTTCGCAGGCTTTGAATTTAGAGTTTAAGCGCATTCAATTTACGCCGGATTTGATGCCGAGCGACGTTATTGGGACAAATGTTTTTGATCAGCGGAACGGGGAATTTTCGATGCGACATGGACCGATTTTTACATCGGTTTTGTTGGCAGACGAGATTAATCGGACGCCGCCGAAGACGCAGGCGGCTTTGCTGGAGGCGATGGAAGAGCGTCATGCCACGATCGATGGGATACGGTATGAGTTGCCGAAACCGTTCATGGTTTTTGCGACACAAAACCCGATTGAATACGAGGGTACTTATCCTTTGCCGGAGGCTCAACAAGACCGATTTTTGTTTAAGATCGTGATGGATTATCCGGGCGAGGCGCAGGAGATTGATGTTTTGCGGCGGTTCCATGCGGGTTTTCGGTCGCAAGAGTTGGAGAAAGCGCAGATTCGGCCGGTGCTGGATATTACGGGGTTGATTGCGGTTCGGGAGCAAGTGAAGGCGGTCAAGATTGAAGAGCGTATGTTTAAATACATTTTCGATATAGTGCGGGCGACGCGCAGTAGTGGCGATTTAATGGTGGGGGGATCTCCTCGGGCGGGGCTTGCATTGGTGGCGAGTTCTCAGGCGTTGGCGGCGATTCGGGGTCGTGATTTTGTGATTCCGGATGACATTAAGGAGTTGGCGATGCCGGTTCTGCGCCATCGAGTGATTATGCGGCCGGAGGCAGAACTTGAAGGATTTGGGGTTGAGCAGGTTCTACAGCGAATTTTGGATGCGCAGGTTGTTCCTCGTTAAAGGGTTGTTATGATTAGAGTCTTGTTCTTGACGAGGCAGCGAATGGGCGGGATGTCGACTTTTGCGGCATCGCTGGTTCCGGGCTTGGAAGCGGCGGGGATTGAGGTTGTTACGGATGTGGCGGACGACTGGATTCCGGAGAAAACGGGGTGGCAGGTTGACCGGAAGGTGAGTCGCGCGGTTCGGGATGCGGGGAAGGGATTTGATTTTGTGCTGGCTTGGGGGTATCGGGCGGCTTGGGCGTGCAGTGAGGCGTTTTATGTGAAAAAGCCTTGGGGTTATGTTGCCTATGACACGCCGAAGACGACGCATGACCAGTTGATTGGTCGGTTGGCGGCGGCGCGGACGGGGGTTTGTTGTTCGCGGGCGACGAAGCGGATTTTGGATGATGCGGACGGCGTGAATCTGGAAGTTATTGTTCCGGGGGTACGGGTTCCGGCGGGTTTGCCTTCGAAGGAAGTTTCGCGGGAGCAGTTGGGTTTGGCGGCGGATGCGCGGGTGATTGTGGGGGCAGGTCGACCGGTCAATGATACGGCGATTGATGTTTTTGAGGATATGTTGGAGATGGTGATTGCGGAGGTTCCGCGGACGGTGGGAATGTTTCAGATTGTGGGCGGGTCGCGGAAGTTGACGCATGCAAAGTCGGTGGATGCGGGGGTTGATCCTTGGGTTTTGGTTCAGGCGGCGGATGTTGTTTTGTGTCCGGATCGACGAGCGGGTTTTAAGATGACGGCGGCGATGGGGATGGCTTTGGGGAAGGCGGTGATGTGCCGGGAGTTGCCTTCGTTGCGGGAGATGGGGGTTCCGGATGTGAGCATGGAGTTTTTTAATGATGAGGGGGATGCTTACTATCAGATTTTGGATTTGCTGGGCGGTCCGGTTTATATGGAGAGTTTGGGGATGGCGGCTCGGGCGCGGGCGGAGGATTATTTGGGGTTGGATCGTTGTGTGGAGAACTTTGCGCGAATGATTCGGGATTGTGTTGGTCGGCGGTAACTGTCACGGGGGTTCCACGTTAGACTAATTGTGCGGTCACCAGGGCGGGTGGTAACGGAGGACGGAGCAGGGATGCTCCTGCCGCATTGTTTTTTTGGAGGGGGGGCAATCCTGCGGATTCCTTTGGAATCACTTGCGGGGCAGACTCGGAAAAATTACTTTGATGTTGTATGTGCCCCTCCCTTAATCCCTCCCCGAGGGGGAGGGAGATTGAACGACAATCCGGCGGATTGAACTTCTTGATTTTTAGGACTGGGCCCCGGCCTGCGCTCGGGGTGACTAAGGAGATGGCAGGTTTTGCACTGGTTACACCAGTGCCACCCGGGTTTAGTGGTGTTAGAGAAATGGATTCCGCCCCAAGGGCGGAATGACGAGGGACAATCCTGCGGATTGCTTTCTTCTGAGGACTGGGCCCCGTTCTTCAACGGGGTGACAGGGAGAGGGTTTGTAGTTCCCGGAGTTGCCTTTGGCAATTCCGGGGCATAGTGTTGGTAGATGGTGAGGGAAGAGTTTCGCATGCCCGGCTATTGCTAGCCGGGCCACGCCTTATTGGTGGTGGTAGAGAGATGGATTCCGCCCCAAGGGCGGAATGACGAGGGACAATCCTGCAGATTGCTTTCTTCCTGAGGACTGGGCCCCGTTCTTCAACGGGGTGACAAGGGAGGGGGTTTGTAGTTCCCGGAGTTGCCTTTGGCAATTCCGGCGCATAGTGTTGGTAGATGGCGAGGGAAGAGTTTCGCATTCCCGGCTATTGCTAGCCGGGCCACGCCTTATTGGTGGTGGTAGAGGGATGGATTCCGCCCCTGCTCCCCGCCTTCGCGAGGACAGGCTCCGCAGGGGCAGGCTCTCTAGGGCGGAATGACGAACTGTCAATCCTTATGGATTGCTGGACTGATTTGTCAACCCCTCCCGGCCACTTCGTGTCCACCCTCCCCAATCTTTGGTGAGGGGGTTAGTTGCGTAGATTAGCTAGTTTGAGGATAGTCCGACCGTTACCGGTCGGAGCACCCGCATTGGGAATAGTTTGATATTCCGGCCCTGCAGGGTCGGGCCACCAGGAGTTCTCCATCGGGGATGACGAGGGTGGGGGTTGGTTTTTCAACTCTGGTTTCACCAGTGCCACCCGGGTTTTGTGGTGGTAGAGGGGTGGATTCCGCCCCTGCTCCCCGCCTTCGCGAGGACAGGCCCCGCAGGGGCAGGCTCTCTAGGGCGGAATGACAATTCGACAATCCTGTGGATTGCTTTTTGTTTTCGTCAACCCCTCCCGATTCCTTTGGAATCACCCTCCCCGATCTACGGTGAGGGGGTTGTTCCACTTTCTTGTCATAGTCTCGTCAGAAGATACTTAATGGATAATCCTTTATAATCCTCGTAGATTTGTGGATGGAAAGTGGCAAGTTTTGTTCCTTGATGTTATATAGTCCCTTAAGGGGATTGGAAATTGAGATGATGATGACCACACTTTTAGCGAGTTGCTTGATTGCGCACAACGGGGTCGGCGTGAGCAATGTGAAGGATACGGGGCCGCAGGCGCAGCATGAGGCGGTTCGTGATGTGGCGAAGATGATTGGGATGTCGCTTTATGCGCCGGATAAGACAGCGCGGGGGTTTGCGATGCGGTCGATTGAGTTTGTGAAAGTGGATGGCGGTTTGGGTTCGCTGGGGGAGCGTTCGGCGGTGCGGATGCGGTTTGTGAACAAGAGTACGAGTACGGCTTTTGATATTTATCAAGTGAAATCGGGTGAAGGGGTTGACGCGAAGAAGCACATGGATTGGCTTTTGAAAGGCGGCTATTTTGAAGGTGGCGTTTCGAAACACGACACGTTTACTTCGACGAAACGTGGGGGAATTGATTTGGGATTTGTGGGTGGCCTAGTGAGTGAGCCGAGTGCGCAGGAGTTGATGAAGCGGCTGGTTTTGATTTCACCTTAGGGGTGAGGGTTTGGGTTCCGACCGTCACCGGTCGGAGCACCTTGTTGAGATTTATGGTTCCTTTTTATCCTTGAATTTTATGCTGACGCTGTTTATGCAGTAGCGTTGGCCGGTGGGGGTTTGGGGGGCATCTTCGAAGACGTGGCCGAGGTGGGAGCCGCAGTTTTTGCAGAGGACTTCGATGCGGTGCATGCCGAATGAGGTGTCGCCGACGTATTCGATTGTGTCGCTGTGGGAGCGGAAAAAGCTGGGCCAGCCGCACCCTGAATCGAACTTGGTTTCGCTATCGAAGAGAAGAGCGTCGCAGGCGCGGCAGTGGTATTCGCCTTCGCCTTTGAAATCCCAATATTCGCCGGAAAATGCGCGTTCGGTGCCGTGTTCGCGGAGGACGTGGAATTCTTCTTCGTCGAGTTGTTTTCGCCATTCTTCTTCGGTTTTTTCGACGCTGTATTTTTCGCTCATTTGTCTTTTAGTTTGACGTCGGGTTGGTCGGGGTTGTTAGCGGACTCTTGGGCGGATTTGAACAAATCTTGTGCGGTTTGGCTCAGTTGCATCGTTCGTTGTTTTTCGTTTTTTGATAGTGTCCAGATGGTGTTCGACGTTGTGACCGAGACGTAGCAGCTGACGATGAGGAAGGTGAGTCCGATTAATCCCCAAGCTGTGGCTTGACGGCGCGCTTCCATTTTTTCGGGGTGAGCGGTGGCGAACACATAACACGCGAGGGCGGAAACCATGCCGAGGTGGAGCTGAAAGGTGTTCTCGGACAGTCCGGATCTGACGACCCAAAGGCCGAACATTGCGGATCCGATTACGGCGAACAGCGTTGGTGAAAACTTTGAAATTTTATGATCGGATTTACGGTTTTGCCACCAGGCGAGGATGGCGAGAGTTGAGATGAAAGCGAGTTCGAGCGAGAGCTTGGCGACGGATTCGGACGGAAAGAAAACGATGAATGCGATCGTGCAAAGGCTTAGATGAATGGCGGGGACAAATTTTTCGGAGTATGACCAGTAGGCTACGGGAAGGCTGCAAAGGACAAGAATCAGGATTATTTGGGTGTGGAAACTCCCGCTGATTCCTTGATTGTTGATGAGAAAGAAGGTGATTGGGAGCACGAAAAGGTATCGGATTGGCCTGATCAGGGGTTTTGCGGCAAGTTTGGATGCAAGAAGAGTTAAAAGGGTTGAGGGGAGGAAAAATATAACAATAACGAATGGGAGGGTAACCAGAAGATTTGCCCGGTCGAAAATGTTTTGAAAAAGTTCGACATCGGGGAATTCCTTTTTGGTTGCTTGTACGGCGGTTGATCCTTCTAATATTCCATCGGTGGAGATTGCTTTTGAGGCTGCGATTTGTGATAGTTGGGCATTCGTGAATGTGGATGGCTGCTTGTTTTGATCTGGTTCGTTGATTCCGGTAGCGATTTTGAGGATGCTTCGTCCGACGAGCTGGGTGATGTATGCCTCTTTGCTTTCACAGATCAGTTTTCCGATTTTTAGCGCTGCGATTCGGTCACTGATGTTTTGCTCGGGAGGGGTGTTACCGACAAAGTCTTTGAGAAGCTCTTTGTTTTTGGCGAGATGGGGGAGCATGATTGAGGAATTTACGACGACGACATTAAATGCGCTGTGAGGGGCCGACGTATTGCGGAGTCTCATATCAACTTGATCTTGGAGATGCTCGTTGTATTCCAGGCATTTTGAAGCTTGAATGATTGACTTTTTTGCTTCTTGATCTTTACCGAGTGATTTTTGGCAGCTGGCGATGAGGAGGGGCCAGAACGCGTTGTTTGGTTCTAGTTTGAATCCGGCTTGAGCAACTTGGAGCGTTTTTTCGGAATGACGGGTTAGGTTGTCGCTCAATTTTTGTGTTTCGGGAAACTTAAGATAACGTTTGATTCCAATGCCGGCACTCATGCTTTGGGCCGCGATGGCTAGCTTTGTTGCATTGTTGGATTCTAGGGCTGCATCAGCCAATTCGAAAACGCCTTCTGTCCCTTGGCCAGTCGAGTAATTGATGCTGGTTGAAAGCCGATTATTGAGCGCAATGAGAAATCTTCTATCTTCGGGAATCTTTGGCTCGATTTTTTGACTGAATAAGTTGGGATCGCTCAGTCCTTTATAGGGTGGACTTGCGAGTGAGTAGAAAAATTGGAGCGTGTTGAGCCTTCCATCGGGGATGGCGAGGAAGATGGTGAGGCATAGCAAAGCTAAAGCCCCGATTATTTTCAGGGGTTTGAGGGATTCCATGGGGTGGTTCCGTTAGGGTTGGGGTTCGGGCTTTTTGATCCGGTTTGTGATTTTAGATTTGGAGACTGCGGCCTTTAATTTGTTGAAGATTGGCGTTAAGTCAAATTCGGGTTCTGCTTTTGGGGGATGGGTGAGACGATCGTAATGATCGGTGAGGAGAGCGTCGATTTGGCGGTCTTGCTTTGATTGACTGAGGGGCATGGTTACTTTGCCTCCCAGATTTTTTTGAATTCGGTTCGGGCTTGGTTGAGCCGGGATGCGACGGTGCCCATCGGGATTGATAACGTGTCGGCGATTTCTTTGTAGGAGTAGCCTTCGCCGAGATGGAGCGCGAGGATGGCGCGGTGTTCGGGGGAGAGTTGGCTCAGGATTTGGTTGATTTCGAGATCGAGGATCGGGTTTTCGGTGTTGGGGAGGTTTTCGTTTAGTGCGGATTGGGGGTGCTGGAGGCGAAGATGATCGATCGCACAGTTTGTGACGGTGCGGCGGATGTAGCGGATGAGTTCGGGGATGAGGGCGGGGATTGCGGGGGCCTGAATGAGGCGGAGGTAGGCGGATTGCACGACGTCTTCGGCGGTGGTGGGGTTGCCGGTGATTCGGAGGGCGAGGCGGAGGGATTCGGGGCGGTAGAGTTCGAGGATTTCGACTCGGTCGCCGAGGATGCTCGGGTTGAGGGTCTGGTTGTACGTCATTTTCCCGCTTCTTATAGATAGTAACTGAGAATGGGCGGGATTTCTTCGGGGGATTTAATTTTTTTGTTATGGACAATTTTGCAAACTACTTATATGCTGAGTCAACCCCTCCCGGCCACTTCGTGTCCACCCTCCCCGAGCTTCGGTGAGGGGG
>Ga0075012_10002644_pt1 | contig 17486 bp, 13 predicted proteins | sample All_14_2_FD_71474 | JGI IMG/M metagenome (GOLD analysis project Ga0075012, IMG submission 71474) | Freshwater microbial communities in response to fracking from Pennsylvania, USA - Allegheny Zone_MetaG_DW_15 | ecosystem: Environmental > Aquatic > Deep subsurface > Groundwater > Drilled... | reverse complement strand
GCAGCCGCAGGACAGCATGCGCTGATGGCGGCGCGCCAGCTCGCCTCGGCCGGCGAGGCCCACCAGTACCTGACCTTCACGCTGGCCGGCGAGATGTACGCCGTCGGCATCCTCAACGTGAAGGAGATCATCGAATACGGCAACCTGACCGGGATTCCGATGATGCCGAGCTTCATCCGCGGGGTGATCAACCTGCGCGGCGCCGTGGTGCCGGTGGTCGATCTGGCCGCGCGCTTCGGCGGCAAGGCGTCGGAAGTCCAGCGCCGGACCTGCATCGTCATCATCGAGGTGCAGCAGGAGGACGCCAAGCACGACCTCGGCATCATGGTCGATGCCGTGTCCGAGGTGCTGGAAATCCCGGGCAGCGAGATCGAACCGCCGCCTTCGTTCGGCGCCAAGATCCGCGCCGATTTCATCGCCGGCATGGGCAAGGTCGACGGCCGCTTCGTCATCATCCTCGACATCCAGCGCGTGCTGTCCGTCGATGAAATGGCCACCGTCGCCGGCATCGGCGCGGCCGTCGGCGAGGAGACGACGACCCAGTAGTCGGCGACGCATGCCGAATTGCGCGTGGTCACGCGACCGTGACGCCCTCTCACGGCACGTCGGCAGTCGTCGGCCGGTGGTCCGGCTGCCGCGAACGCGACCACGCGAGGAATTCCCCTGCCGCCAGCGGCCGGCTGAACCAGTAGCCCTGGGCCTGGTTGCAGCCGTGTTCCCTCAGGTAGCGCAGCGCCGGCTCTGACTCGATGCCTTCGCCGTGCAGGGTGAGGCGCAGGCTGTGGCCGAGGGAGAGAATGGCATCGGTGACGACGCGGCTCGCCATGTCGACTTCTATGCCGCGCACGAACGACTGGTCGACCTTGAGCTTGTCGATCGGCAGGCTGGTGAGGCTGCTCAGGCTCGAGTAGCCGGTGCCGAAGTCGTCCAGCGCCACGCGCACGCCGAGCGACTTTATCCGCTTCAGGATGGCCGCCGCATCCGCGACGTTTTCCATCACGGTGCTCTCGGCGACTTCGAGTTCGAGCTTCGACGGGTCGATCCCGGACGCGTCCAGAATCGAACCGAGGTCGACGGCGAAGGACTTCTGGCGGAACTGAAGCGGCGACACGTTGATTGAGACGGTCAGGGCCAAGCCCTGGCTCAGCCATTCCTCGTGCTGCCGACAGGCCTCCACGGCGACCCAGTTGCCCAGTTCCGCCATCATGCCCGTTGCTTCCGCGACCGGGATGAAACAGTCGGGCCCGCAGGCATCGCCATCGGCGCCGGACAGGCGTACCAGCGCTTCGGCCCCGACCAGCTTGCCGGTGGCCATGTCCATGACCGGCTGGTAGTGCAGCGTCAGCCCGCCGTCCTTGAGCGCATTCCTCAGGGTGGTCTCGACCAGGCGCGCCTGGTCGGCGCGTTCGTCGAGCTCGCTCGAATAGACGTGGTAGTTCGCGCGTCCGGACTGCTTGACCTGGTACATGGCCAGGTCGGCGGCGTGCAGAAGGGCGCTGACCTCGGTGGCGTGTTCGGGGAAATAGCTGATGCCCACCGACGGCGAAAGGGACAGTTCCAGGCCGTCGAATTCGAACGGCCGGCTGACGGCCTCGACGACGTGCTCGGCGACGACGATCGCGCGCCGGCGGTCTGCGTCGAGGTAGGGCAGGACGATGACGAACTCGTCGCCGCCGATCCGGCCGACGAGGTCCTCTTGCCGCGTACAGGCTTGCAGCCGCCTGCCGACCTCCTTGAGCACGCGATCGCCCATTTCGTGGCCGTATTGGTCGTTGATGGGCTTGAAGCGGTCGAGGTCGATGAACAGGAGTGCGCCGCGACCGTGGTTGCGCTGGGAAGCCGAGAGCAGGTGGTCGCAATACTCGAATACCAGCGCGCGGTTCGGCAGCCCGGTCAGCGGGTCGTGCAGGGCGGTGACCCTGAGCTTCTCCTGCGACTCGCGCAGTTCCTGCTCCGCCCGTTTGCGGTCCGTGATGTCCTGGACCATGCCGCGCAGGGCGACCGCCTCGTCGGCATCGTTCCGGACGACGCGCGCCTTGGCATGGAGCCAGCGAATCTCGCCCGTCGCATGGGTGACCGGAATCTGGAAGTCGTAGCCTTGTCCGGTCCGGATTGCCTCCCCGGCGGACGCGTTGAGTTTCTGCCAGGTCTCCTCCGCCAGCACGGTGCCCCGCATTTCGTCGAAGGAGCGGGCAGTGCGGCCGAGGATTTCGGTAAGCGATTCAGAGCTCGCGACCTCGCCGGTCTTCAGGTCCCAGTGCCAGGTGCCGAGCCGCGCGAGGCGGTGCGCTTCGTGGATTTCTTCGTCCTTCGCCTGCAGCAGCGTCGAGGCACGGCCGATGGCGGTCGCGACTTCCGCGACTTCCTTGACCGGAACCTCGGGCACCGCGGCCGGTTCGCCGGCGCCGAGCGCCTGGGCGGGCCCCGTGAGCGCCTGCACCGAGCGCGCGATCCTTGCGCTCACGAGCCGCGCCAGCAGCAGGCTGACGCCGAAAGCCGCGATGACGCCGGCTGCCAGCAAGCCGATCGTGCGCGCCAGCTCGTTTGCGATCGCCGCGCTCGGGATGCCGATGGCGACCCGCCAGCCGGTGGCCGGCGAAATGCTGTACGAAGTGCGCGCCGCGATGCCTTCCTTGGTCACCGAATCGATGGAACCCTCGGTCGAATTTCGCATGGCGTCGAGCAACGCCGGGACTGCCTTCCTGCCGACGAACCGGTCAGAGGCATGGGTCCGTCCGACGATGGTGCCCTGGCTGTCGATGACGGCGGCCACCCAGTTCCGGGGCAGGCCCTGCGCCTTCAGCAGGCCATCGAAGTGCTCGGGCAGTATGCCCACGCTGAGCGCGTAGACCACCACGCCGTCTATCCGCACCGGAACGTTCACGCTCATCAGCGGCCGCCTCAACAGGGGGCCGAAGAAAACGTCGGAAAACGTCGGGCGGCCGGTCTCGAAAACCTGGCGCACCTGTGCCGGGGCAGGCGGGGCAGCGGGCGGCACGCCGAATTCCACGGCCGTGTTCAGCAACTGGCGCCCGGCCTCGTCAAGCAGGACGACGTTGGTGGCGAGGCCTGACCGCTCGATGGCTTCGCGCGCCCGGTCGTGGAAGCGCGCCAGGTCGCCGCGGGCGAGCGGATCCGAGGTGGCGAGGGTCGCGGCGACCGCCTGCGCGTGCAGCAGGTGGCTGTCGACCGCCTGCACCAGGGCGCGGGCGGTGCGCAGGGTGTCGTTGTCCTGCTGCGCGCGTGCCGACCGATACTCGTAGGCGAGCAGGGCGATTCCCCCGGCGACGGCAGGCAGCAGGCTGGCGAGAACCAGCCATATCAGGTAAGTCCGCACCGACCAGCGCCGCGCGGAACCGTGCGTGTCGCGCAAGAAGCCTCCCGCGCACAAGGGTTTCCGTGCGGGGCAAGCGCCGTTCCGGCCCTACATCTGCTGGTAGATCGGCCCTTCGCCGCCCTGCGGCGTCACCCAGACGATGTTCTGCGTCGGGTCTTTGATGTCGCAGGTCTTGCAGTGCACGCAGTTCTGCGCGTTGATCTGGAGGCGCGGGTTGGCGCCATCGGCGTCGCGCACGATTTCATAGACGCCGGCCGGGCAGTAGCGCTGCTCGGGGGCGTCGTAGAGCGCGAGGTTGGTGTCGACGGGCACCGCCGGATCCTTGAGCTGCAGGTGGCAGGGCTGGTTCTCCTCGTGGTTGGTGTTCGAGAGGAACACCGAGGAGAGGCGGTCGAAGGTGAGGACGTTGTCCGGCTTCGGGTAGTCGATCGGCGCGCACTCGGCGGCGCGCTTCAGCTTGGTGTGGTCGGGCGTCAGGCGCAGCGTCCAGGGTGCGCGGCCGCGGAACAGCTGCTGGTCGATGCCGAAAAGCAGCGAGCCCAGGTACAGGCCCTTGGCCATCAGCGGCTTGAAATTGCGCGCGGCGTGGAGCTCGTCGTACAGCCACGAGCCTCGGAACTTCTCCGGATAGGCGACGAGTTCGTCCTGAGCGCGGCCGGCCGCCAGCGCTTCGGCCGCGGCTTCGGCGGCGAGCATGCCGGTCTTGATGGCGGCGTGGCTGCCCTTGATGCGCGAGGCGACGAGGAAGCCGGCGTCGTCGCCGATCAGCGCGCCGCCGGGGAAGATCAGCTTCGGCAGCGCCTGCAGGCCGCCGGCCGTCAGCGCCCGCGCGCCGTAGGAGATGCGGCGACCGCCTTCGAGCATGGCGCGGAAGGCCGGATGCAGCTTGAGGCGCTGCATCTCCTCGAACGGCGAGAGCCAGGGGTTGCGGTAGGCGAGGCCGACGACCATGCCGATGGAGACGAGGCGCTCGTCGCCGGCGCCGAAGTGGTAGCAGAACGAGCCGCCATAGGTGGCGGCGTCGAGCGGCCAGCCGGCGGTGTGCATGACGAGGCCCTTCCTGTGCTGCTCGGGCGTGACCTCCCAGAGTTCCTTGACGCCGATGCCGTACACCTGCGGGTCGGCGCCCTTGCGCAACTCGAACTTCTCTTCGAGGCGCTTGCCGAGGTGGCCACGGCACCCTTCGGCGAACAGCGTGTACTTGGCGCGCAGTTCCATGCCGGGCTGGAAGGCATCGGTCGGCTGGCCGTCGCGGCCGATGCCCATGTCGCCGGTGACGACGCCGGCGACGCGCCCCTGATCGTCGTAGAGCACGTCGGCCCCTGCGAAGCCCGGATAGATATCGACGCCGAGCGCCTCGGCCTGCTGGCCGAGCCAGCGGCACAGGCTGCCGAGGCTGACGACGTAGTTGCCGTGGTTGAGGAAGCAGCCGGGGAGCAGGAAGTTGGGCAGCGCCACGCTGCCGCCCTCGCTCAGGAAGACGAAGCGGTCTTCGGTGACCGGCGTGTCGAGGGGGGCATCATTGGCCTGCCAGTCGGGCAGGAGTTCGTTCAGCGCGCGCGGGTCCATGACCGCGCCCGAGAGGATGTGCGCCCCGATCTCCGAGCCTTTCTCGATCAGGCAGACGGAGAGGTCCGCGTTGAGCTGCTTGAGCCGTATCGCCGCCGCCAGGCCGGCCGGTCCGCCGCCGACGATGACGACATCGAATTCCATGGCTTCGCGTTCCATGCTTCCCCCTGTCTTTTTATCAAGGCGTTGTATCACGGCATTATAATTTCCGTCGCTCAACCCGACTGTCGCCAATGGAACACTTCCGCAGCCTGATTCTCACGAGTATCCAGCCGATCCGCTGGGGCGACATGGACGCGCTGGGCCACGTCAACAACACCGTCTACTTCCGCTACATGGAGCAGGCGCGCGTCGAATGGCTCGACGCGCTCGGCTTCATCACCGGTGCGGCCGAAGAGGAAGCCCCCGTCATCGTCAACGCGAGTTGCACCTTCCTGTTGCCGCTGACCTATCCGGGCAGCGTCGAAGTGCGCATGTTCGCCGGCCATCCGGGCCGCAGCAGTCTGCCCACCTTCTACGAGCTGCGCAAGGTCGGCGAGGACGCGGTCTACGCCGAGGGCGCCGCCAAGCTGGTGTGGACGCGGGCCTCGACCGGCAAGTCGACGCCGCTGCCCGAACGCATCCTGGCCGCCGTCGGCGCGCCTGCTTAACGATTTCCCTCCGGAGTCCGTCATGAGCCATCCCGTTTCCGCCACGCCGATCTGGCAGCCCGCGCCCGAGCGCGTCGCCGCTGCTCGCCTGACCGACTTCATGCGCCGGGCCGCCGAACGCTGGGGACGGCGCTTCGACGACTATGCCGGCCTGCATCGCTGGTCGATCGAGCATCCGGAGGAGTTCTGGGTCTCGGTGTGGGAGTTCGGCGAGGTGCGCGGCGAGATGGGCGGCAAGGTCGTCGTCGACGGCGACAGGATGCCCGGCGCGAAGTGGTTCCCGGAGGCGCGGCTCAACTTCGCGCAGAACCTGCTGCGCTCGCGCGACGACGGCACGGCGCTGACTTTCTGGGGCGAGGACAAGCTGATGCGCCGCATGGGCCGCGGCGACCTCTACCGCCGCGTCGCGCGCCTGGCCGCCGCGATGCGCGAGGACGGCATCGTGGCCGGCGACCGCATCGCCGCCTACATGCCGAACATGCCCGAGACCATCATCACCATGCTCGCGGCGGCTTCGATCGGCGCCATCTTCACTTCGGCGTCGCCGGATTTCGGCGTGCAGGGCGTGCTCGATCGCTTCGGCCAGGTGGAGCCGAAGCTGCTGTTCACCGTCGACGGCTACTACTACAACGGCAAGACCAACGACATGCTCGACAAGGTGGCGGCGATCGTCGAACAGTTGCCTTCCATCAAGCGCACGGTCGTCGCGCGCTACGTGCGCGGCGAGGGCCACGACCTGTCGAAGATCCGTGGCGGCGTCATGCTGCGCAACTACGTCGACGAGCATCGCATCATCGTCGACATCGACTTCGAGCAGCTGCCGTTCGACCATCCGCTTTACATCATGTATTCGTCGGGCACCACCGGCGTGCCGAAGTGCATCGTGCATTGCGCCGGCGGCGCGCTGCTGCAGCACCTGAAGGAGCACCAGCTCCAGTGCGACGTGCGGCCCGGCGACAAGCTGTTCTACTTCACCACCTGCGGCTGGATGATGTGGAACTGGCTCGCCACCGGCCTCGCCTCGGGTGCGACGCTGATGCTCTACGACGGCAGCCCCTTCATCGGTCGCGGCAACATCCTGTTCGACTACGCGGTCGCCGAGGGCATGACGCACTTCGGCACTTCGGCGAAGTACATCGACGCCTGCGCCAAGATCGAGCTCAAGCCGCGCGAGACGCACGATTTGCGCAAGCTGCGCGCGCTGATGTCGACCGGCAGTCCGCTGGTGCCCGAGGGCTTCGACTACGTTTACGCCAACGTCAAGCCGGACCTCCAGCTCGCCTCGATCTCGGGCGGCACCGACATCATCTCCTGCTTCGTCGGCGGCAACCCGATCGGCCCGGTGTATCGCGGCGAGATCCAGTGCGCCGGGCTGGGCATGGCGACGGACGTCGTCAACGAACGGGGCGATCCCGTCGTCGGCGAGAAGGGCGAACTGGTCTGCACCAAGCCGTTCCCGGTGATGCCGATCGGCTTCTGGAACGACGCGGACGGCAGGAAATATCACGCCGCCTACTTCGAGCGCTTCCCCGGCATCTGGTGCCACGGCGACTTCGCCGAGCGCACGGCGCACGGCGGCTTCGTCATCTACGGCCGCTCGGATGCGACGCTGAATCCCGGCGGGGTGCGCATCGGTACCGCCGAGATCTACCGCCAGGTCGAGAAGCTGCCGGAGGTGATGGAGGCGCTGGTCATCGGGCAGGACTGGGACAACGACGTCCGCGTCGTGCTGTTCGTCAAGCTCAAGGATGGCGTCGCGCTCGACGAGGCGCTGGTCAAGCGCATCAAGGACACGATCCGCGAGAACACCACGCCGCGCCACGTGCCGGCGAAGGTGGTGCAGGTGCAGGACATCCCGCGCACCAAGAGCGGCAAGATCGTCGAGCTCGCCGTGCGCAACGTGGTGCACGGCCTGCCGGTGAAGAACATCGAGGCGCTGGCGAACCCAGAGGCCCTCGGCGAGTTCCGCGACCGCGGCGAACTGAAGTCCTGATACCCCGCGCGCGGTAGTCGCGATACCGCGACGCCGGCATTCATGCCTGCCCGGTCGAGGACTACGATCGGGGGACCATGGAGGCCACGCCCCCACCGTCGTCCGCTCCCGCAGGCGGTACATCGCCGCCCGTCGCGGCGCTGCCCGCGCTCGGCGCGCCGAAGGCCGCTCCCAGCGGGACACGCACGGCGCTGGGCCTCGGGGCCGGCGCGCTCGCACTGATCGTCGTCTTCGCGGGCTACCGGCTGTACGAAAAGGATCGCGCCGAGACGGCCGCCGAGCTGGTGCGGATCAGGGCCTACCTCGAGGCGCGGGCGCAGGACGAGGCGGCATCGGGCCGGCAACGCGCGAAGCCGCCGGCCGCCGAGCGGGTCGTTGCCGCCGCGTCAGCAGCCGCTCCGCCGGAGCCGGCAGCGGCGGTTGCGCCCAGGCCGCGTGCGTTGAAGGCCACGCCCGCAGCCTCGGTGCGCCCGAAGCGCGCCGAGGCTCGCGCCAAGCCGGTCGCGGTCGGCACGAAGTCCGTCGACGCTCGCTCGCCGCAGCCGCAGGTCAAGGCGTCGCCGGCGCCGGTGCGCACCGCCGAGCGGCCGAAGAGCGTCGATCGACTCTGGCGGGAGCGCACGGCACGCGAATGCGCCGCGGGATTCGTCGGCTTCATCTGCCGCGAATGGCTGAAGTTCGAGTTGTGCCGCGAGCACGACGCCTGGGGCAAGGCGTCGGTCTGTCCGGCGGCGGAGAAGCCGCCGCCCTCGGTGATGTCCGGCAGCCTTGGCTGACCGGCGCGGCGTCAGCCCGTCTTCGCGAGCAGTGCGAGCTTGCTGCGCTCGCGGAAGTAGGCGACGTAGGCGGTGTCGGCGCGCTTGATGTGCTCGACCAGCCAGTTGGTGAGGAAGGCGGCGATGGCCTTCGAGACGTCTTCGTCGACGATGCGCTTGCGCAGTTCTGCGATTTTCTCGATGAAGACGCCGTGCTCGCGCTTGTGCGCGTCGATGTCGGGGTAGTCGAACAGGCGCATCAGGGCTTCCTCGACGCGGAAGTGCGTGCGCGTATAGAGGTCGAGCCGTTCGAGCGCCTCGGTGGCTTGCGCCCTGCTCGCCGGCGTGTTCAACGACAGCATGATCGCGTCGAGGCATTCGAACAATTGCTGATGCTCTTCGTCGATCTCCTGGATGCCGACCGCGAAGGCAGACTTCCATACGGAAACGAGGTGGGTCATCTCTTGGAACCTCCCTGGGGCCGGGGGAGTCTGGATGCTACTACAGCCGTCGAGGACTCCTCGACGACGTGGCCGGCGCCGTCGTCCCGCGCCAGCGCGCCCTGCAGCCAGGGCAGCGTCTCGCGCAGGGTCTGCGCCAGCGTGTAGGGCGGATTGGCGACGAACATGCCGCTGCCGAACATGCCGTAGCCGTCGGGCGAGGGCTTGCCGACGGTCAGGCGCACGTCGAGCCAGTCGTCGGCGAGCTTGCGCAGCTTTTCGGGCAATTGGCGCGCGTCGCCGCGGTTGAGCTGCGGATACCAGACGGCGAAGGTGCCGCCGGCGAAGCGGGCGAGACCTTCCTTGACGGTCATGATCGTGCGCAGGTAGTCGCGCTTGTCTTCGAAGGCCGGGTCGACCAGCACCAGGCCGCGGCGCGGCGGCGGCGGCAATACGGCCTTGAGCTCGGCGAACCCGTCGGCCTGACCGATGGCGACGCGCTTGTCGTCCCCGGGAAAATCGCGCGAGAAATTCTCGCGCAGCAGCTTGTTGTCGGTGCCGTGCAGTTCGAACAGGCGCAACCGGTCCTGGTCGCGCAGCAGGCGCATGGCGACGTAGGGCGATCCGGGATAGCGTTGCAGCCGACCGTCGCGGTTGAAGCTTTTCACGACCGCGACGTATTCGGCGAGGGCGGGCGGCAGGTCGTCGCGGTTCCAGAGCCGGGCGATGCCTTCCTCGTACTCGGCGTTCTTGGCCGCATGCCCGCGGTCGAGCAGGTAGCACCCGGCGCCGGCGTGCGTGTCCACCATCCAGTAGGGCTTGTCCTTGCGGCCGAGGTAGGAAAGCAGCTGGATGAGGACGAGGTGCTTGAGGACGTCGGCATGGTTGCCGGCGTGGAAGGCATGGCGATAACTGAGCATGGTCAAATGTTACCGCGCAGGCAGCCGGCTAAAATGGGCCGATGACTGAAAAGCGAGTGATCCGCCGCATCCCGGCGGCAAAGCCGGCCGCACCCGCCGCCGAGGTTCCGGCGCAGGGCGTGCGCGTCTCCAAGCTGATGGCCGAACGCGGACTGTGTTCGCGCCGCGAGGCCGACGCCTACATCGAGCGCGGGCTGGTGTTCGTGAACGGCGAACGCGTGACCGAACTCGGCACGCGGGCGATGCCAGACGCCGAGATCAAGCTCGCCACGGCGGCGCGCGCCCAGCAGGCGCGACAGGTGACGGTCCTGTTGCACAAGCCGATCGGCTTCGTCTCCGGCCAGGCCGAGGACGGGCACACGCCGGCGGTGACGCTGATCAAGCGCGACACCCAGTACGGCGCCGACGCGGCGATGCCCTTCACGCCGGCCCACCTGCGCGGGCTGGCGCCGGCCGGCCGCCTCGACATCGATTCGACCGGCCTGCTGGTGCTGACGCAGGACGGTCGCGTGGCACGCCAGTTGATCGGCGACGATTCGCAGGTCGAGAAGGAATACCTGGTGCGCGTCGACGGCCAGCTCGACGCGCACGGCCTCGCGCTGCTCAACCACGGGCTTTCGCTCGACGGCAAGGCGCTGCGGCCGGCGAAGGTGGCGTGGGCCAACGACGACCAGCTGCGCTTCGTGCTGAAGGAAGGCAGGAAGCGCCAGATTCGCCGCATGTGCGAGCTCGTCGGCCTGCGCGTCACCGGGTTGAAGCGCGTGCGCATCGGCGGCGTGCGCCTGGGCGACCTGCCGCTCGGCCAGTGGCGCTACCTGCGCGACGGCGAGCGCTTCTGATCCGGGATCGAACGATGAAATTCACTGCACATCCGCTCTGGCTGGTCGGCTTCCGGCCCTTCTTCGCGCTGACCTGTCTTGCCGGCCTGAGCCTGCCGGTGGTCTGGGCGCTGATGTTTTCGGGCCGGCTGCCGGCGCCCGCCGCGAGCTTCTCGTCCTTTCAGTGGCACGCGCACGAGATGTTCTACGGCTTCGGCTGGGCGCTGCTCGGCGGCTTCCTGCTGACGTCGACCAAGAACTGGGTGCGCATCCGCGGCTGGCATGGCGGCGCGCTGGCGTTCCTTGCCGCGGCCTGGGTGCTCGAGCGTGCCGGCATGGCCTTCGGCGGCGAGTGGCCGCCGCTGCTGTTCGCGCTCTCGAACCATCTGTTCCTGTGGTCGATCGTGGGGATGATCCTCTGGTCGCTGCTGCGTCACCGCGAGAGCGACGCCTTCCGCACCGACAACCTCTACTTCGTCGCCATGCTGCCGCTGTTCCTCGTCGCCAAGGTGCTGCTGCTCGGCGCCGAGACCTTCGCGGACGGCTGGCAGATGACGCTGGCGCTGTTCCGGCTCGCCTTCCTGATCATGTTCGAGCGCACGCTGACGCAGTTCATGAAGGGCGTGTTCCATGTCGACGTGCTGCGCGATCCGCGCCTCGACAACGCGATCAAGGGCCTGGCGCTGGTGCTGGTGTTCGTGCCCTTCCTGCCGGCACCGCTCGCGGCGCTCGGCGAGCTGCTGCTGGCCGGGCTGCTGATCGCGCGCTTCGCCGGCTGGCATCCGCGGCTCGCCTTATCGCGCCTCGACATCGGCGTTTCGTACGCCGGCTACCTGGCGCTCGTCGCGCAGCTGCTGCTCGATGCGCTGGCGGTGGTGGCGCCGGTGGCCTGGGTCGGCACGGTGTCGGTGCACGTGTTCACCTTCGGCGTCATGGGCCTCGTCAGCCCGGCGATGATCATCCGCATTTCCAACGGCCACACCGGCCGCCCGGTGCGCTTCGGCCGCGCCGACAAGGCGGCGCTGCACGCGATGATGCTCGGCTTCGTGCTGCGCATCGTCGGTCCCCAGTTCGTGCCGGCGGCCTACCTGCACTGGATCTGGGGCGCGGCCGCCTGCTGGCTGGTCGCCTTCGGCATCCTCGCCTGGCGCTACATCCCCTTCCTGCTGGCGCCGCGCGCCGACGGCAAGGAGCACTAGGGCCGCTCAGGCGTTCGCGCCGCTGTGCGCAGCCTCCGCCGGCAGCAGCGGGAAATAGGCGGTGTCGTGCTGGGCCAGGTGGATGCCGATCACGTCGCGGATCATGAAGTCGAGCAATTCGGCGAAGCTGCGCTTGCCGTCCACGATGCCGGCCAGGAGTTCGTTGCCGCGGGCGCTGAGTTGCCGATGCTGGTCGACATGGTTTTCGGCGCCGGTCCATCCGATGCCCGAGAGGATCGCCTCCTCGTGACTGAAGTGCCGATCGAGCCAATGCAGCGTTGCTTTCAGGTCGCCGTGCAGGTTTCGGACGTCGTCCTCGGTCTGGGCCTTGGCGATGAGCTTGTTGATCATGCAGATCAGGTATTCGTGCTCGGCGTCGATGACCGGGTGCCCTGAAGCGTAGCGGCCGTCCCAGTCGAGCCGTATCGTCGGGAAGGCGGACGTAGTGCCCGGCAGCAGTTCGACGCAGTTGCGTCCGCGGTGCTTGGCGCGATAGAGCGCCGTGTCCGCCGCGTTCATCAGGCCGTCGAGATCGCGCAGATGGCGGCCGAATTCGGCGACGCCGATGCTGACCGTGACCCGGAGCGATGCGCCGCGGTGAAGGATCGGCGTCGCGGCGACTTCCTCGCGTATGCGTTCGGCCAGGGCGAGCGCGCCGGCTCCGGTGGTGAGCGGCAGCAGCACGGCGAACTCCTCGCCGCCGATGCGGCCGAGCAGGTCCGAGCGGCGCAGGCAGGTGCCGGCGATGCGGACGAATTCGACCAGTACCGCGTCTCCGGCGGCGTGGCCGTGGGTGTCGTTGATGCGCTTGAAGTGGTCGAGGTCGAGCGCCAGCATCGACGGCGGCGGGCTGCCGCGCGCGGCGAGCAGCAGTTGCTGGCGCGCGTGTTCGCCGAAGGCGCGCCGGGTCAGCGCGCCCGTCAGGTCGTCGTGGGTCGCCAACTGGATCGCCATGTCGAGGTAGCGCTGCATCGCCATCATGACGACGCCGAAGTTCCAGCCGATCAGCAGGATCAGGGTTTCGGCGGCGACGGCGAGGCGAACGAGGCCGGGCTGGGCGACGGAGGCCGGGTAGGCGAGGGCGACGAAGAACAGGGCATTGAAGCCGAAGAGGATGCCGACGAAGCGGCTGGCGGCCCGGGCGACGTTCGACTGCTGCCCGAGCAGTTCGCGGCTGCAGACCGCCGACAGCCCGGCGATGACCATCAGGCTCGGCAGCGCCCCCTCGGCGCGCGGTAGCGACACGGCCAGGATGACTGCGGCCAGCGCGACGCCGAGTCCCGCCAGGAACGTCAGCGGCATTTGATCCATGGGCTTGCGCTGGAAGCAGCGGACGCCGGCCCAGAAGCCGCAGAGCGCCAGCGCCATCAATGCGTAGGCGGCGACGTCGTTGCCGTCACCGGGCAGCGGCGCCAGCACGACGGCGCCGGCGATGGCCGTAAAGAGGTTGCCGGCCGCCCACCACAGGACGGTCCGGTCCCGCGTCTGTCGCCAGACGATCAGGTTGCCGATCGCCAGCAAGGGCGCGACGACGCAGATCGACAGGGCCAGACTCGGACCGTGGATTTCAAACGGAATCACTTGGGTATCGCCCTGGGTTCGCTTGCGGCAGGAGGGATGGCCCATGCCGCAACATCCGTACCATAGGCATGGGCATCGTCCGATGCCGGTCACGATCGAGCCAAGTCGATGACGGAAAGGGGGAAAGTGGAGTCCGGCGGGTCTCGGCAACGGCGGCGGGGAGCGTCCTGATTCCGGGGAATTCCCGACCCCAAGAGCGGGAGGCCTATCGGATTGCGCCCGGACGCTTCGGCGGCACAATGAAAAACGCCACCGCCTTGTGGGCGGTGGCGTGTGGATCACACCGTCGTCGTGCGCGGCATCCGTTCCTGCAAGAGGGCGCTGCGGTCGCCCGGCTCTTCTGCCGGACCGGGCTGACTGCCGCCGTGCTTCAGGCGAGGCGGAAGCGCGCCACCAGCGATTGCAATACTTGCGCCGTGTCGGCGGTTTCGTTTGCGTTGCTCGCCACCTGGGCGATGGTGCTGCCGCTGCGTTCGACCGCCTGGGAAATGGTCTCCATGTCCTGCGCGGTCATCTCCGAGACCTGACGCTGCTCGCGCGTGGCGCTGGCGATCGAGTCGGCGACGCCGGCCACTTCCTTCGCGGCCTTGCTGATGTCCTGGAAAGAGGCTTCGAGCTGGGCGATCTTCTCGGCGTCTTCCTCGATCGCCTTGTTGACCTGCCCCATCGCCTGCACCGCGGCCTCGGCCTGGACCTGGATCGACTTCACGCGCTGGGTGATGTCGGCCGTGCTCAGCGTGGTGCGCTCGGCGAGCTTGCGGACTTCGTCGGCGACGACGGCGAAGCCGCGGCCCTGCTCGCCTGCGCGCGCCGCCTCGATGGCGGCGTTCAGCGCCAGCAGGTTGGTCTGGGCAGCGATTTCGTCGATCGCCGTGGCCACGCCGCCGATGCCGACGATGGATTGCGACAGCTGGGTGACGGCATCGGTCGAGGAGTTGGCCGCCTGGAGGCAGTCGTCGGTGGCCTGGCGGCTCTCGTGCATCAGGCTGAGGCCCGCGGCGGCGATGCTGCTGGCGCGTTCGGCCGCTGCCGAGACCTGCAGTGCGCCTTCGGAGATTTCGCCGACGGAGACGCTGAGCTGCTGCATCGAGGCGCTGACGCGCATGACGCCGCCCGACTGGTTCTCGGCGTCGCCGCGCACTTCGGCGGCGCGCTGCGAGAGATCCTGCGAGGATGAGCTCAGCTTCTGCGAGGCATGGCCGACGCCGGTCATGGCTTCGCGGAGCTGCGCCAGCGCGCTGTTGAGCGCCTGGGCCATGGCTGCGATCTCGTCGCGCCCGGCGACGCGGGCGGTGATCGCGAGGTCGCCGCTGGCGACGCGCGAAAGCGCGGTCTGGAAGTCCTGTACCGAGCGCGTGATGCCGCGCACCATCAGGATGGCGAGGACGAGCATGACGCCCAGCGCGGCGGCGAAGATGGTCAGCGCCATGGCGTTGAGGCGGCCGCTCAGTGCGTGGCTCGCGGCGTAGGTGGCCTCGACGTCCTTCTCGCGGATCGCGATCAGCTTGTCCATCGGCTTGAGAACGCCGACGGTCACGGCGGGCCAGTCGTCCTCGAGGATCGCCGGCAGCTCCTTCTTGTCGTCCGAGGCGGCGTAGGCCTTGTCGAGCTTGTCGAACAGGCGCGCCATTTCGGCGAGGCCGCTTTCGAGCTTCTCGGTGACTTCGCGCTCTTCGTCCGAGGTCGGCGTCGTGGCGGCAGCCTTGTAGGATTGCCAGGCGGCGGGAATTGCGCTGCGCGCTTCGGCCAGGTGCTGGCGCGAGCCGGGGGCCGGCATCTGGTCGAGCACCACGCCGGCGATGCGGAAGCGGACTTCCTTGACTTGCCGGTCGATGGTCTGCAGCGCCATCAGCGGCTTGATGTTCTGTTCGACGACCTGCGTCAGCGCTGCGTTCGACGTGCCGTTGCTGTACCAGGTGACTCCCACCATGACGAACAGCACGGCCGCTGCGCCGGCGGTCGAAAGATAGAGTTTGGCCCTGAGCGTGAGATTGTGGATCATGGCGACCATCCTCAAGAAGACAACGCCGGCGGACGCCGGCTTGGGTGCCGGCGCGGGAGGGGCGTGCCCCGCGCCGGAATGCTGGTGATTACTCGGTCGGGTAACCCTTGCCCTTCCACTCGGGCAGGCCGCCGCGCAGCCAGTTGACCTTCGTGTAGCCGGCCTTGACGGCGGTGACGCTGGCCTTGTAGCTCTTCCAGCATTCGAGGCCGTTGCAGTAGAAGATCATCGCCGCGGCCTTGTCGGCCGGCAGCTTGGCGAGGTCGAAGCTGTCCTGGCTGGCGTCGAAGCCGGCCTTCTTGTCGCTCTTTTCCTTGTAGGGAACGTTCTTCGCGCCCTTGATGTGGCCTTCGGCGTATTCGTTGGCCGAGCGCACGTCGATGACCTGGGCGCCCTTGGCGATCAGGTCCTTGGCGGCGTCGGCGGTGACGATCGTCCCGCCCGACAGGGTGGCCGGGTTGTCGGCAGCAATGACGGGGCTGGCGAGCAGGGCGGCGAAAGCTGCGGCCGCGAAGAGATTGCGACTATTCATGGGTGACCTCCTTGAGCGATAAATGTCTTTGCGTCCGTGAAGGGGCGCAGTCGGGGCGCTCTTGTTACCTTGCATGGCGCTGACACCAGCAGGTGCAACTTGCATACCAATGCAGTTCGCCATTCGGAACAGGTACTTGCGTTTTCTTGATATGGGAATTCGGCCTGGATAATTCCCGCGAATGGAAAAACACCATCCCGAATACGGGAAATCGGGTGCCGCGACGAGCCTCGGCACCCTTACATGAAGAACGAATAGCCGAGGCCTAACAGCGCACAGGCGCCGATGACCTTGATGATGTCTGCCTTGTATTTCCACAGGGCGACGAAGCAGGCGGCGGCGATGAGCACCGGCAGCGCGTCGAAGGGGCCCCCGAAGGGCGCGGTCGCGGTCGCCTGCGGCCAGAAGGTGTGCCAGGCGAAGAACACGGCGAGATTGAGGATCACGCCGACGACGGCGGCGGTGATGGCGGTGAGCGGCGCGGTGAATTTCAGTTCGCCGCGTGTCGCCTCCACCAGCGGCCCGCCGGCGAGGATGAACAGGAAGGACGGCAGGAAGGTGAAGAAGGTTGCCACCGTCGCCCCCGCCAGCCCGGCCCCCATGTAGCCGACCCAGGTCACCACCATGATCAGCGGCCCGGGCGTGGTTTCGCCCAGCGCCAGGCCGTCCATCATCTGCGGGCCGGTGATCCAGCCGAAGTGCTCGACCGCGTGCTGATAGACGTAGGGCAGCACGGCGTAGGCGCCCCCGATGGTCAGGAAGGCGGCCTTGGTGAAGAACTCGCCCATGTCGGACAGCGTCGGCGAACCGTCTAGCGTCGCCAGGGCGGCGGCCCAGATCAGCACGAATGCCGTGGTGGTCAGGCTCAGCTTGCCCCAGGAGAATCTCGCGTGCGCGGGCGGCGGCGTGTCGTCGTCGATGATGGCCGGGCCGCAGGCCCTGCCGGCGGTGCCGTGGCCGCCGCCCGCCTTGAATTTGGCGGGCATCAGCTTGCCGCCGACGGCGCCGAGCAGGCCGGCGGCGAGGACGATCCAGAAGAAGTCGACGTCGAAGAAGAAGATGCCGACGAAGGCCAGCGCCGCAATTCCGCCCAGCACGCCGTTCTTGATCACCTTCGAGCCGATGCGCCAGGCCGCGAACAGCACCACGGCGACCACCGCCGGCTTGATGCCGTAGAAGATGCCCGCCACCAGCGGCACCTCCCCCCAGGCAAGGTAGATGGCGGCGAGCGCCGAGAGCAAAACGAAGGCCGGGAGGAAGAACAGCACCCCGGCGACGACGGCGCCGGGAATGCCGTGCAGCAGCCAGGAAACGTAGATCGCGAGCTGGATCGCCTCCGGCCCTGGCAGCAGCATGCAGTAATTGAGCGCATGCAGGAAGCGGTGCTCGGAGATCCAGCGGCGGCGTTCGACCAGATCCTGGTGCATCATCGAAATCTGGCCGGCGGGACCGCCGAAACTGATGAAGCCGAGCTTGAGCCAGTAGCCGAAGGCCTCGCCCAGGGTGGGCGCGCGCGGCGGCGCGGGCAGGACGGCAGCGTCAGTCATCGGGGGGTTCCTGTCGGTAAGCGCGCCGGATCATCGAGCCGCAGGAAATTCGCCTTGCGGTCGGCGTCGCCAGTGTAGCCAGAACGGCGGTCGTGCGGGTTGCCTGCCGGCGCGACTGCATCCCGGCGCTACTCGAGTAGCGC
>Ga0075012_10002637_pt1 | contig 17502 bp, 14 predicted proteins | sample All_14_2_FD_71474 | JGI IMG/M metagenome (GOLD analysis project Ga0075012, IMG submission 71474) | Freshwater microbial communities in response to fracking from Pennsylvania, USA - Allegheny Zone_MetaG_DW_15 | ecosystem: Environmental > Aquatic > Deep subsurface > Groundwater > Drilled... | reverse complement strand
AGTAGATATGGTTATATAAAAAAGGCTGAAAAAAAATCCAGCCTTTACAACTTCGACGTATGTGATTGTTTTTTTACCACGAAGGCTAATAAGAGTTCCACTAAGTACTCGAGGCAAACATTAAAAAAAATATCTACAAAGTATAAAATTGTAACTAATCTTTCCTTTGTGTTACTTTGAGAATATTACTTTGAGCGCCTTTGTGGTTAAACATTTTATTTACAATTCACTATTGCTTAATTTTTTCAGCCATTACCTTAGCCAGAACATCGTACTGGGCAAGTTTTTCCTCATTAGGCTTACCGTAAACCTCACAGGGCTCAGTAACAAGCTCCAGTTCGGTTTCCTCGATGAATTTCATTAGGTTCTTCACCCCTCCTCCATTCCAGCTGTAGCTGCCAAATAACCCTAATTGCTTGTTTTTAATACCCATGTGGGTTAACTCGCGGGTTAATTGCTCCATTAGCGGGAACATCTGCGAGTTGTATGCGCACGATCCAAGTATTAACCCTTTATACTTCCAAATCTCGTTAATTAAATGGCTAATGTGAGTACGCGAAACATCGTGTATTCTGATATTTTTAACGCCATTCTCGCATAGCTTACGGCCAATATAATCGGCAATCTCCTCGGTATTTCCATACATCGATGCGAAAACAATAACAACACCCTCCTCGGCCTCGTATCGACTCCATTTATCGTATAAATCTAAAACCTTTGATGGATTCGAACGCCAAACTGGTCCGTGAGTTGCAGCAATAACCTTAACGGGAACACCTTTAAGCTTTGCAAAAGCTTTCTGAACCATATTGCTGTACTTACCCACGATATTTGAGTAGTAACGGCGCATCTCCTCCTCAAAGAAATCGAAGTTGATTTCGTCGTCGAAAATACCACCATCCAACGTACCAAAACTACCAAAGGCATCGCCAGAGAATAGAATTTGGTCAGTAGTATCGTAAGTCATCATAGTTTCAGGCCAATGTACCCAAGGAGTCATTACAAACTTTAGTTTATGATGACCTAAATCCAACATATCGCCATCATCAACCACGTGAAGGTTCTCCTTTATTCCCCAATAGGCTTCAACCATCTTGAAAGTTTTGGAGTTACCAACCAATTTCACACCTTTAAAATGATCGAAAATAGCCTTAATTTCGCCCGAATGGTCAGGCTCCATATGGTTGATGATTAGGTAATCCAAGGTTCTTCCATTAAGCAACTTCTCAATACGCTCAATGTAGTTTCCGGCTGCCCTATCCTCAATGGTATCGACCAAAGCGGTTTTATCATCAACAATAAGGTACGAGTTGTACGATACGCCCCTATCCAAAGGCCACATATTCTCAAAAAGACGCTTCCGGCGATCGTTTACGCCAATCCAATGAACTTTTCCAACAACTGGAACTGTGTAGTACATATGCTTAGTTTTTAATTTTTTTCAGATTTCGACCGCAAAATTAATAAACTTGAACTTGTATTAATATCACTATTTGTTGTTATTTAACAAAAAAGGTTGCCAAACATATTTGACAACCCTTTTTGAATAATGAACAGGGAATTACGAACGTTAAATAATCAAGTATAAATACTTCTAAAATCAAAAATCATCATTCGATATTCGAAATTATCTCTGTACTCACATTTAATTATTGTTTAATATAAACTTTATAATCCCAAGGCTCTAAGGCCATTTCCTGCTCAGTCACAAACTCTTTTGCCTCACCAGTAAAATACTCGGTGTAGTTACCCAAATGCGCATCGCCAATAAACTTAACATTCTGCTTTGCTGCAGTTAGGTTGAAAACCATAAACAGTTTCTCCTTCTCGTTCTCGCGGGTAAATGCAAATACGGTGCTATCGGCATTGGATTTAATGCGGAAAATATCCGCACCAGTTTCACCAGCATTCAAGGCAGTGTAATTTTTCTTCAAAGCAATAAGCTTCTTGTAGAAATCGGTCATATTTGCAGCATCGTCCCAAATAATGGTATCCTTCTCAAAAAACTTTAGGCGCTCATTGAAACCAACCTCCTGACCATTATAAATTAATGGCATACCATCAATAACAAACGAAAGTGTAGCCATTGTTTTAACTGCAGCACCCATACGCTCAAACTCAGTACCGTTCCAAGAATTCTCATCGTGGTTGGTAATAAAGTTCATTTTTAGAGCATTCTTGGGGTATATTGTGGCCTTTTTAAGTAGATAGGTCTCAATATCAACTACATTCTTAGTACCCTTGGCAATTGAATTCATTATATGGTGAAATTCCCAACCATAGTCAACATCAAAGGCATACTTCATCAACTCAATATTTTCAGATTCAGCAAGCATAAAAACAGGCTTTACCTTATCAAGTTCAGCACGTGCATCGTTCCAGAAATCGGCAGGAACCTCAGCGGCAACATCGCAACGGAAACCATCTAGGTTGACATCCTTAACCCAGTACTTAAGCATATCTATCATATACTTGCGTAACTCGGGTTTGGTATAGTCTAACTTAGCAACATCGGTCCAATCGAAAGGTGAAACAACTTTTCCAGTAGAATCGCGCACATACCAATCGGGATGTTCTGCAATAAGTACCGCATCGTGCGATGTGTGATTGGCAACCACATCAATAATAACCTTCATTCCCAACTCGTGAGCCTTAGCAACTACCGATTTAAAATCGTCCAATGTGCCAAACTCAGGGTTAACAGCGTAGTAATCCTTAACAGAATAGTAACTACCCAACGAGCCTTTTCGGTTTTCAACACCTATAGGATGAATTGGCATAAACCAAAGAACATCTACACCTAGTTCTTTTAAACGAGTTAGATGGCTCTCAAATGCTTTAAAAGTTCCCTCAGGGGTGAACTGGCGTACATTAACTTCGTAGATAGTTGCGCTTGGAACCCAACTTACGTGCTCCACCTTAAATGGTTCAATCTCCTTTGCCTGCTGCTTACACGATGTAGTTAACAGCATAGTGGCTAATAATAAGGCCACTAAAAGGTTCTTAATTTGGAAAAAGGGCGTTTTCTTCATCACTTTAAATTGATTTAGTTATAAATTATTGTTAAATTGATATAAAATTTAGAATGATACCCTAAAATGATCTTTACTAAATAGTAGCTTTCACACGTTTGCGAAATAAAATTATCAGTATTTTCAAGGCTTTAATCATCGTTAGCTAATATAGCATTGATTTTTTTTATATTTTTGTCAAGGTGGAAAAATTTGTCCCATTATCAAATTGTTAGTTTTTATACCCCTGAAAAACAAAGCAATATTGGCGATAAATTAATTTTAAGGGGTATTCTTTAATAAATTGATACACCATATTTATAGTTAATAAACTTAAATGTTATTAGAATGAAAAGAGTTTTAGTTGCTACTGGTGGAGGCGATTGTCCAGGCTTGAATGCCGTTATTCGGGCAATTGTTAAGCGTGCCTCACAGGAGCCAGATTGGGAGGTAATTGGAAGTATCCAATCGTTCGATGGTATTCTTCGCGAACCTACTGAAATTAGAGTATTAGACGAAAAAGCAGTTTCAGGTATTCACGTACAGGGTGGAACCATTATTGGTACAACCAACAAGGGAGGCCCCTTTTCATGGCCTATTAAAAATAAGGATGGTTCATGGGGTGCAGTTGACCGTTCCGACGAAATGATTCGTAAACTACAGTACCTTGGCATTGATGCTGTTATTAGCATTGGTGGCGATGGTTCGCAAAAAATATCGCAACAACTATACGAGAAAGGACTTAACGTTATTGGTGTACCAAAAACTATCGACAACGACCTTTCGGCTACCGATTTCACTTTCGGTTTCCAGACCGCAGTTCAAATTGCCACCGATGCAGTGGATAAACTTGTTACCACAGCATCGAGCCACAACCGCGTGCTAATACTTGAGGTTATGGGACGCTATGCTGGTTGGATTGCGCTTCACGCAGCAATTGCTGGTGGTGCAGAGGTTTGCTTGATTCCAGAGATTCCTTACGATATTAATAAGGTAGCAGAGAAACTAAAAAGCCGTTACGATAAAGGAAAAGGTCACGCAATAGTGGTTATTGCTGAAGGAGCCACTCCTGTTGGAGGATCGCTAACATCAGAACAAAGCGATGAGGTTGGTTACCACAACCTACGCCTTGGTGGTGTAGCCCACACACTAACCAGCGAATTGAAAAGAATTGGTTTTGACGCCGATATTCGCGAAACAGTACTTGGTCACCTACAGCGTGGAGGTATCCCTGTAGCATACGATAGAGTTTTAGCAACTCAGTTCGGTGTTAAGGCTTTTGAAATGGTACTTGAAGGTAAGTTTGGTGAAATGGTTGCATACCGCCACCCGGACATAATCTCTGTTCCATTAATTGATGCAATTAACCGTCCTAACTTTGTAGAACCTTCCTGCGATTTAGTAAATACTGCAAGGGGCGTTGGAATTAGTTTCGGCGACTAAAAAATATAAAAGGGAGCTACTTGCTCCCTTTTTCATATTCATATTGGAGGTTAACTATAAGGCATCGGTACAAACACTACATGTAAATGGAATTTTTATGTTGGAATATTCCATTAACTCAAAACCTGCGTCCTTCATATCCTCGTCTTCTGGCTCATATTGCCACTCCATTGTAACGGGCACACCAATTTCTACAAACTCATTCATTTTCTGCAAAAAAGTAATCAAGTACTTATACGACGCAGAATTAATGTACTTAAAGAAAAGCCTTAATTTTATTGGTTTAATATTATTAGAACCAACTGCTTTTATTTCCTTAAGATACTCATCGAGCCAAGCCATAACTGGATCGAAAAAGTTTGAAATATTCTCGGGGTGACTAATTCCAACTATTGAAAAATTCCCTGTTTGAGGTTCGAATTGAACTTCAGGAGAATCTTTTTTTGGGTTTACATGTAGTTTTTTCATTGCTTAAAAGGATTTTAGAAAAAGAATGAACGTTAATCAACTGGCTTTGCAATCATTTCAAAAGGAACATTTAAAAGCTCAGCAAACTCTTCACCAGCTTCTTCCAATTCAGCATCAAGATGAGGGTATTTCCATGTTATAAGCACTTCATTCCCATTCCTGTGAAGTTCTTTAAGTTTGTTAAGTAATATTAAAAGCATTTTTGAGGAAGCAGTATTGAAATAATCAAAATCCAAAACTAGGTTTGTTGATTTATTCGGGTTTTTGATGTAAGCATCCCACCACTGAATCATTGGCAAATAGTACGATTTAACGTCCTCCGGTAACGATCTTCCTTGCATAATAAACACACCTGTACCCTTGTCGAATTCAACATAAGGGGTAATAGCACTCGATTCAAGGAAAAATCTATCCATAATCTACTTTGAGATGGATTGGAAACTAATCATTTTAAAGGGTACCTCAAGCATATCGGCATAATCGGCTCCTGCATCCTGCATATCCTCATCATCTTCCTGATAATACCATTCAATAGTAACATTTTTACCATTGCCATGCATCTCGTTTAACAATTCGAATAATTCAAGAATCATTTTGGAGGAAGCAGTGTTGAAATAATCCATTTTAATTTTAAAGGTTGTTGATGGATTTGGCGACTCAGAGTATCCTTTTATCCATTTCAGAAGTGGATTGTAAAACTCCTTCACGTCCTCAGGTAACGATTTACCAGTAATTTCAAATACATTACCCGCAGGATCAAATATTACATTTGGAGTTTCAGCTGTTCCCTTAATATTTAAAGTATCCATATTTTATTTGTTAGCTACAAAATTAGTTCATGTTAACAAATATAATAATAATCATTCAAAAATCAATCAAAATACTTTTTACTTATACATAAAAATTGTGACCATTAATCAAACAAAATGGGAAAATTGCCTTTTTGTGAATCCAAAATTAGAAAATGTTATTCTTTATTGAGCAGTTTATTCGGAGTATCGATATGTAAGCAGGCGTAGTAATCGAATCTATCAATAATTTCACCTATTATAAAGGATATAAGAATGACTAAGTTCAATTCTTTTTCAAAAAGCAAGTTTACTAAAGGCACCATTATCCCCACAAAAAATCTGACGAAACCAATTAACGAATTCTTAAACAGTACAGTAGCCTTTGCATACCGAACAATATAAAGGATAGCCTTAATAACCAATAGTACTACAGCAATAGTATTGAGATTAGTAATAAGAAAGCCAAACGTTAAGGCTGTTAGTAATGTGTTCGCACTATGTATAGGTGTAGAATACTTTTTATCGGCTACAGTGTAAACAAACTCAATTGATATGAGCAGCAATACTCCTAAAATTGAAGCAATAAAAAGTAAAGGTTTAAAATCATTAACAAATAAAGCGATAACCGAGCTTCCCAAAAAAAGAATAAAAAATAGAATTTCCCTACTCAACCAGCTCGTTCGTAAATTAAATATAGACCTGTATGCTCTCATTGGTTTACCCAAATGAAGAGTACTAATTGCCATTCCAATAAGTCCTAACAATACATAAACATACCTTAACTCCTCTGTATTGTTATTGAACGCTAAACCAAAAAACCAACCCACTAAAACAGAGGATATTAGTGTAAAAAATACCAAAGGCCATTCTTTTATTGCATCAATTTTTGTTTGATTTAAAATCAAATCATCATACTGACCTTCTTTTCTATAACCTGAAACAGCTAAGTCGAGCGTTGGAATTTTATTTTTGACTTCCTGATTCTTAAAATTAATTCTTGGTTTAGTGGCTCGAGATGTCATGCCTGGAGCATCCGACTTATCATCGATTAGAATATCACCAAAGGAAAGAGCTCCTGTAGGACACGCACTAGTACATGCAGGTGTCAATCCTTCTTTTAGCCGGTCATTACAAAAGTTACATTTTTCGACCACGCCCTTGTTAGAATTATACTTTGGCGCATCGAAAGGGCAAGCCCATGTACAAAATGTACAACCTATACAGTGATTAGGATTATGAATTATTGCGTTGGTTTGGTTATCATTGGTATAGGCTTTGGCGGGACATGACTTCAAGCAAGGAGCATCATCGCAATGATTACAAGCCAACGAAAGGTTGATAAAACCAGACAAGGGAACTTTAATTGGATTCTGTGAGGAAATTTGTCTCCAGGAAATTGGCGGAGTAGTATGGTTCTCGTTATAACAAGCAACCAAACAGGCATGGCATCCAACACATTTAGAGTAATCGAATATGAACCCCTTTGCCTCCATTTAACTCCTCCTTAACAATTTAACATCTACCCTATTATTATGGAAAGCCGAACCGTGCCCCATATCTGTTTCGCGCCCAGCAGAAAGGGCATTTACGGGGGCTCCTTGAGAACTCCACCATCCATTGGGAATTACTACACATCCAACCCTAACCTGAAAACTCAGCTCTGCAACAACTTGAAAGACGCCCCTATCGTTATAAACTTCAATTAAGTCGCCATTTTTAATTGATCGTATCTCTGCATCGGCAGGATTAATGTTGAGTTTTGGTACACCGCTAATCATCTTGATAATTTCTAGGTTCCCAAACTGAGAATGAATTCGATTTTTTGTATTGGGGCTCATTAAGATTAATGGATACTTAATGCTCGATTCATCCGAAATTTCTTTTGCGGGTTCGTATGTAGGCATACTATTAACACCCCACTTCTCAACTGCTTGTTCCGATAAAAGTTCAATTTTACCTGATGGAGTGTTGAATTTGAAATCGGAAAAAGCTATTTCCTGTAATCCAGGAGCCAATATTGGTCCTTTACTCAACTCGTCGAGCGACAAGGAAGGGAATGCCTTAAGTTTTTGGTTTAAGAAATCTATTACGCCTTCATCACCAGGGGGAATTAGGATTCCATCAAGTTGATTATCCGAAAAACCCAATTTCTTAGCTAACAAGTAGTATATCTCGGTTTCGGGTTTCACCTCTCCTGCAGGTTCCACAACCTTTTGGCGTAACTGAACATAAGGATTCCAGTATGACCCAATAATATCGGTTTGCTCAAACATATTTTTCGCTGGCAACACAATATCTGCTTCAAGAGCAGTATCGGTAAAAAACTGCTCAACCACAACCCTAAAATCGAGATTTCGGAAAGCTTTAAGCACCGTGTTCGTATCGGGATTTTGCGTAACAGGATTTCCACGCTCAACCCACACCATCTTTAATTCAGGATTGGAGGTTTTGAGCATTTCATCGCCTAAGCGCGCGGTAGATATGGATCGGCGAGTAATTCCATCGGGTTTATCGGGTGGATAATAGCACATTGGTTCCAGCACATCATCAAAAACATAGCTTTGGAGATTCGCATAGTGCCAACACCCCCCAATTTTACCAATATTTCCTGTAATAACTGACAGGGCAAGAATAGCACGAACAGTTTGACCTCCATTAGTATAGCGTTGCATACCATAACCCGGTATTAGAGTCATTGGTTTAACATTACCAATTTTCCAAGCCAACTGATGAATTAAATCGGTGGGAACTGTTGTAATCTCGCTAGCCCATTCAGGTGTAAACTGCTCAACATGCTCCTTAAACTCGTTGAATCCTAGAACATTTTTATCTATAAAATCTCTATCAATCCAATTATTCTTGATCAAAATATTGGCTATAGCCAATGCTAACGCTGCATCGGTGGAAGGTAATGGTTGAATTAACAACTCTGAACGCTGAGTCGACTCTGTCCTTCGTGGATCAATAACAACCAAACTCGAACCATTATCAAGAGCATTATTCAGAGGAATCATTTCATGAATATTACTTTCCGCTGGATTTTTGCCCCACAGAACAATTAATTTGGCGTTTTCCAAATCCCAAGGAACATTATGTTTGTTTTCTCCCAGAGTAAGTCGAGTTGCTTCAAGTCCCGCAGGCCAACAAAGATTTCCATAAACCGTGGTTACACCGCCATAAATCTGACGCCAGAATTTTCCGCTAATTTCATTCAAAAGTCCAGACATGCCACTTGCTGCATAAAACAACACACTTTGGGAGCCATAATCCTTTTTAAGCGTTGTAAGTTTTTCTGCAATTATTGTCAATGCTTCGTCCCAAGTAATACGTGTAAATTTTCCGTCCTTGTTCTTTTTATGCGGATAAATTATTCGATGCTTGGAGTTTGCTCTTTCAACGTAACTCAAGCCTTTTAAACAAACACCCATGGGAGTTGCACGGTTAGTAGAAAGGGGTGTTACGTTGATCACTTTATCGTTATCAACAACAACCTTTAGACTACAAGTACTATAGCAATTACGGGGGCAAGCAGTAATAAACTCTTTCATCGACAGTTTATGAAAAAATCCTATTTGGTTTCTGCTCTAAATTGTTCTTCGGATATTGCAAAGCCATCTTTAAAATAGAAAACGCTTCCCCACTCATGATCAACTTTAGTGTAAAAATTAATTTTATCATTCCTATTATAAACTGTACGAGTAATAATGATTCGGGGTAAGCGAATTACTTCGTCGGTGCGCTCTCTTGTATATCTTTTTGTTACATCTTCGGGAGTTAATAAGCTCACAACCTGCTCAGCATCTTCGCTACCTATAGTTGCGCTCATTTTTTCTGCAACAAGTTTAAGTCTTAATGCCGCATCTTTCTTCTTTTGATCCTCCAAGTGAAGTTTTCTTTCTACTTCAGCCTTAGCGTTGGCTTCTTCTTCACGTTTTTTTCGTTCTGCCTCTTTTTGCGCTTTTTCCAACTCAGCCTTCTTAATCTCTTCGCGAGTTTTAGCCTCAGCAACAGCTCTCTCCTCAGCCTCTTTTTTAAGTCGTTCTATTTCCTTAATCCGAGCCTCTTCGTCAGCTTTTCGTTTCTCCTCCTCGGCAATTTTAGTTTTCTCAGCCTCCTCTTTTATTCTTTTTTCCTCAACAATTCGGGCCTCCTCTTCAGCTTTCTTCTTTGCGGCCTCCTCCAATCGAGCCTTTTCGGCTTCTTGCCTTAGTTTCTCTTCATCAAGTTTTTTCAGTTCAGCAAGTCGCTTGGCTTCCTCTTCAGCTTTAATTTTGGCCTCCTCTGCTGCTTTAGCGCGATCTTCAGCTTCCTTTTTCAACAGTTCTTCTCTTGCTTTGGCATCGGCCAATGCACGTTCTTCTGCTTCTTTCTTAATTCGTTCTTGTTCTTTAAGTTTGGCTTCTTCCTCTGCTTTTCTTTTAGACTCCTCTGCAAGACGAGTTTTTTCTGCCTCCTGTTTAATTCTCTCTTCCTCTAAACGTTTCTGTTCTGCAATCTTCTTTGCCTCTTCTTCCGCTTTACGCTTAGCTTCTTCTATTGCTTTGAGACGGGTCTCTTCCTCTAAACGTTTCTGTTCGGCTATTCTATTTGCTTCTGCTTCAGCCTTAATTCGGGCTTCTTCGGCGGCCTTGACACGAGCTTCCTCCTCTTTTTTACGAGCCTCCTCTTTTGCCTTTGCTTCAGCAATAGCACGTTCTTCAGCTTCTTTCTTTATACGCTCCTCCTCTTTCTTTCGGGCCTCATCTTCAGCCTTCTTTTTAGCTTCCTCTGCTAAACGAGTCTTTTCTGCTTCCTGTTTTATTTTTTCTTCCTCAAGTCTTTTCTGTTCGGCAATTTTTTTTGCGTCTTCTTCAGCTTTACGTTTTGCTTCTTCGGCAGCCTTTATTCGGGCTTCTTCATCTAACCTCTTTTGCTCTGCAATACGTTTGGCTTCCTCCTCCTGTCTTTTGCGAGTTTCCTCTGCCGCTTTTAACAACGCTTCCTCTTCCTTCTTTTTGGCTTCCTCTTTTGCTTTTGCTTCGGCTAACGCACGCGCAGCAGCTTCGGCTTTAATTCGTTCTGCCTCCTTTTGTCTCGCCTCTGCTTCGGCCTTTTTCTTTGCATCTTCCTCATCTTTACGCTTTTGGGCTTCGGCTAGGAGTTGTTGTTTTTTTGCCTCTTCGACCTTTACAGCCTCTTCCTTCTCCTGCTTTTTAATCTCCTCAGCCAACGCTTTGGTTTCTTTATCTATTTGCTTTTGAATGGTGCTTGAGTAATCGATGTCGTAGTCAAAATCATCAATATCTGAGGCATATCGAACTTTAGCAACAGGATTTTTGTATATCAGAAGTTCCTTTTCGTTGGCTTGCTTAAAAAGTTCCACCTCGAACTGTTTAACCTGTTCAATGTCCTTACGAAAAGCGCCGGGAACATTGGTGTCAATCGCTATCTTCTTGGTAACGTAACCAGGTTTCTCGAACGATAAAATGAATTCATTGTTATATTCCAAGTTTAACTCAAAGCGTCCGCTTTTTAAAGGAACTTCCTCGGTAATCTGCCCATTCTTGTAAAGCACAATTTTCGAACCTGCAGTTTCACCCTTTTTTATAATCAATCGAACATAGACTTTTAGTGCTCCCTGCGAATAGAGTTGTTTAGAGGGAGCAACTATCGATAAAATCAATAATAGTAGAAATGCGAAATGGCTAATATGTTTGAGTTGTCTCATTATTCTTATGCAATAATATCCCAAGAAACCAATTAACAAAAAAAAGAAAAAAATTTAATATTTCTACGCAAAGTTTCACTAATCTGTTCTACAACCTTCAATAAATTCTTTTTTTACCATTTTATCATCATTTATGATATCGTAAAACTCGTTAACATAGTCGATCACTCTGCTCCTATTTTTAGCATCTATCAGGTAAAACGATATTATGCAGTCAATTATTTCCTCCTTTTTAGAATTAAAGTAGTCAACTTCCACCTTAAACTCCTCTAGAGATCTGCAATATCCATTGAAATAGCGTTCCCTAACAGACTTGATAGGCAAATGCTCTGCTGGTAAAGCATAAGGGGCATCAACTATTCCAGAAAAATCAAAATCGAAAGGAACTGGAATAGGAGGTGCAGCATCAGCGGGTTCAATCAAAGTAATGTTATGCAGTGCTTTTATCGACCAATCGGTATGTCCTATCATATACTGAAATATTGCCATACGAGTTGTTTCGGACTTGTTACATGCATTTGGATGAATATTCTTACGATCATCTAACCTTCCTTTCAATCTTGATGTCATCATATCAGCAGGCTCAATAAAAAAACCATACATAACAATTTTGTTGTTGGTAATTCTATCTATTTGAGTTACCCTAGCAATCCTTACTTTATAATTGTTAGGTGAAACAATACTATAAATTTTGTATGCCAAAAATTCCTTTAATAATAACTGATCATAACTAGATCGATCGTAGCATTGAAGCACTAATTTAATTTTGCCAATTCCCTCAAAGGGAGTGTTGCGAACATCCTTGCTATTAAACCTTAACCAAAGCGGTGGCTGAGAGCAATTTTTTGGGTTTCGACGGAATATTCCTCTGGTTTTAATTTCAACATCGATCCGAGACATTCCTCCCCAAATGTTCTTATAGCGAAGCCGTGCAGAGTGATAATTGGGATCGCTATCGTAATCGCGCTTTAACTCATCAAAATTGTAGTGTAACTCTATATCGAGGATTGAAGTATCGGCAAACAACAATGGCTCAACCTCCTGAGAGTAGGTGGCTAAGCACATAATTGCTAATAAAATTGTAAGTGTTGCTCTGCGAAACATCACACCTTTTTATACAAATTTAGCATAAAAAGGAATAGTTCAACCTTTTAGTTTGATGTTTTCCGATACCTTAACACTGCCCATGTTAGTGTTAGCAAGGCTAGTATTGAAATTAAAACAAAACTAAGTTTAATATCTGCAAAACCAGAGCCCTTCAGGATGACCATCCTATTAACCTTCATAAAATAGTACAAAGGGTTAATATTATTAAATATTTGTGCCCATTGCGGCATACTTTCAGTTGGAGTAAATAAACCACTCATCAGTATAAAAAGAATCATAAAGAAGAAGGCCATAAACATTACCTGTTGTTGATTACTTGCTGCGGTTGAAAGCACTAGTCCTCCCGATAGTGCTACCAACAAGTATATTGATGCAAAGCCAAAAAGCAATGGAATACTACCCGCAATGGTTAAGTTAAACACCAATCGGGCAATGAGCAGGCCAAATGCCAACTCAAAAAGTGCTATAATCCAGAATGGAATTAGCTTTCCTAGTATAAACTGATAACGCTTAATTGGCGTAACATTTATCTGCTCAATGGTTCCCAACTCCTTTTCGCGCACAATGTTCAGTGCGGTTAAAAACATCCCCACAACCGTTACCAATATTACCAGAATACCCGGAACCATATAAAGTTTATAGTTTAACTCAGGATTGTACCAGTGCCTTACCTTTGTTGCTATTGCGGGCTTAAACTGTTCAACATTTTGAATTCCTATTTTAGCAGAATACCCTGTAACAATTGATGATGTATATCCATTTATCAGCGATGCTGCCGTGCCATTTATTGCATTAACCAGTAACTGCAAATCGACCTTTTCACTTTTAACGATCTTTTCCTCAAAATCGTCCTCAATCACAAGAATAGCATCGGCCTGACTGTTATGAACCTTATCCATTGCACTATTTACGGATTGCTTTACTGGAATAATTGTGTAGAATGGCGAGTTACCGAATGCATTGATAAGTTCCCTTGAAGTTTTTGAATTATCAAAATCCACAACAGCCAGGTTGATATTCTTCATTTCCTGAGTTGCAGCATTAGCCAATATAAGCAACTGCACAATTGGCAGCATAAATATTATTGGCAACATTGCCTTATTTCTGAATATCTGAATGAATTCTTTTTGAAGTATAAATAGTATTGTTTTCATTATAGTAATTGAGTAATTGATTAATAAGTTATTAAGTTAACATACTACGAAACCTTAACTTTTAACATTCTACTCTAACCTCACTTTAAATTTTTTCACACTTAAGGCTAGGAAAAAGGCTGTCATTCCTAACATTATGGCAATCTCCTTCCATACATAAGCAAAGCCTTCCCCTTTTATCATAATTGTTTTTAGTGCCGACAGAAACCAGCGTGGCGGCATTGCTAAACTCAACCATTGTAGAACCTTTGGCATATTTTCGATTGGAAAAATAAAACCCGATAGTAGAATGGTTGGAAGCATTAAAGCAAACATCGACATAAACATTGCGATGGCCTGTGTTTTACTTAAAGTTGATATTAAAATACCTAACGATAGAGCAAGGAGTATAAAAATGAAACAGACCAAAAGCAAAAGAGCCAAACTTCCGCGTAACGGCAACCCAAATACAGTGTAACCCATTAATAGTATGACGATTGTATTAAAGAATGCCAAACTCACGTATGGTAAAACCTTACCAAATATTATTTGCGAAGGGCGCAATGGCGAAACCAACAGAATCTCCATCGTACCCAATTCCTTCTCTCTGGTAATGGAAATGGAGGTCATCATTGCGGTAATAAGCATAAGTATAAGCACCATTGTTCCAGGAACAAACATATAAACGGCCTTCAGTTCCTCGTTGTAAAGCATTCTTGAGCGGATATCGAGCCTATTGGCTGAAATTCCATTATTATTCTGCTCGTTGGTAAATGTTGTTATTACTGCCTGAGCATAGTTAGCCAAAATACTTGCCGTGTTAGGTTCCGATGCATCGGTAATGATTTGTACATCGGCCTTGTTATTCCGAATAAAATTCTCGGCAAAGTTTGGTTCATAAACAATAACCAACTTAATATCGCCAGCCTTGAATGCTTGGTCAATTTCAGCATCGGTTTTAATGTTACGCACTGGCAAAAAGTATCCCGATGCAGCTAACTTCTGGGTTAACTTCTGACTCAAGTAATCGTTGGATTTGTCGTAAATGGCAATCCTGGCATCCGATATCTCGTTGGATACAACGTATCCAAATATTATCAACTGCAATACTGGCATCAGAATTACAATGAGTAAAGTGCGGGGGTCGCGGATTATATGTTTGAACTCTTTAACAAGGAAATCTCTGAATCTATTTTGTACCATATCGGTTATTAGTTATGTGTTATCAGTTTTCTGTTATTGCATGAGTTAAGAGTAACTGAATTGTATAGAGCAAATTCTTCATTTTAAATTCTTCATTTTAAATTCTTCATTTTAAATTCTTCATTTTAAATTCTTCATTTTAAATTTAAAAAAATTCTACTCCACCCTCTGCCCTTGACGTGCCAACGATATAAATACCTCATTCATGCTGCTTGCAGAATACTCCTTCTTTAAATTAGCAGGTGTATTGAGCGCTACCATCTTACCATCGACCAAAATCGCTACTCTATGGCAGTACTCGGCCTCGTCCATATAGTGTGTTGTAACAAATACAGTTGTTCCGGAGGCTGCAACTTCGTTAATCATCTCCCAGAATTGCCTACGGGCAATTGGGTCAACACCACCAGTTGGTTCATCCAAAAAAACGATTGGTGGTTTATGAATCATCGATACTGCAAACGATAGTCGTTGTCGCCAACCAAGAGGTAACGAGCTAATCAGCACATCCCTAGAATTGTTCATCTGTAAATTGTTGATTAACTCATCGGCTCTACTTTTGAGTTCACTCCCCCACAAGCCGTAAATCCCACCAAAAAACCTAATATTCTCCCAAACACTTAAATCATTGTATAACGAGAATTTTTGGCTCATATAGCCAATATTTGCCTTAATTAAATCCGACTGTGTATATGCGTCGAAGCCAGCCACTTTCACATCGCCCGATGTTGGTTGCAGCAAACCACATAGCATACGGATTGCAGTTGTTTTACCCGCACCATTGGCTCCCAAAAAGCCAAATATTTCGCCTTTGTAAACATCGAAGGTAAGATGGTCGTCGGCCACAAAACTCCCAAAGCGTTTTACCAAATCCTTAACCTCAATTACAATATCGTTTTTTGAATTAGCCATGTTCTTTCTAGTTTAGTTGGTAGTGCAAAGTTTTTCCTATAAACTCTCATTTTTCTTTACATCTCTTACTTTTTCCATGATGAAAAAGTAAGCAAAAAATCTAGGCAAAACTATGCTTCCACCCGCCCTGCTGCAAGTCTTGAATTTCTGCAAAAGTAGGCAAGCCCCTTTTGCGAAATTCTACAACTTTCAGCATTCACGTCCACTCATGCTCGCAGTTTTGCCATTCCCGCCCACTTATATTCTACATTCTGCTCCATAATATTCATACCTCTTTCCAATTTACACCAAAACGATTGACTTTTTCAGCAAACTCTTTATTACCAAATAACTAAATCAACCAATAACCTAATCATCCCTAACCTTCCATCATCTGAATAAAGCAATCCTCAATTCCAGCGTCAATGGATTTTACAATTGGATTCGAAATTCCAATTCCATTCAACTGGTTTACTATACCTTCGGGTGTTTCATTGTTATTTATCGACGAAAAGTGTAACGCTCCGCCAAACAGGTACGCACCCTTACACGAATTAAACCCTCGCACCTCATTCAGTTTCAATGTAACATCGGGATGCTCAATGCTGAATAATCTGTATGGATACTCTTTTGCAAATTGTTCAGGTTTATTAACTCCCAGTATTTCGCCTTTCTGAATCAATGCAACCCTATCGCAAAGCGATGCTTCGTCCATGTAGGCTGTGGAAACCAAAATTGTAATTCCTTCGGCTTTCAACTTACGGAGTAAGCCCCAGAACTCCTTCCTCGAAACGGCATCAACACCTGTAGTTGGCTCGTCCAGAATTAGAACCTCCGGCTTGTGAATTAACGCACACGAAAGCGCCAATTTCTGTTTCATACCGCCGGAAAGTTTGCCAGCAGGACGGTTTTTAAATGGTTCAAGCATCTTATACACATCCTCAATCAGATGATAATTCTCCTCAATGGTGGTTCCAAAAACACCCGCAAAGAATTTCAGGTTTTCCTCCACGCTCAAATCCTGATAAAGTGAGAATTGGCCGGGCATATACCCAAGGATGTTTCGAACCTTTCGGTAATCGTTAACCACATCCAATTCGCAAACCTGTGCGCTTCCTTTATCGGGTAGCAGAAGCGTAGTCAAAATCCTCATCAATGTAGTCTTCCCTGCACCATCGGGGCCAATTAAACCGAATAGTTCGCCACGCTCCACACTTAAGGTTATATCCTTTAATGCCTTAACTGTGGCATAGGATTTTGAAACGTTGGTTATTTTGATTACGCTCATCTTGGGGTATTGAGTTATTAAGTGATTAAGTTAATGAGAAAATAAGTGATTGAGTTATTGAGTGCTACAACGCTTTTACCAATCGTACCTCTACAGGCATTCCAATTTTATAAATACCCGAGATGTTAGGGATACGCACTTTTGCGGCATATACCAAGTTAACTCTCTCATTGCGTGTTTGTATTACTTTTGGAGTAAACTCGGCCTCCGATGCAATCCAGGTAATAGTTCCATCATTCTCTATTAATTTTCCTTCAGCACCATCGGTTATTACCTTAACTGTTGTTCCAATTTTAAAATCGGCGAGTTGAGTTTCATCTATATAAATTCGAGCATAAACGGTATCGAGTTTTGCCACACGGCACATAGGTTTTCCGGTAGTTACCAATTCGCCCTCGCGAACGTAACGAGCCACTACGGTTCCAGATGTAGGCGATAGAATTTTACAGCGATTTATTTGGTC
>Ga0075012_10002635_pt1 | contig 17504 bp, 10 predicted proteins | sample All_14_2_FD_71474 | JGI IMG/M metagenome (GOLD analysis project Ga0075012, IMG submission 71474) | Freshwater microbial communities in response to fracking from Pennsylvania, USA - Allegheny Zone_MetaG_DW_15 | ecosystem: Environmental > Aquatic > Deep subsurface > Groundwater > Drilled... | reverse complement strand
ACACCAAGAAGTGGAAGGCCGCTGGCGAGCAAAACATCGAGCAGATCAATGTGAAGTTCGTCCAGCCGCTGGGCGAAGCCGTGCGCTCGACCACCTTCCTCGACTACGCCGACCGCCGCGAGGACGATTATGCGGACTTGTCCTTTGCCCTGGTCAACCGGCTGGGCTGGAACGTCGATACCATCAGCGACAACTTCCCCCTGGCCGAAGCCCTGGCCACCGCCCTGCAGACCGGCGGCGCCGTTCCCGCGCCGTATCTCAACGCCGACGACGTCTACTACAACGGCGGCGGTGTGCGGCAGGACACCCTGGTCTATGAACGGCTCGACTACGACCTGACGCCGTCGCTGTCGGGATCGACGACCGCCTACTACCACCGCGATCACGGCATCGGCACCTATGCGAGTCCCTACGACGCGACACCCGAGGCGTATGGCGGCTCGCCGGTCTCGGTTTCAGCGTTGCGGTACGATATCGACCGCGCCGGCCTGATCAGTCGCTTGAGCTACACCTTGGGCGACCACAAGCTGGATGCCGGCGTCTGGTACGAGGACAACGACTTTCACCAGGCGGCCTATCTCTATGGCCTGACCAAGGGCGTTGCTCCGACCAATTTCCAGCGCTTCTACGACAATCCCTTCCGCACGCGCTGGGACTATCAGTTCACCACCAAGACCTATCAGTTCCACGTCGGCGACACCTGGTCGGTCACCGACAATCTGAGGGTCAACGCCGGCTTCAAGGCGCTGAACGTCACCAACGAAGCCGAGACGATCACCAGCAACACGCCGATCAACGGCGTGATCAAGGCCAGGGACTACTTCCTGCCCTCGGCCGGGATCCTCTACCGCCTGGACGAGCGCAATGAGATGTTCGCCAGCTTCACGCGCAATATGGCCGCTTTCGTGGCCTCCGCATCCAGCGGCCCCTTCTCGACCACCCAGGCCGGCTTCGACTACATCCGCAGGGATCTGAAGCCCGAGAAGACCCGCACCCTGGAGGCCGGCTATCGCTATTCCCGGGATGGGCTGCTGGCCTCCGTGACCGCCTATGACGTCGCCTTCGAGAACCGCCTGCTGGCCACCTCGATCAGCGCCACGATCGTCGGCAACCAGAACGTCCTGCAGAATGTCGGCGGCGTGACCTCGCGTGGCGTGGAGACGGCGATCAGCTGGCGCTTCGCGCCGGCCTGGTCGCTGTTCGGCAGCTTCGCCTACAACGACGCCAAGTACGACGACGACGTCACGCCGCTCGGCGGCGCGACGATCGCGACGAAGGGCAAACGCGTCGTGGCCGCTCCGAAGACCGTCGGCGGCGCCGAATTGGCCTATGACAACGGTACGGTCTGGTCGAAGGTCACGGCCCACTATCAAGGCGAGCGCTTCTACACGTACCTGAACGACTCGCCGGTCAAGAGTTCGACCGTGTTCGATCTGGCGGCCGGCTACCGCGTCCCGCAGACGAGTGTGGAAGTGCTGCTGAACGTCACCAACCTGTTCGACAAGCGCTACTATTCCTCAGTCGGCACCAGCGGTTTCGTCAACGCCGACCCCACGGGCTCGTACACGACGCTGCAGCAAGGCGCCCCGCGCCAGGTGTTCGCCACCGTGCGGGTCAGTTTCTAGTCCGTATCCCTGACCAAGCCGCCGCCGAGGACGCTCCTCGGCGGCGGCGCTTTTTCGCGCAAGGCCATGATCGAGACCGCCATGAACCGCCGAAGCCTGATTTGTGGAGCGCTCGTTTCCGCCGGCGCCGCCACCGCCGCCACCGCAGCCTCCGCCTCCGCCCAGCCCAAGACAGTGGATTTCAAATTCGTGTTCCTCAGCGACACGCACATCCAGCCCGAGGACGGCGCGGTCGAGGGCGTGGATCGCTGCTTTGCCCAGGTGGCGGCCAGCGGCGCCGATTTCGTGGTCCATGGCGGCGACCACGTGTTCGACGCCATGGAAGTAGGGCGCGCGCGCGCCGACGCCCAGATGGCGCTCTATCGCCAGTCCGAACGTCTGCTGGATAAGCCGGTTCGTCACGTCCTGGGCAACCACGACTGTTTCGGGCTGTTCGAGAAGAGCGGAGTGGACCCGTCCGAGCCCGGCTACGGCAAGCGCTACTTCATCGATCAGTTCGGGCCGACCTATTACGGCTTCAGCCACAAGGGCGTGCGGTTCCTTGTCCTGGACTCGATCGGTTTCAAGGGCCGCAACTACGAGGGCCGCATCGACGCCGAGCAGCTGGCATGGCTGCGCGGCGAGTTCGCGATCCTCTCGCCCTCGGATCCGGTGGTGGTCCTGACTCACATCCCGTTGGTGACCGCGCTGGAGTGCTACGAGCCCGAAGACTGGGCGGCCTCGCCCTATGACTGGACGCGGGTGATGAACGGCCGTGAGGTGATGCGACTGTTCCAGAACCACAATGTGCTGGGGGTGTTGCAGGGGCATGGTCACGTACACGAGACCGTCGAGGTCGCCGGGGTGCGCTACATCTCCAGCGGCGCCGTCGCCGGGGCGGACTGGCGCGGTAGCTTCCTGGGCACGCCGGAGGGCTATCTGGAGGTCACCATCGCCAACGGTCGTCTTGATACACGGTTCAGAACCTATGGCTTCACGCCGCCGCGCCGCCACGATGTACCGCTTTGACGCGAAGGCCGCCGCTACGGGTTCCATCTCCTCGCGACGGGTGAATGGCGCCCACGTCTGCGTAATCGGACGGTCCTGCGAAGGGGCAAGCACCATAGAGTTCTCGGCTCAATCCGAGGCGAGATCACCGCCCTGAGCTTCAAGGCCGCCGTGTCAGGGCCCAAGCATCGAAATCAATCAGTACGTCGTGCGTCCGCCGGACGTGTCGAACGTCGAGGCGGTGGTGAAGCTGCATTCTTCGGAGGCCATGAAACAGACCATGGCGGCGCTTTCCTCGACCTCGCCCAGGCGGCCCATCGGGATCTTGGAGCGCATGTATTCGACCTGGCTGGGCGGAAGCTGTTGCAGGATCGGGCTTTCGAAAGTGGCGGGGGTCAGGCTGTTGGCGATGACGCCCTTGTCGGCCAGTTCCTTGCCCAGCGACTTGGTGAAACCGATCACGCCGGCCTTTGAGGCGGAATAGGCGCTGGCGTTCGGATTGCCTTCCTTGCCTGCAACGGAGGCCACGTTGACGATGCGGCCATAGCCGTTGGCCAGCATGAAAGGCACGATGGCGCGCGAGCAGTAGAAGACGCCGTTCAGATTGATGTCGACGACGCGCTTCCAGCTGTCGATCGGGAACTCATGCACCGGAACCGTGGCGCCGGTGATCCCGGCCGAGGCGACCAGGATGTCGATCCGGCCCAGCGCCTTGTTGGCGTCTTCGGCCGCCGCAGCGACGGCGTCCGCGTCCGACACGTCCAGCGCCGCGACGTGGATCGCGCCGACCTCGTCTGCCGCCGCCGCCAGCGCATCGGCGTTGAGGTCCCACAGCACCACCTTGCCGCCCTCGGCGACGATGCGGGCGGCCGACGCCTTGCCCAGGCCCGAGGCGCCGCCGGTGACCACGGCCGTGCGGCCCGCGAAACGCCCCTGATAGGCGCTCATCGCTTCCACTCCACGAAGGTCTGGCCCTGTTCACCGAGCTTCTGGATGCCCAGGCGAACCGTATCGCCCGGTTTCAAGTAGAGCGGCGGTTTCTGGCCCAGGCCGACGCCCGGAGGGGTACCGGTGGTGATCAGGTCGCCCGGCTCCAGCGTCATGAACTCCGAAAGATAGGAGACGATCTCGGCGACGCCGAAGATCATGGTTTTGGTGTTGCCGGTCTGCATGCGTTGGCCGTTCAGGTCCAGCCACATGTCCAAGTCCTGAACATCGCCCACCTCGTCGGTGGTGACGATCCAGGGGCCGACGGGACCGAAGGTGTCGCACCCCTTGCCCTTGTCCCAGGTGCCGCCCCGCTCGGTCTGGAAGGCGCGCTCCGACACGTCGTTGATCAGCACATAGCCGGCGACGTGATCCAGCGCCTCATCCTGGGTGACGTAGGTGGCGGGCTTGCCGATCACGATGCCCAGTTCGACCTCCCAGTCGGTCTTTTCCGAACCGCGCGGAATGATCACGTCGTCGTTCGGTCCGTTCAGGCAGGTGATGGCCTTGGTGAAGACAACGGGTTCGGCCGGGATGGGCAGGTTGGATTCGGCGGCGTGGTCGGCGAAGTTCAGGCCGATGGCGATGAACTTGCGGCTGCCCTTGACGGGCACGCCATAGCGGGGCTGGCCCTCGACGAGGGGAAGACTGGTCGGATCGATGGCTTTCAAGGCCGCGAGCGCCGGTCCGTACAGCTGTTCCGGGGTGATGTCGGCGACGACGCCCGACAGATCACGAATGCGGCCCTCGGCGTCCAGCGTGCCGGGTTTCTCGTCGCCCTTGGGACCATAACGCAGCAGTTTCATAAGGGGCTTTCGTCTTAGCGCACGTAGGGGCGATGAAGGGCGATGTCGCGGTTCAGCTCGACGCCGAAACCTGGCGTGTCGGGCACTTTCAGGCGGCCGTTCACCGGCGTCGGCTCGCCGATCAGCTGGGGATGGAACATGGGCACGACCTTGTCGGCTCCGGGCGCCATCATCAGGAACTCGGCGAACGGGCTGTTATGGCGCGTGACCACGAAGTGGTAGGAATAGACGCTGGATCCGTGCGGGATCATCAGCACGCCCTTGGCGTCGGCCATGGCGGAAATCTTGATCAGTTCGGTCACGCCGCCGCACCAGCCGACGTCCGGCTGGATGATGTCGCAGCATTCCATTTCCAGCAGCATGCGGAAGCCCCAGCGGGTGGCCTCGTGCTCGCCAGTCGTGACTAGCATCCCCTTGGGCGCGTTCTTTTTCAGCGTCTGATATCCCCAGTAGTCGTCGGGGCTGAGCGCCTCCTCGATCCACTTCAGACCCAGTTTGTGCGCCTCGTGGGCCAGGCGGGTGGCGTAGTTCAGGTCCAGCGCCATCCAGCAGTCGAACATCAGCCAGAAGTCGTCGCCGCAGGCGTTCCGCATGGCCTCAAGCTCGGCCAGGTTCTTGTGCAGGCCTTCCTCGCCCTCGGCCGGGCCGTGGTGCAGCGGCATCTTGCCGCCTATGAAACCCAGTTCCTTGGCTTTGTCCGGACGCGCGCCGGTGGCGTAGAAGGTCAGCTCGTCACGCACGGCGCCGCCCAGCATGGCGAAGACCGGCTCCTGACGCAGGCGGCCCAGCAAATCCCACAGGGCCAGATCGACGCCCGAGATGGCGTTCACGACCAGCCCTTTGCGGCCATAGTACTGGGTCGAGAAATACATCTGATCCCAAATCTTCTCGACCTCGGTCGGGTCTCGACCTTCCAGGAAACGAGCCAGGTGCTTCTCGACAATATAGGCGGCGGGCTCGCCCCCGGTCGTCACCGCGAAGCCGACGACGCCGTTCTCGGCCTCGATCTCAACGACCAAGGTGCCCAGCACATTGATGCCGAAGCTGCGGCGGCTCTGACGGTATTCGGGATATTTCGCCATTGGCGTGGCGATATGGTCGTCGATCCAGTGGCCATCGCCCTGGTCATGATAGTCGGCGCCGCCGCCTGCGCCGTCATTCTTCACGACGAAGGCGCGAACGTGCTTGATCTTTGGAAGGCGGCTCATTGAGGCATCACCGGCGTCTGGTGATTTGCTCCCATCATGCGGGATTTCACTGGCTTTCCTCCGTGCGGCGCGTCAAACTCGATCCCGTTCCGCGGACGAGCTTGCGTGTTTTGCTACATTCTGAGAATGAGGATTACGAAATGGGACGAGTGACGTCAATCAAGACCGTGCAGGTCGATGGGGAAGATGAGGTCGGGACCAAAGCGTCCGGCAGTCAGACGCTGCTGCGCGGCCTGGACGTGATCGACGCCCTGATGGACGGCTCTCTACCTCTGGCTGAGTTGTCAGAAAAACTGGACCTGACCCGCAGCACCACGCACCGCTTGGCCTCCGCCCTGGTCGATCGTCGCCTGCTCTCGTTCCGCCCCCGCGAAGGCTATAGCCTGGGCCCGAAACTGCTGGAACTGGGCCACGCCGCCAGCCAACAGATGCATCTGCCCCGCGTCGCCCGTCCATGGCTGGAGCAACTGTCCGCCCAAACCGATGATACGGTCCATCTCGGCGTCCTCGACGGACGCCATGCCCTTTATCTCGACAAGGTCGCCGGCCGGCGCCGGATCAATATCGGCTCCCGCCTGGGAGAGCGGCACCCGATCGCCTCGACCGGCCTGGGCAAGGCCCTGATTCTCGACAAGTCCGAGCCGGAATGGATCGACTTCTATGCGCCTGAGGGCGCGCCCTGTGATTCGTCGGCCCGCGCCGTCTGGCTGGAGCGGATGCACGCCTATGCCCAGAAGGGCTATGCTTTCGACCTGGAAGAGAACGAGGACCAGATCCGCTGCGTCGCCGCGCCGATACGCTCGGTCGACGGCCATATCGTCGCCGCGCTCAGTGTCTCTTCGGCCGCGCAGTATATGTCGGACGCCCGCATGGCGGAGCTGACCAAGACAGTCACCGCCGCCGCCAACGCCATCAGCGCCGACCTCGGCTGGCAGCCTAAACCCTGAACATCGTAGAACGCCGGAGCCCACATGCTGCTTGAGAACAAGGTCGTCCTGATCACGGGCGCATCGCGGGGTATCGGACGGGCGACGGCGGTAGAGGCCGCGCGCCAGGGCGCGAATGTCGCCCTCAACACCTTCCGCGACGACGCGGTCGCCGCCGAGGTGGTCGCGGAAATCGAAGCCCTGGGCCGCCAAGCCATCGTGGTCGATGCGGACGTGGCCCTGCCGGACAGCGCGACGACCTTCGTGAACACGGCCGTCGAGGCGTTCGGGCGCGTGGATGTCTTCGTCTCCAACGCCGGCATCTGCCCCTTCCACGCCTTCCTCGACATGCCGGTCCAGACGCTGCAGCGCACGATGGAGGTCAATCTCCATGGGGCCTATTTCATGACCCAGGCGGCGGCCAACCAGATGGTGAAACAGGGGGAGGGCGGCGCCATCGTCGCCATCAGCTCGATCTCGGCCCTGGTCGGTGGCGAGATGCAGACCCACTACACCCCGACCAAGGCGGGGGTTCACAGCCTGATGCAGTCCTGCGCCGTCGCCCTGGGGCGTCACGGCATTCGCTGCAACTCGGTCCTGCCCGGCACCATCGCCACCGACATCAACAAGGACGATCTCGCCGATCCTAGGAAGCGCGAATATATGGAAAGCCGCATTCCCTTGGGACGCCTGGGCAAGCCCGAGGACATCGCCTCGGTCGTCGCCTTCCTGGCCTCGGACATGGCGGCCTATATGTCCGGCGCGGCCCTGCTGGTCGACGGCGGCGCCTTCGCCAACTTCCAGTAGGGCGTCACGGTGATCATTTCCTCGCCCGGCGACTATCGCGAGGCGGCGCGGCGCAAGCTGCCGCCCTTCCTGTTTCATTATATCGACGGCGGCGCCTACGCCGAACAGACGCTGCGCCGCAACGTCGAGGACTGGCAGGCCATCGCTCTGCGCCAGCGCGTTCTACAGGACATGACCAGCCTCAGCCTGGAAACACGGCTGTTCGACGAGACCCTGCGGCTGCCGATCATCCTGGCGCCAGTCGGCCTGACCGGCATGTACGCCCGGCGCGGCGAGGTGCAGGCGGCCAAGGCGGCGGCCTCGCGCGGCGTGCCCTTCACCCTGTCCACTGTTTCGGTCTGCCCCATTGAGGAGGTGGCGCCGGCCATCGACCGGCCCATGTGGTTCCAGCTCTATGTCCTGCGCGACCGAGGCTTCATGAAGAATGCGCTGGAGCGGGCCAGGGCTGCGGGGGTGAAGACCCTGGTCTTCACCGTCGATATGCCGACCCCCGGCGCCCGCTATCGCGACGCCCATTCGGGCATGAGCGGCCCTCATGCCGAGATACGCCGCATGATCCAGGCCATGACCCATCCCGCCTGGGCCTGGGACGTGGGGGTGCGCGGCATGCCGCACGATCTGGGAAATGTCTCGGCCTATCTGGGCAAGCCTACGGGTCTGGCGGATTACATCGGCTGGCTGGGCCAGAATTTCGATCCTTCGATATCCTGGAAGGATCTCCAGTGGATCCGCGACTTCTGGGACGGGCCGATGATCATCAAGGGCGTGCTGGATGCTCAGGACGCCCGCGACGCCGTCAGCTTCGGCGCTGACGGCATTGTGGTGTCGAACCACGGCGGCCGCCAACTGGACGGCGTCCTGTCATCGGCGCGGGCCTTGCCTGCGATCGCCGAAGCGGTGAAAGGCGATATCCGCATCCTGATCGATTCCGGCGTTCGCAACGGCCTGGACGTCGTCCGCGCCATCGCCCTTGGGGCCGACGCCGTGATGCTGGGACGAGCCTTCGTCTATGCGCTGGCGGCGGGCGGCGAGGCCGGCGTCGCCAACCTGCTGGACCTGTTCGAGAAGGAGATGCGGGTGGCCATGACCTTGACGGGGGCGAAGTCTGTGGCGGGGATCAGCCGGGATATGCTGGCCCTCTGAACCTTCGCCTTCTTCCGAAAGGCGAAGGTTGCTCGAAGCGTCAACTGAAGAAGGCCCCGCAGACCGGGATCGGCGGGGTTTTAGAGACGACTCGGCCAGCTTGCCGGTGCAGCACAGTCAAATCGATGGTTGCCGCCGTTTACGGAATAGACCCAGCGCTTGTCTTCTTGGCGGACGAGTTGGGCGTTCTTCGGGATCTGAGCGACTTCGCCCGGGCACCAGATTTCAGCCGAAGCTCCTGCGGGGATGCCCACGTCCAATATCAGACGATCACCGACCCGGCGCCACTCCGACGAAATGCGTCCCCTGACCGTGTCGAGATGGGCGGAGACGTGGTCGAGACCCTGCGGCGCCTCCGGACGTATCACGATGGTCCGGTAGCCCGGCGCGCCAGGCCGAATGCCGGCAAGGCTTTGATAAAACCAACTGGAGACCAAGCCCCAGTAGTGATGGTCGTAGGATCGACTATCCAGAGACCAGCCCTCGAGCATGGTATGAATATCGTTGGCCAACCAGAACCCCCAGCTGGGTTCGGTGGTCTGAGTTGCGACGCGGTAGACGGTATCGACGTGGCCCGCATCACTGAGCAGCGTCAACGCATAGCGGCCCGAGAAAACACCCATGCTGGACAGGTGGTAGTCGTGGGCCACGATGTCGTCATTGACCTTTTGAAGCACGGCGTTCGCTAGGCCGTCAGGAACGAGGCCGAATGCTACAGGCAGGATGTTCTGATATTGTACGAAGGCTGGCGCATCGCCCGACTTCGCCGGAACGCGATAAACCTCGCGGCCGGCGTCCCAGTAGGTGCGATTGTAGGCTGCGCGGATCGCATCTGCACGGGCGGCATAGGCTCGCGCATCCGCCTGTTTGCCCAGCAAGGCCGCGTTCTTGGCCAGCAGCTGGGTCATGTGGAAGAGATAGGCGGTCGCGACACTATCGACGTCGCCGGGCCCCGGCTGAGGCGGCGGGCCTCCGGCGCGATTTCCGGCCATGAAGGCGGCGATCATTTCAGGCGTGATCGGTGGGCGAGGATTGGCGTATTCGCCGAGGAAGGTGTTGGCCAGCTGGCGGTAATGGAAATCGTCCGGCGTGAACCAGGACGCGGTGTAGTCCACCAGTCTCTTCTGGGTGTCGTACATCTCGGCCAGGAGGCGCGTGTCACCCGTCAGCTGATACAGGTCGTCGGGCAGTATGAAGGTGGCGGCGTCCCAAGAGGGTGTGGGGCCGTTGACCATGTTCCACCCCGGCGTGCCCTCGTAACCGTACTGGGGCGTCGACGGCACGATCTCGGGGATTTCGCCACTGGGCGCCTGGGCGTCTCGGAAATCACCCATCCACTTGGTCCAGACGCGGCTGACGTCGAAGTTCAAAGCAGAGGCCAGAGCTGACGCCTGGGCGTCGCCCGTCCAGCCATTCTTCTCGAACGTCGGCGTATCGGTCTGGAAGCCGTGCATATTGTTCAGGATGGTGGCGCGGGCCGCCGCCTGAATCTGGTTCAACAGGGGGTTCGAGCTTTCGAAGCTTCCGATCGAGGCTACGTCGGAGTGCATGACTTCGCCGGTCAGGCTGTCCAGCGTCGGCGTGCCTGGGAAGCCCCGGACTTCCACATAACGGAAGCCGCGATAACCGAAACGCGGCGTCCAGTCTTCCGGACCGTCGCCGGCCAGGGTGTACTGATCGGTCTGAAGCTGCGTATCCACCAGTCCGCTCGCGGACAGGACCGTTCCGTCGGGACGGAGCTTCTCGTGCTGGATCATGGAGATGGCCTGGCCGGATGGTCCATTGACCTTAAGATGAAGGCGGCCGGCGAAGATGCTGCCGAAATCGTAGATCCACACGCCTGGACGGACCTGCTTCAGGCTGACGGCGCGGCGCGTGCCGACCACCGCGATCGGCTGTTGTTCTGCAGCGTCCAGGCGGCCTGCCGGACCATGGACGAGACGAGCGGCCGTCCAATCACGGTCGTCAAATCCGGGCTGCGACCACCCACGGGGCAGCAGGCGGGCGTCATAACGTTCGCCCGCATAGATGGAGTCATGCCGGGTCGGCCCCGGGTGGGTCCGCCATTGGTCGTCGGTCGCGACGATCTGTCGGCTGCCATCCGCCAGGGTGACTTCCAGCTGAAGTCGCGCGGTAGGGCGATTGCGCCACGGCGCCTCGTGCCAATACCATTCGTTGGGTTCGACCAGATCGTACCAGCCGCGACCTAGCTCCAGACCAATGACGTTGTCTCCGCGACGGATATGATCGGTTACATCCAGCGTCCGATAAAGGACGCGACGATCATAGGCCGTGAAACCGTCGCCGACGGCTTCGTTGATCGTCTTGCCGTTGATGTCGATGCGAGGAAAGCCGCCGGCGGCGACATAGAGGCGGGCGTCGACGACGTCCCCCTCTATGATGAACAGGCGACGCAGCAGGGCGGCCGGCTCAGTCTGAGGGAAGACGATATCGACGCCCCTCGCGTTGGCGATGTGCAGGCCGTCGGCCTCGATCGTGCCGCCGCTGAGCGGGTTGTCATTGCCCGAGAAGGCTGCGCGCGTGACGGAGCCGTTCGCCGGGGTGACGGTGAGTTCATGCAGGACGATGGCGTCGGGTGCAGGCGCCGATTGCCCGAACGTGGCGGGGCCGGCCTGAAAAATTCCGGCCGTTCCCTGGCGGTGATCGGTGTTCTCGAGCGTGTCGATGACGACGTCATCAAGGCGCGTGACGATGCGCGTCCCCTTGGCCTCTACCGTCAGCGTATGCGGGCCCGCGGTCCATTGCGTCAGCGTAAAGGGCAGAGGTACGGCCTTCAGCACCGTTTCCTTCACCAGGGGTTGGGACTGGGCGTCATAGGTCCGCGAAAGCGCCGTCAAGATCGGTTGACCTTCGGAGATTCCAAGCCGCCAGACATAGGCTTCCCCAAAGGTCTTGCCGACAGGGCTGGCCCGGAACAGGAAGTCGATGTCGCCTCCAGTCGGCGTAAAGCGCCACCCCGTCGTCGCGTCAGACCAGTCGTGCTCGATTGAGGAATCGGTGGAAATCCAGCGCGCCTGCCAATCATCGGGCTGCAGCAATCCCATTTCCCAAACGGCGGGCGAGCTCCAATCGGAGGGTCGGCCTTCGGCGTCGCGGGTCTGAACCCGCCAAACGTAGCGCCCACGTGATGCTAGCGCAGGGCCTTCATAGACGATCTGGGTTTGGTCGCCGGACGCCACGTCGCCGCTGTCCCAGACCAGATCGCCGTTCGATAGGCTGGCTTCAGAGGTCGCCACCTGAAGTCGGTAATGGGTCTGATGTGTCCTCGTGGCTTGCGGCGCCAGCCACTGGAAGCGTGGCCGGAGGACATCTGCGCCGAGCAGAGACGGTGCGGATTCGATCTTCAGATCCGATGGCGCGTTTGGCGACGCCTGGAGCATGGCGAGACGAGGCCGTTCGGCGTCGGCGTGGGCGCATGCAGCCAGCATCAGACCGGTCGCTCCACAGAGCGCCAGCGATCGAAGGGACCGTCTCATATGCATGCCTCCCAGCAGCGTCGCCATTCGGCGCGTTTTATTGTTGGAATGACGATATACCAACAGGTGGAAAACCGTCCCGTCAATCGGTCACAATTGGAAAAGTTCAGGGGGTAAATGCGACCTCTTGACGTTTTTCCCTAAATATCGGAACGTTTGATCACAAAATGGGACGAGGGGGCAGCTCTCGCGGGAGGACATTTCTTATACTGGCGCCGATTTGGGCGCATCGACGCGGCTCGTCGCTCGCGCCAATTGCAAAACAACACGCCCAGACCGGTCCACAGAAGACGGTCGGGTCAGGGAGAGACAAGATGAAAGCCACCAAGGAAGTCGCGCGGCTGCTGTGCAGCGTCGCCTTCGTCGCCGCGAGTTTCGGCGGCGCCGGGCATGCGCTTGCCCAAGACGCCTCCGTTTCAGCGCCCGACGCGATGCAGACGGACGACAATGCCGCCGAACTGGATGAGATCGTCGTCACAGGCACGCTGTTGCGGGGCGTCGCGCCTACGGGAACGAATGTGGTCGGCGTCACCAGCGAGGATATCGTTTCGACGGGCGTCACTTCGTCGGCGGACCTTTTGGCGCGTGTCCCGCAGGTGACCAACGCCTTCGGCGGCGTGCCGCAGGGATCCTCGACGATAGCCGAGCCCATCACTCGCCCGAATATCCGCAGCCTCGGCGCGTCGGGCGGGTCCACGACCCTGATCCTTCTGAACGGCAACCGCATGGTCGGCGCCGGGATTCTGCAGACGTCGCCTGATCCTTCCGCCATTCCTCCGTCCGTGCTGGAGCGCGTCGAGGTGATCCCTGACGGCGGCTCGTCCATCTACGGGTCCGACGCCATCGGCGGCGTGATCAACTTCATCACCCGCAAACGTTACGACGGCGTCGAACTGACCGCCAAATACGGCATGGGCGACGACTATACGACGACCGACTTCAGCGCGATGGCCGGGAAGGACTGGGGCAGTGGCTCGGCCTTGATCGCCTACGCCTATGCCCAGCATGACGCCATCGCAGGCGCAGATCGTGACTGGTTCGCCCAGGATCATCTGGCGGCCGGCGGTTCAGACTTCCGGTCTCAGAGCTGCGCGCCCGGAAACATCACGACAGGCGGCGTCACCTATCGGATGGATACCCGTACCGTGGGCGTCAATCGCTGCGACGAGAACAAGGCGATCGACTTCTATCCTGAGGAAGAGCGTCAGAGTGTCTATGCGGCGCTTAGCCAGCAACTGACCGAAGACCTCAGCTTCGACGTCACGGGCTATTATTCGGAACGCGACACCGTGCGGAAAGGTCAGTCGCCGACGGACGGCACCGGCGTTCGCGGCACGGGAACGATCACCTCCGCCAACCCCTATTTCCGGCCGATCGGTGCCGAAACCTCGCAGACGGTCGCCTTCAACTATTCCGCCGTCACAGGCGATGCGCTGGAAAACCCGAGCAACTTCAGCTCGATGGGCGTCACACCGACCCTGACCTACAAGTTCGATGGCGGTTGGCAGATTCGTGCGACCGGGAACTATGGTCGCAGCACCAACACGGTGCACACGCGCCAGATCAACACGACGGCCCAGGCGGCGGCCTTGGCCGGCACGACGGCGGCGACGGCGTTGAACCCCTATGATGTCGCTACTACCAATTCGACGGTTCTGGACGGTATCCTGAACTACGAGCTGTACGGCGACGCCACGCAGGAAATCCGTTCGGTCAGGACCGTCGCGGACGGCAACATCTTCTCGACGGCGGCAGGGCAGGCTCGCCTGGCGCTCGGCGCCGAATATTATGAGGAGAAACTCGACCAGACGCAGGGCCAGGGCATGATCGGAAACCCCATCGGCGCCTCCAGCAGCTCAAACCGTGACGTCACTTCCCTGTTCGGCGAGATCTTTGTGCCGCTCAAAGGGCAGGACAGCGGGATCGGATCGATCGACGTCAACGCCTCGATGCGCATGGATGTCTACAGCGACGTCGGAGACACCATCAATCCTAAGGTCGGTTTCAACTGGCGACCGGTTTCCGAACTGCGCATACGCGGGAACTGGGGCACGTCCTTCCACGCGCCCAGTCTATCGGACCTCGGCTCATCGGTGGACACGCGGGCTCAGGTTCTGGGCGTCAGTCCGTTCCGCGCCGGCGGCAGCCCGGCGTCGGACCTCTTCCGGCCGACCATTCTCCTGGCCGGCGGCAATCCGAACCTGAAACCGGAAGAAGCCACCACCTGGTCGTTCGGCGCAGATTGGAACCCTGTCGGCGCCCTGGATGGGCTCAGGGTCAATCTGACCTACTTCAATGTGGAGTTCACCGACGCTATCGGCCTTGCCCCCTTCTTCAATGGCGCCTCCTATTTCGCCAATCCGTCCTATGCGTCCTTCTTCACGTTGAATCCGACCCAGGCCCAGGCCGAGGCGGCCACGGCGGGACAGCGGGTGGAGAATGCGCCGAGCATCACCAGCCTCTACACGGGCGGCGGCGCGACGCCCTATGCGCTGATCGATGCCCGCCGCAACAATCTCGGCTCACTCAAGGTTGATGGGATCGACTTCGACATCGGCTATGACTGGACGCTGCCGCTCGGCACGGTCAGCGCAGGACTGGCGGGCACCTATACGCTCAATCGTGACAGTCAAGCTGTCCCAGGCGCGCCGACCGTCAATGAGTTGGACAACTCGACCAGTCGGTATTCTCTGGTTGGCACGCTGGGATGGCGTTCCGGTCCGGTCACGGTCGACGCGATCGTCAACCATCGAGCGGGCTATGACGTGACCGGCGTGGTTGGGCAGTCCGAGGTCGATGCTTACACCCTGGTCAATCTGTTCGCGCGCTATGAGTTGCCTGGCGAAGGCTGGATGCAAAACACCGCCCTGACCCTGAACCTCGACAACGTCTTCGACGAGGATCCGCCCTACTTCAACAGCGCGACCGGTTATGCGAACGGCGCCACGCTGGGCCGTGTCTTCTCGATCGGGGTGCGCAAGGCCTTCTGATCTCCCTTCGTCTCGTCCGGGGCCGTCGTCGCCCCGGACCCACCAAATCAGACGACCCAGACACTCTTTCTCTGAGCGTTCGTCCGAGCCGACGTCGCAAGGCGTCCTTCTGAGCGACTGACCGGCGCGTCCAGTGATGCGCCGGTCCTTTTCTCCGCAAAGCGAAAACGAGAACGCACTCATGAAATCCCGGCTGCTTACCGCGTCCATAACCGCGCTTCTGGTCGCTTCGATCGCCGCCCCCAACTTGTCGTGGGCCTCTCAGGTTTCGCCCGCTGCGGTGCAGGCCCAGGCCGTTCCGGCGGACGTGCTCGCTCGAGCGAATGCACTGATCGCGCGCATGACATTGGAAGAAAAGGCCGGTCAGGTCAGTCAGCTTTTCCTGTTCGGCGATCCGACCCCATTCGAGCCGGGTGTGCGGTCCGGCGCCACGGGGGCGTTGCTGTTCGTCACCGATCCCGCCCTGATCAATCGCCTGCAGAAGGTGGCGGTCGAAGAAAGTCGACTCGGCATCCCCCTATTGTTCGGCTTCGATGTCATTCACGGATTGCGGACGATCTTCCCTGTGCCGATTGGCATGGCGGCGTCCTGGGACCCCGCATCCGTCGAGCAGGGGCAGGCCATCGCGGCGGCCGAGGCGCGGGCCAGCGGCATTCATTGGACATTCGCTCCGATGCTCGACATCACCCGCGATCCGCGATGGGGCCGTATCGTCGAAGGGCCGGGCGAGGATCCCTATCTCGGCGCCGCCCTCGCTCGCGCGGCCGTGAAGGGGTTCCAAGGCGAACATATCGGGGCTCCGGGCCACATCATCGCGGGACCGAAGCATTTCGCCGTCTATGGCGCATCCGAAGGCGGTCGGGATTACGACAGCGCATTCGTCTCGGACAGCCAGTTCTACAATGTCTATCTGCCGCCGTTCGCAGCCGCCATCGAAGCGGGCGCCGGCAATGTCATGAGCGCCTATATGGAGCTTAACGACATCCCGGCCGCCGCCAATCACTGGCTGCTGACGGATGTCTTGCGCAAACAGCTAGGGTTCGAAGGCTTTGTCGTCAGCGACGCAAACGGGGTCAAAAGCCTCGTCCCGCAAGGCTTCGCAATTGATGAGGCGGACGCCGCAGTCAGGGGGCTATCAGCCGGAAACGACCTCGAGATGGCGACCGCAGAGGCCGCCAACGCCACTCTTCCGCAAGCTGTCCGTTCGGGACGTTTGAAGGAGGCGGTCTTGGACGACGCGGTTCGCCGCGTCTTGGTCGCCAAGATTCGCATGGGTCTGTTCGAAAACCCTTATGTGGATGAGGGGGCGACCGAAGCCGTCTTGAGCGCGCCGGGACACCGCCAGGCCGCCCTCGCTGCGGCGGAGCGTTCGCTGGTGTTGCTGCAGAACGCCGGTGGCGCCCTGCCGCTTTCGGCGACAGCATATCGACGAGTTGCAGTCATCGGTCCTCTGGCGGATTCAGCCCAGGATACGCTCGGCTCGTGGGTGTTCGTGCCGAAACTCGAGGAGACAGTAACTGTCGCCGAAGGCATACGCAGAAGACTTGGCGAAAGCGCCCAGGTCACGACGGCGCCGGGCGTCCAGCTTCGCCGCGGCACGCCGTCCATGTTCGAAATGTTTCGACCCGCGCCGCCGGCCTGGACCGAAGCTCAGGCGGAGGTAGAGTTCGAGCGAGCCGTCGAGGCGGCGCGAGGCGCCGATCTCGTCGTCCTGGCGCTGGGCGAAATTGAGCAGATGAGCGGAGAGGGGGCGTCGCGTACTTCGCTGTCCCTGCCGGGAGATCAGCTTCGCCTGGTCGATGCCGTCAAGGCGCTTAACAAGCCGATGGTCGCTGTTCTGCTGAATGGCCGCCCGCTCGACATCGCGCCGCTTGCGGAACAGGTGCCGGGAATCCTGGAGGCTTGGCATCCGGGTTCCGAGGGCGGGACGGCCGTCGCCAAGGCCCTGTTCGGCGACATCAATCCTGGCGGCAAACTGCCGATGACCTGGCCCCGCAGCGTGGGGCAGATCCCGATCTACTACAGCCATAACGCGACTAAGGCGCCGGCCGATCAAGGTGCACGCTACTGGGACCAGCCTTCGACGCCGCTCTACCCATTCGGCTATGGGCTCAGCTACACCGACTTCGCCTTCACGGATATCGCGGTGGACCGTGCGGCCGTGCGGCTCGGCGAACCGGTCGTCGTCACGGCGACGGTGACCAATACCGGCGCCCGCGCCGGCGACGAGGTCGTGCAACTCTATATCCACCAACGCTCCGGCCGGGCTGCTCGTCCGGTGAGGGAGTTGAAGGGTTTCGAGCGGGTGACGCTTCAGCCGGGCGAAAGCCGGCAGGTGCGTTTCAATCTGACCCAGGCAGAGCTTCGTTACTGGAACGCGGGCGAGCGGGACTGGGTCTTGGATCCGTCGGACTTCGATGTCTGGATCGGCGGCGATTCCCGCGCGGAACTCAAAACCTCCTTTACGGTGGCGCCATGATCTTTCAGGGGCGTTTCGCGGGCCGCACGGCCGTGGTCACCGGCGGCGC
>Ga0075012_10002634_pt1 | contig 17518 bp, 19 predicted proteins | sample All_14_2_FD_71474 | JGI IMG/M metagenome (GOLD analysis project Ga0075012, IMG submission 71474) | Freshwater microbial communities in response to fracking from Pennsylvania, USA - Allegheny Zone_MetaG_DW_15 | ecosystem: Environmental > Aquatic > Deep subsurface > Groundwater > Drilled... | reverse complement strand
GCTCAATGCTGCGCCAAAACATCAAAAACAGTTGTTGGCTGTCACGATTAACAAATTTATTTTAAAGCATTTGCGAGTGAAAAGAACTCAATCTGTCAATCGCTAAATTTAAATCAGCAAAGCATAAATGATTTTTTCCAGACACAACATTTTCTCACGGATCAAAGAGTCGGATAACTACTTTATAGTTAATCTGCTCAGCGGAAGCGCGGATATTTTAAATCCCGCCGAAGGCAGAATGGTTCAGGATTTCCTGGATGGAAAAACCATTCCTGCTGATTTTCGTGAGAGTTTAACAGTTCAGGGATATCTGGTTGATACAAAAGAGGAAGAAAAACTGTATCGCAGTAAATACCTCGATTTTATCGATACCCGCGATGATGATGAAATCCAGTTGTTTTTTGTCCCGAATTACAGTTGCAATTTTGCCTGTACCTATTGCTATCAGGACGAATATACAACTGCAAAACAAGGACTTACAGTTGAAGTGATTGATGCATTTTACAACTATCTAAAAACTGAATTTGCCGGTCGCAAAAAGTATCTGACTGTTTTTGGCGGCGAGCCTTTGCTTAATTCGCCAAAGCAGAAAGAGATGATTTCTTACCTTCTGAAAAGTGCAAAAGAAGTAAATCTGGAAGTTTGTTTTGTAACCAACGGCTATTCCTTAGTTGATTACATTGACATTTTGAAAACTGCCAGCATACGCGAAATTCAGGTTACTCTTGATGGTAAAGGAAGTGTGCACGATACACGCCGTTTCCTGAAAGGTGGAGGAGCTACCTTCGATAAAATAGTTGAAGGGATAGATGCATGTTTGAACAATGAATTGCCAGTCAATTTGCGAATGGTTGTGGATAAGGAGAATATTTCCGGATTACCTGAAATGGCTCAATTTGCCATTGATAAAGGCTGGACTAAAAGCGAATTCTTTAAAACTCAGCTTGGTCGGAATTACGAATTGCACCACTGCCAGGCTACTTCGGAGAAGTTGTTCAGCCGGATTTCGCTTTACGAAACTATTTATGAGCAGGTTAAAGAGCATCCTTACATTCTCGAATTTTATAAGCCGGCATATTCTGTTTCCAAATTCCTGGCCGAAAACGGCGAATTGCCCGATCCTTTGTACGATGCATGTCCTGCCTGTAAAACGGAATGGGCATTTGATTATACCGGTCATATATTTTCATGCACTGCAACAGTGGGCAAGGAAGGAGAATCATTAGGTACATTCTACCCTGATGTTTCGCGCAAGGAGGAAATGATTGGATTATGGGAAAACCGCGATGTTACTTCCATCCCTGAATGCAGTTCGTGTAGTATGCAACTCGCATGCGGCGGAGGTTGTGGTTCGGTAGCTAAAAACAGAACCGGAAGTGTTTGCTCAACGGATTGCCGTCCGGTAAAGGAATTGCTTGAGCTTGGGTTTTCGGCCTATTTTGAGAGTAATTGACTTTTCTTATCACCAGCAATAATCTCTGTCACGCTGAGCGGAGTCGAAGCGACATCAAAAAAGACATTAAAATAAAATCTACTCTGTACTTTTTAGACTTTTAATACTAGTATAATCAAATAAAAATGAAAGAAATCACCTCATCCGAATTCGAAAACGAAGTACTGGCCGGTGGCAAAGTTGTACTCGATTTTTATTCAACCGAATGCCCGCCATGCGAAGCTGTTGCCCCGAAATTTGAAGGTTTGGCAAAGCTTTATGGTAACGATATTAAATTCGTAAAAATGTTTCGCCAGCAGAATAAACCCCTGGCGGAGCAATTAGGCGTTAAATCATCGCCAACGCTCCTGTTTTTTGATAATGGAGTTCAGGTTGGCAATACCTTGTCGGGCGGAATCAAACGCAGCGATATTATTCACCAGCTCGATGCAATGCTTCCTGCGGAAAGGGTTAAAGAAATCAATTCGCAGATAAAATCAAGTGTTTCCGAATTCGATGTGCTTATACTTGGTGCCGGACCTGGCGGACTCACTGCCGGATTATACCTCTGCCAGTCGAAAGTAAACACGGTTCTTATTGATATTGCACTGCCCGGCGGACATGTTTCCACTACACACGAAGTATCAAACTACCCCGGTTTTATTGATCCTCAGCCTGGTTATATGCTTTCACATAATATGTCGGAGCAAACCAAACTGTGTGGCACTGTTTATAAAGTGGCTGTTGATGTTACGAAAATCGATCTTGAAAATAAGGAAGTAGTTATTGATGAATTTGAAACCATTAAGGCAAAGAAAATTATTATTGCCACCGGAACTTCGCCCAACCTGATGGGAATTCCAGGCGAGCGCGAAATGAAGGGTAAAGGAATTTCGTACTGCGCAACCTGCGACGCCAAATATTATGGCGATAAAGAAGTTGTAGTTATTGGTGGAGGTAACTCAGCTGTTGAAGAAGCTGACTTTATCAGCAAATTTGCCAGCAAGATTACTGTTGTTCACCAGTTTGATGCATTTACAGCCAACAAGCAGGCTCAGGAAAAATTGTTTGCCAACGCCAAAATCAGCACACTCTTTGAACATGAGCCCAGGTCGTTTTCGCGCGAAGGAGACAAATTAGTTACAGTAGTTGAAAACCTGAAAACAAAAGAACTGATTAAACTTGATAGTGATGGGGTATTTATTTTTATCGGTATGAAACCCAATATCGAAATGTTCAGGGATAAGCTCACACTTGATAGCTGGGGATATATCAAAACCGACGAAGATATGCGGACCAACATTCCTGGTGTTTATGCCGTGGGCGATGTTATAAGCAAAAAATACCGACAAATAACCACGGCAGTTGCCGATGGAACTATTGCAGCAATTGCAATTGCAAAAGAATTGAATTAACCGGAAAACCTTTAATGCCATGAACGCAAACCAATTAATTATTGAACACGTAAGCCCTTTCGATGTGGCAACAACGGTGGAAAAACTCATTGAAGCTGCTGCTGACAAAGACTGGCAAAATCCTGCCGTGCACAATCTTCAGCAATCACTTGCAAAATCAGGCAAGGATGTTAAACCTGTTCAGGTTATCGAGATTTGTAAAGCCGATTATTCGGGGAAAATGCTCGAGAAAAATCATGAAAGGATCAGTTCCATCCTGATGCCATGCCGTATTTCGGTTTATGAAAAAGAAGATGGTAAAACTTATGTTACACTTCTTAACATGGGTGCAATGGCGGTTGATTTGCCTGTTGACACGGCTAAAGCAGTTCAGGGTGCCTCCGACGAGACATTCGAAATCGTGCAGTCGGTAATCGGTACCTTCTAAGTTATACTTCTTCCGTCAATTTCATTGCTACCAGTTTATTGGTTCAATGATATATCATACCCGCTTTACAAACAGAGTATTAAACAATTTGCTTTACATCAATTGTAAATGTAACCGCATATTGTAAGGGCTGTGGCGTGCAGCCAATTCTGATTTACATGCACTATCAGGATTAAAAACTATAACTAAATATTCGGTTAACCGGGGTAGTTCAAAGCTTGCCAATTGTGAAAGAGGTCGGCATGAGGCGGATTAATCCGGAGGAGTCAGAAAAGTTTGAATGTAATAAAATACCCATAAACGAATGAAAAAAGTATTGATTCTTGGCGGTGGATTTGCCGGAGTACAAACGGCCATAGAGTTGCAGAAAAAGGGAATATTTGAGGTTACACTGGTTTCTGACCGCGATTATCTATATCTGTACCCTGTTTCTATCTGGATTCCGGTTCACATCAAAGAATTTGAAGATGTAAAGGTTCCTCTGGAGAAAATCAGAAAGAAATATCCATTCAAACTAATCATTGATAAAGTAACTGAAATTAATGCTACCGCGAAGAAAGTTGTTTGTCAGAATCAGACTTTGACATATGATTACCTTGTTCTGGCTTTTGGAGCCGAAAAACTTCAGCACAAAGGAATTAACAACACCTTGTCAATTTGCGCAAAGCCCGAAATGGCTCTCGAAATCAGGAATAAAATTGATGAACTGGTTCAAAAAGGCAGCGGTAAAATTGCTGTTGGTTTTGGAGGAAATCCAAAAGATAAATCAGCAGTTCGCGGAGGACCAGCTTTCGAACTTATGTTTAATATTCACAATTACCTGAAAAGCAAAAAGCTAAGAAATAGCTTTGAGCTTACTTTTTTTGCCCCTATGGAAGAACCTGGTGCAAAAATGGGAAGAGGTGCTTTGGCAATGATGGATAAAATGTTTGGCAAATACAATATTGATAAGCGATTTGGTAAAAAGATAAAAGAGTTTGTGAGCGATGGGGTTATTTTTGAAGATGACTCGAAGCTGGATTCCGATTTTACCATGTTTATTGCAGCCGGAACAGGACCAGCCTTGCTTCAGAATTCGGACCTGCCATTATCTGAAGCCGGATTTGTAAAAATCGATAATTCCGGACAAGTTCAGGGTTTAACACATGTTTTTGCAATAGGTGATATTGCAGCTCTCGAAGGGCCTGACTGGACGGCCAAACAAGGCCATATTGCCGAACTTATGGGGCGCAACGCAGCGTATAACATTACAGAAATAGAAAAAGGAAGCCCGAAACGCAAAGGATATCAGGAACATCTGAATATTTTGTGCGTAATGGATACCGGCGATGGAGCAGCTTTTATTTTTCGAAACAACAGTAAAGCTATCATGATACCTATGCCTGTTATTGGACATTGGATGAAAAAAGGCTGGGGCATGTATGCCCGTATGACAAAATTGGGACAGTTTCCGCGATTACCGGGAATGTAGTTTTAAGTGAATAGTGAATAGTGAATAGTGAATAGTGAATAGTGAAGGTTTTACTATTTTATAAGAAAGCAGCTGAAACGTTACTGTTTCTGTCAAAATTCCAAATTTTATCAATTAGTTAAAATGCGAAAAATACTGATACTTCTTGTCGATAAAAGAATACTAATCCTGTCGCTTATGGCAGCGGCACTTTATTATGCTATTACAACCTATCATATTTCGCTATGGTATGTGTTGTTGGTGGGTGCTATAACGGGTGTGGTATTCGGAAAAGTATTCTGTCGCTGGGTATGCCCGCTAGGATTGATGATGGAATTTATGATGGGCATGAGCCCTGATGGAAAGATCAAAGGAATGTATCAATATCATAAAATTGGTTGCCCCATTGCATGGATATCAGGTTGGCTTAATAAATATTCTTTTTTCCGGATTAAAATCAACAATTACACATGTAAAAATTGTGGTATCTGTGATAAAGAATGCTATATTGTGGCAATGGAACCAGCAAAATTCAGCTTATACAAACCCAAATTAGAAAGGCCTGGCGATAGTTTCACCTGTTCAAAATGCCTCAAATGCGTGGCGACCTGCCCTAACGGAAGTTTAACGTATAAAGTTAAATAAAATGAAAGGAAATTTCGAAACAATTATCAACGATTCACGGCCGGTTATTGTTGATTTTCATGCTCTGTGGTGCGGACCATGTAAGGTTCAGTCGCCTATATTAAAGGAACTTGCCAATGAACTCGGCGAAAAAGTGAGAGTGATAAAAATTGATGTGGATCAGAATAATGCACTGGCATCTCAATATCAGATTCAGAGTGTTCCAACACTAATTGTATTTAAAAATGGCAAACCGGTGTGGCGGCAGTCGGGAGTGGTATCAAAGAATGCCCTGCTGGGTGTTCTGAATCAGCATATTTAAACGAGCTATAAATACTTTAAGTTGCAGAAAGTTAGCGTTATATATGATATGATTTACTATTTCCTGATCAGATTTTTTCTGTAAAATATATTTATACTTTTGTAGTCCGTTAACAAAATTGCATGAGCGAACGCATCACCCACGAAGGAATAATTGATAATATCGAAAGCGATACTGTTTTTGTGCGTATTCTCAGCAAATCAGCATGTGGGGAGTGCCATTCCAAAAGCATGTGCGGCGTTTCCGAAATGACCGAAAAACTTATTGAAGTAAAACAAAATACTTCCGGCTTTGAGCAGGGGCAAATTGTTAATGTTATTCTCGACCGATCACTTGGTAATAAAGCGGTACTTCTTGGCTATTTTATTCCTTTTCTTATATTGATCATCACTTTGCTTATTTCCAGTTCCTATCTCAGCGAGCTTTGGTCGGGATTGCTGGCAATAGCTGTTTTGATACCTTATTATTTAATGCTCTTCTTTTTTAAGGACAAACTGAGTAAAACATTTTATTTTCGCATCGAACGTTTATAACGGATAAACCTTTTTGCTTGCATACTTTGTAAGCGTTTCCTACACATCTAATTTATATTCATTCTACAAACAGCCTTCAAACTACTATGAATGCAGGCATATGAAATATTATAGATATAAAATGAGTAATTTGTCTCTCGTATCGTGCTGAAAAACAGGGCTATACAACAATGTCGATTTTATCGTTTTCTTCTTAAAAATGTTTTATTGTTTTTACATTTGCCAATAGCTAATGAAGCAATAATGTTCTGAAATATTATAGGATTTGAACGTTTGCTTTATTGTTTATAGTGCTGAAAATTAACTGATTAAATAGTCGATCTGTGAACCAGTTTATCCTTTTTGCTATTCTTGCATTGGCCGGTATAGGAGTTCTTGCAGCCATAATTCTGTTTTTCGTTGCCCAGAAATTCAGGGTAATCGAAGATCCGCGCATTGATATTGTAAACGATTTGCTGCCGGGTGCTAACTGCGGAGGTTGTGGTTATGCCGGTTGCCGGAATTTCGCCGAAAAAATTGTAAAATCAGAAAGTCTCGAAGGATTGAACTGTCCTGTTGGCGGAAATGCTTTAATGAATGTGATAGCAGCTGAAATGGGGCTTATGGCAGCTGAAACCGCTCCCATGGTTGCAGTTGTGCGTTGTAACGGATCATTTGCGCATGCGCCGTCAAAAGTTATTTACGATGGTGCTTCAAGTTGTGTGTTTGCACATACTCTTTACAAGGGTAGCAGCGGTTGCCCGAATGGTTGTCTGGGCTTGGGCGATTGCGTTGTGTCCTGCCAGTTTGATGCCATGTATATGGACGAAACCACTGGCTTGCCATTAATTATTGAAGAAAAATGTGTAGCCTGCGGTGCTTGTGTAAAAGCCTGCCCAAGAGTTATTATCGAAATGCGTAATGTTGGTCCTAAAAGCAAACGCATTTATGTGGAGTGCGTGAATAAAGAAAAGGGTGCTGTAGCGCGAAAAAATTGCGAAGTGGCCTGTATCGGCTGTGGCAAATGCGTGAAAATATGTCCGCACGATGCCATTGTGATGGAAAACAACCTGGCTTATATCAGTTTCGAAAAGTGTAAGCTGTGCCGCAAATGTGTTGAAGAATGCCCGACCAATGCAATTGTCGAGCTGAACTTCCCCTTGCGAAAACCAAAGGCTGATACCGAAAAAACGGAAACTGTTCCTGTATAAAAAGAATTGCTGAAGATTTTAAATTATTCTCTGAAGCAATTCGAAAATCAAAAATCGTAAATCTTTATCCCCGGCATACCTATGATGCTGAAAACATTTTTAAAAGGCGGAGTTCACCCGGAAGAAAATAAACTCTCGGCTGGAAGTCCTGTGCAAATGGCTCCGGTGCCTGCTGAAGTATTGATACCGTTAAGTCAAAGCCTTGGCGCACCTGCCAAAGCAACTGTAGCTAAAGGTGATTTAGTTAAAACCGGTCAGCTAATAGCCCGTGGCGAAGCATTTATTTCGGCCAATGTTCACTCGTCGGTTTCGGGCAAAGTGGTAAAAATTGATGATATCGACGATCAGAGCGGCTACCGTCGTCCGGCTGTAATTATTGCAGTTGAAGGCGACGAATGGATTCCATCCATTAACCGAAGCACTGAATTAAAAAGAGATTGCCATCTTTCGCCTGCCGAAATTATTGAGAAAATACACGAAATGGGTATTGTCGGACTTGGTGGTGCAACTTTCCCAACCAAAGTAAAAATGATGGTGCCGCAAGGTAAAAAGGCCGAAATCCTCATTCTGAATGGCGTGGAATGCGAACCTTACCTTACTTCCGATCACAGGCTTATGCTCGAAAAAGGGGAAGAAATTCTGGTTGGCGCCACTATCCTCATGAAAGCATTAGGTGTAAAACGGGCAGCTATCGGAATCGAAAACAATAAACCTGATGCAATAGCACATATTTCCGGCCTGTTAAAATCGTACCCCGGAATCGAAGTTGTTGCATTAAAAGTGAAATATCCGCAAGGCGCCGAAAAACAATTGATTAAAGCCGTAACCGGTCGCGAGGTTCCATCCATGAAACTGCCGATAGAAGTAGGTTGCGTTGTAAATAATGTAGGTACTGCATTTGCTGTTTACGAAGCTGTTCAAAAGGATAAACCCCTGTTTGAACGGGTTGTAACCGTTACCGGGAAAAATTTTTCAAAACCGGCAAATTTTATGGTACGAATAGGAACTCCAATCAACGAGCTTATTGATTACGCTGGCGGTGTACCTGACTCAACCGGCAAAGTGGTAAGCGGAGGGCCTATGATGGGTAAAGCTCTCAACTCACTAAAAGCACCGGTTATGAAAGGAACATCCGGAATTCTTCTTTTTGATGAAACCGAAGCCCGCCGTACCGAAGTTCACAATTGTATCCGGTGTGCGCGTTGTGTTACAGCATGTCCAATGGGTCTTGAACCTTACCTACTCGAAAAACAGGTTAACAATCAGGTGTGGGACGATGCCGAAACCAATCGTATAATGGATTGTATGGAATGTGGAAGTTGTCATTTTATCTGTCCCTCCTCGCGTCCATTGCTCGATTACCTGCGCTTAGGTAAAAATAAAGTTGGTCAAATAATCAGAACCAGAGTAAATAATTAAAATATGCAGCTTTTCACTGTTTCGGGTTCACCGCATGTGCATTCTAATCAATCTGTTCACAAAATTATGTGGGGAGTTGTTATAGCGCTGGTGCCGGCCCTTTTGGTTTCCCTGTGGTATTTCGGGCTAAGTGCACTTGTTACAACCGCCATTGCAGTGCTTACTTGCGTTGTTGTCGAGTTTGCAATTGCCAAATACATGCTAAAGGAGCAACCTTCCATCGGGGATGGTTCAGCCGTTGTAACCGGAATTCTTCTGGCATTTAATGTGCCTTCATCTATTCCCTGGTGGCAACTGGTAATAGGAAGTATAGTTGCTATTGGCGTTGCAAAAATGTCGTTCGGTGGTTTGGGACGTAATCCTTTTAATCCCGCCTTGGTCGGACGTGTATTTATGCTCATTTCATTTCCGGTGGATATGACATTGTGGCCGTTGCCGATTCAGAATCGTTTTGTGCTGGCCGATGCAGTTACAGGTCCAACTTCGTTAGGTATTGTTAAGGAAGGTGTTAAAAATGGCGAATCGCTGACACAATTGGCTTCAAAAATTCCTGATTATGCAAATATGCTCCTTGGAAACATGGGCGGTTCATTAGGCGAAGTTTCAGCTGCTGCTCTTATTCTGGGAGGGTTATATATGATTTTCAGGAAAATTATCACCTGGCATATACCTGTTTCCTACCTGTTTACTGTTTTTGCCTTCACAGGAATTCTGTGGCTCATTAATCCCGAAATATATATCGACCCTGTTTTTCATTTAATAGCAGGCGGTTTGATGCTGGGTGCAATTTTCATGGCTACCGATATGGCTACATCACCCATGACCTGGCAAGGTATGCTGGTATATGGATTTGGATGCGGAGTGCTTACGGTACTTATCAGGGTTTGGGGTGCATATCCCGAAGGTGTTTCCTTTGCCATCCTCATTATGAACGCGGCAACTCCGCTCATAAATAAAGGATTCAAGCCTGCACGTTTTGGGGAAGTGGTAAAAGCATAGCAATCAGGAGCATAAACGAATAGTTCAACGTACAAAATAATTTACAATGGCTAAAAAACTTGAATCAACTCTCGTAAATATGATCCTTTCGCTGCTGCTAATTTCTGCAGTTATGGCGGCTGCGCTGGGATTTGTTTATGGTGTTACCAAAGGACCAATTGAAGAGGCCAACAAGAAAAAGGAAATCCAGGCAGTTCGAGATGTGTTGCCGGTTTTTGATAATGATCCTACCAAAGATGCGAAACTCATTGACGGACTTACATTTTATTTTGGTACAAAGGAAGGTAAACCGGTAGGATGTGCCGTTAAAACATTTACTGACAAAGGATTCAGTGGCCGCTTCGATATGATGGTTGGGTTTAAACCTGATGGGTCGGTAAACCAGATTGTTGTTCTTGATCAAAAAGAAACGCCTGGACTTGGTACCAAAATGAAAGAACCGAAATTTAAAGATCCTTTTATCGGACTAAATATTTCCACTTTACCGGCACAACAACTTAAGGTTAAAAAAGACGGAGGAACCATTGATGCTATTACGGCAGCCACTATTACCTCAAGAGCGTTTTGCGACGGAGTGCAGAAAGCGTATGATTTGTATATGAAAAATTTTAGTTCAGCAGTCGCTGATACTACTGCAATTGCGAAAGGAGATGCAAAATGAGTAACTTGAAATATTTCACCAATGGATTGCTGAAGGAAAATCCTTTGTTTGTGCTTGTGCTTGGCACATGTCCGGCATTAGCCGTAACAACAGCTGCCCTGAACGGAGTAGGAATGGGTGCAGCAACTACATTTGTGCTGGTGTGCTCAAACCTGCTTATTGCACTTCTCAAAAACCTGATTCCCAATAAAGTGCGGATTGTCGCTTTCATCTTAATAATTGCCTCTTTTGTTACTATTGTCGATCTGGTGATGAAGGCATTTACTCCCGATCTTTATAAAACACTCGGAATATTTATTCCGCTTATTGTTGTAAACTGTATTATCCTGGGGCGGGCCGAAGCTTTTGCACAGAAAAATACAGTTACCCGATCAATCCTCGACGGACTTGGAATGGGAATCGGGTTCACACTGGCGCTGACTATTATGGGCGGTATCCGCGAAATCTTAGGAAACGGCAGCTTTTTCGATATCAGGCTGGTATCGCAGGAAGCACGGACAATCCTGCTGTTTATCCTTCCTCCGGGAGCATTCCTGACTTTTGGTTACCTTATCGCAATTATGAACAGTGTAAAACGGAAGTACAACATTTAGTTTCAGTTCTGGAATGAAATCAACAAACTGTTAATCTGCTTATTATGGACTTTATCACAATCATTATACTTGCCCTCTTAGTCAATAATGTTGTATTGGCTCAGTTTTTGGGAATATGCCCATTTCTTGGAGTTTCCAACAAAGTTTCCACTTCACTGGGCATGGGCGCAGCCGTTGTTTTTGTAATGTCGCTTGCTAACCTGGTTACCTACCTGATTCAGAATTTTATACTCGTACCGCTGCATATCGAATTTATGCAAACTATTACTTTCATTTTGGTAATCGCTTTTCTTGTACAGGTAGTTGAATTAATTATGAAAAAATCGGCTCCTTCGCTCTATCAGGCATTGGGTATATATCTTCCGCTTATTACAACCAATTGTGCAGTGCTGGGTATTGCAATTCTGGCGGTGCAGAAAAATTATTCACTGGTATCGAGTGTTGTGTATGCTTCAGCAACAGCTGTTGGATTTACACTTGCCTTGGTTTTGCTGGCTGGCATACGCGAGCAACTCGAACTCAACGGTTACCCGAAAGGTATGAAAGGCTTTCCTCTTACTTTAATTACTGCAGGATTGCTCTCGCTGGCATTTATGGGTTTTTCAGGTTTGGTAAAATAGGAGCTATAAAGTTGAACTTTACTAAGACGTTTTGTTTGAATTTTTCAAACAATCCGCTATTTCTTATTCCTTGTTTTTTCATATTCTGTCAGTCGTTAAATAAGTTATTTTTGCAGAAAGTTTACCCCTAACTGTTTCTTATGGCCGACAATCACATTATATCACTCGAAGGCGTTTCCGTTTATCAGCGTGATAACCTTATATTATCAAATGTTTCGCTGAGTATTCATAAAAGTGAATTTGTTTACCTGGTCGGGAAAACCGGCACCGGTAAAAGTAGTCTGATGAAAACATTGTATGCCGATTTACCTCTGAAGGAAGGCAAAGCAGAAGTTGCAGGTTTCAGTATTTCGGATATCAAACGAAAGGATATCCCTTATCTGCGGCGTAAAATCGGGATTGTGTTTCAGGATTTTCAGTTGCTAAACGATCGCAGCGTTAACGATAATCTTCTGTTTGTTATGAAAGCCACCGGCTGGAAAGATGCCGATGCCATGCGCCATCGCATGAACGAAGTGCTTGATAAAGTGGGACTTATTACAAAAGGTTTCAAAATGCCGCATCAGCTTTCGGGGGGTGAACAACAGCGTGTATCAATTGCCCGTGCACTTTTAAATGATCCTGAATTACTACTAGCTGATGAACCAACCGGTAACCTCGACCCCGAAACTTCGGATGGAATTATGCAACTGCTTTTCGATATCCGCAAAACAGGAAGAGCTATTTTTATGGCTACTCACAATTATGCTTTGCTGCGTAAATATCCTTCCAGGATTATAAAATGCGAAAAAGGTAAATTGCTCGAAGTGGGTGAAGGTCTCATCGGAATAGGAGAGGAGTAGAAAGGGATTTTCGATTTGTGATTTACGATTTGAATCCAGAAACCAGAACCGAGCGGTGCGAGCTCTGCACAGCTAAACCAGAAACACATCATTTACAACCAAACCTCTTTAATCAACTTTTTTGCATTTTCGGCATCTGAAAAACGTTTCTGAAGCAATTCGGATCGGTCAACAAGTTGATTTTGATCAAATTCAGTATTAAATAAAAACGAGATTTTCTTTTTCATCTCTACGGCATCACCAGCAATTTCGCATAATTTTTCCAGGCCGGTTCCAGCCAGCATTTCGCGGTTTACAAGCATCCAGCGGCCATTGTACAGCGTGTTGAGTAATTTTAGTTTCAAGCCCGTAGCCTGAAACGTTACAAGTATATTAATCTGTGCATTCCTGATTAAAGCTTCCATTTCAGCTTGCGCAGGATTTGGAATTAATTCTATATTATTAAATTCTGAAACCAGGTTTATTAATTTTTCCGAAGGATTAAGACCCGCAATTTTCAAAGGTATTTGTATGTCGCTAAATACTTCTTTAACAAGGTATTCCGCCGCCAATGCATTTTCGCCTACCGATAAATTCCCGTGGTAAAGTACATAGTCGCCTTTGCCGGGCTGACTTTTTACCTCGCTGTTTCCATGAAAACTTGGCAGGTAAACTACTTCTTTTTCAGGAAATTGCTTAGCCAGGTAATCGCAGTCGGTTTGAGAAACAACCAGCATTTTTGTAGCATATTTTAACTTGTGCTGATACAGCCTCAGTTTCAGGCTTTCGAGCAGGAAAAAAGCTTTTCGTCCGGGATTTCTTTCCGATTTAAAGAGGTTGTAATAGTAATGATGTTCAATATTGCTTTCGCGATAAATAAGGGTTCGGCCTTGTAAAGTTTTGTGATTGAGATAAAAACAACTGTGTAGCCCTTCGAAAAGAATAGGGTAGTCATCGGATACCAGGTTTTTAAGTAGTTCGTCTGATTGCCGGCTTTCTACAATATACGGCTTCAGCGAAAGTTGTGAAATTATTCCGGTCTTGCGAGGATAATAAGTTACTGAATCGCAGTAAAGGTTAAGTTCCTGAGCTTCAGGCCTGTCGTATTGGTAGCAATGTAGGTGAATTTTTATTCCGGCTTTATGTAGTGCTTTTAACTTGTAAAAAACATCAATAACCCCGCCATAATTAGCAGGAAAAGGGATGCTGAACGAAACGATATGCAAATGTTTTTCAGGCATACTGTGCAAATATTTCAATCAATGTTTTCTTTTCATTTTCCCAGTTCAATTCAGCGGCTGCTTTTTGAGTATTGGCTTTATACATGGCTAATCTACTTTCATTGGCAAGCATATTTTTAATTTTGTCAGCAATATACTCAGGATCGTGATTTTCGATAAAATCGCCGATTTCGTATTTTTGAATTATATTTTTCAGTTCAACCAATGGAGTTGCCAAAATTGGGATTCCCGCATAAATATAATCGAAAAGTTTATTCGGCAAGCTGAACCTGTAATTGATATTTGTGTCTTTATCTATCGTAAGGCCGATATCAGCGCAAGCTGTATATCCAGCAAGGTTTTCGGGTGTCTGCCGGGGTACGAAAAGTACTTTCTGCTGTAACGAAAGATCAGCTACCATTTTCTTCAGCAAAGGAAGTACGTCGCCTCCGCCTATGATCATAAGCAACACATTATTAATATATTGCATGGCTTCAACAGCTTCCTCGGCGCCACGCTGTACATTAATTCCCGAGCCCTGAATCAGAACAATCTTTTTATCCTCAGGCAATCCAAGTGTTCTGCGCGAAGAAAATCCAGAGTTGGCAGAACGGTTGGGGATATTTCGTACAATTTTAAAAGGAACATTGTATTCCTCTTCAAATAACTTTGCAATGCTTGCATTAACGGTAATGCAGTTTTTTAGTTTCGGTACGATAGTTTTTTCAATCCTTTTCCAAATCCGCTGCACTTTTGGTCGGTCAACAAGTTCGGGTGTTGCAGTAAAATATTCGTGACTATCGTAAACAATCGGGGTTTGTTTGATTTTGTGAACCAGGTAATTAGGTAAAAGTGTGTCGAGGTCATTGCTCACAAGCAAATCAGCTGGCCGTGCAAGTAGAAGGAAGAAAAGCCGGATGTTGTATTCAGCATAAAAAAGCGGTCCTTTTTCCCACAACAGCCTCATACGGATGGTTTCATATACGCGTGCAGGCATGGCCGGGCTGTCGTATTTTCTGCGACCAACCATTATAACTTCGAACCCCATATTTACAAGTACATCGGCAGTACGTGCAATGCGCTGGTCAGTAACCAGATCGTTGATCACTGAAATAATTACTCTTTTCTTTTTCATTGTCCTTTTTCGAGTGCGAAAGTAAAGTTTTTCGGACTAATTCTTAATAAGCTTGCCTTATATTGAAATGGTTAATTTAATTTTGCAAAAAATCAATGTATCGAACCGGTTAGGAGATTAGCCTGGCGAATATTTAAATTGAATATTCTAACGCTTTGATTTTTAAAAAGATAAATAAACATTATGCCGCACTATCCTGATTTCCGCGAGGATGTATCGTTACGCAAATTCAATACATTTCATATAAATGTGAGTGCCCGATATTTTACTGAAATCAACCGTTTTGAACAACTTCAGGAATTGATTTCTTCGGGTATGCTTACCAAAAATCCATTGCTGATACTTGGTGGAGGAAGTAATATGCTCTTTACAGGTAATGTTAAAGGAATTGTCGCACATATCGCCAATAAAGGGATTGAAGTTATTGATCGCAACCAGGATTCAGTCCTAGTAAAAGTTGAAGCCGGTGAAAACTGGCACGATTTTGTTACTTTTTGTGTTGAAAACGGTTTTGGCGGTATCGAAAATCTTTCGCTAATTCCCGGAAATGTCGGCAGTTGCCCTATTCAGAATATTGGAGCGTATGGTGTTGAGATAAAAGATACATTCCAATCACTCGAAGCCGTTGATATTCAAACCGGCGAGTTGAAAGTATATAACCGCGACGAGTGCAGGTTTGGTTACCGCGACAGTATTTTTAAAAATGAGCTTAAAGGTAAAGTTGTTATCTGGACGGTTACATTCCGATTGAGTCTGAATCCGGTAGTCCATATTGAATATGGCGCTATCAGGCAGGAATTAGAAGCTTCGGGTGTCGAAAATCCTACCATCAAAGATGTAAGCAAGGCTGTTTGTGTTATCAGACAGAGTAAACTTCCTGATCCTGATTTGCTTGGCAATGCCGGTAGTTTTTTTAAAAATCCAACTGTTGAAATTCTTTTTGCCAATGAACTCAAAGAATCTTTCCCTAACCTGATTTACTATCCGCAAGGTGAAAACAAGGTTAAACTCGCCGCCGGCTGGCTTATAGAGCAATGTGGATGGAAAGGTTTCCGCGACGGGTATGCCGGCGTGCATGAAAATCAGGCGCTTGTATTGGTAAATTACGGAAATGCGGCAGGTGCCGATATACTTACACTGGCTCATAAAATTCAGAATTCGGTGTATGAGCGTTTTGGCGTAAAATTGGAAATGGAAGTAAATGTGATTTGAAATTTGGATTTCACATATTACGATCAACGAGTGTGAATGCACTCAAATTGCATGCTTGATTGTTTACGGAAAAGTTTTTTCAACACATTTCCACAAGCTTTCCGCCGTTTGTTCCCACGAAAATTTTTGCCTTTGTTTTCGTCCTTCAACAATAAGTTTCTCCCTGAAAGCTTCATCTGATGCTACTTTTTGCATTGAATCAGCAATGGAAGTAAGTGAAAACGGATCGATTAACACAGCAGCATTACCGGCAACTTCGGGCATGGATGTTACATTGCTTGTAATAACCGGCGTATCGCAATGAAACGCTTCCAGGATCGGAATCCCAAACCCTTCGAAATAGGAAACGTACGTCAGCGCCAGGGCCGAAGCCATTAGCGCCGCAAGTTCTTTATCGGTTACGCGACCTGTAAAAATAACATCATCACGGTGTTCCATCCCTTCGTAGGCAAGGCGGATTTCGTCAGTCCACCACATTCGGGCTCCAGCCAAAACAAGCTTAATTCCTTTTGAATCTGTTTTCTTAAACTGATCGAATGCCTTAAAAAGGTTCACCAGGTTTTTGCGTGGATGCAGGGTTCCGATAAAGAAAAAGTATTCGTTTCCGTGCGAAAATTTCTGTTTGGTAGCTTCTTTATCTGTTAACTGCAAAGGTTTAAAAATACTTCCGGCTCCATTATAAACTACATCAATTTTTTCAGGATTGATATGATATGTATTTGCGATATCTGATTTTGAATATTCCGAAACGGTGGCAATTCGCGAAGCTTTCCTGGCAAACCGGGGAAACATATTCGAATAATACTTCCTCACCATTAAGGGAATATCTTCAGGGAAATGTTCAAAATTAAGATCATGGATCACTCCGACTGATTTAACGTTTGTGGTTAAAGACAAAAATCCGTCAGGGGAAAGAAATACATTTGGTTTGCTTCGCATAAAATGCAAAGGCAAAGATGCTTCGAACCAGGCCAGAAATAGAAAAGGATGTCGCGCCTGTGGCAGCAATACAACTGGTTTTACATTGCGGTTATAGATAAACTGTTCGTGTGGTTTCCTGTCGAAATAAAAAATGAATTCATGCTCCGGATGTTTAACAGTAATAATGCGAAGGGTTTCATCAGCAAAACGACCGATGCCATCGAGCTTGCCGGGAATAAGTAATCGTGTATTTACAGCTATTTTCAATCGGGTAATTTTTTAGTCATACTTTGTTACTCATAGTAATTACGCAAACCTATGAAAATAATTGTAATTCTCCGGGATTTTACTTTCTGCATTTTGTTTTTTGTGATCGGTAAGGTTCAAGTTTCGTGTAATAATTTAAATAGTCGTACTTTTGGCCGCAAATAGAGTTTGTGAATGAAAACACTGGTAAAATTTGTACTACAGAAGATTCTTGGATTTAAAAATTATCTCTTTATTTTTTCTCTTTACGTAGCTGC
>Ga0075012_10002633_pt1 | contig 17531 bp, 16 predicted proteins | sample All_14_2_FD_71474 | JGI IMG/M metagenome (GOLD analysis project Ga0075012, IMG submission 71474) | Freshwater microbial communities in response to fracking from Pennsylvania, USA - Allegheny Zone_MetaG_DW_15 | ecosystem: Environmental > Aquatic > Deep subsurface > Groundwater > Drilled... | reverse complement strand
TTTTACCTATTGGATGGTCTGGTTGGTTTTGATGCTGCTGCTGGGGCTGACGGTGTGGCTCAGCTCTCTTTCGCTGGGAATGTGGGGCACGCTGCTAGCCCTGCTGATCGCCTGCGTCAAGGCTCTGCTGGTGGCTGTCTTCTACATGCACTTGCGCCACAGTTCCGGCCTGATCCGGCTGGCTGCCGGGGCCGCCTTGCTGTGGATCGCTTTCCTGTTCGCCCTCAGTTGGGCGGACTTTTTGAGCCGCTAGCAGCACCGATCCAAGCAGTCCTAAAACTGCCAGCCAGAAGCCCCGGCGGAAGGCGTGGGGAATATACTGGACCGTGAGCGTGCCGGCCGGGCTGCCGGGGGGAATTTCCACCGCCATGTGCTGGAGGTTCAGGTTATGCACCGGGAGTTCTTGGCCCCGGAGGAAGGCCCGGTAGCCGTCCACAAAGGGCTGGCGCACGGCCACCATGGCCGGATTGGGGCCGGGATTGGCCGAGACTTCCAGCTGAATCTGGTTGCGCGATACGATCGGCGGGCTGCAACTCACCTCGGCAAAGGAGCGCAGTCCCGGATTGGCGTCGTCGCGAATGACCTCGGGGCCATTGGGCACCAGCGCTTGATCCGCGGTTTCCCGGCCCAGACGGCAGAACAGCACTTGCTTCAGAGCCTCGGCTCCCGGGCGAGTCGCCAGTTCTCGGTGCCAGACCTGCACCTGGCCTTCGTCGCCCGCATGGGTCCAGCCGCATTGCTGCAGATGGGGAGCCAGCCATTGCCACTGAGGACTGAGCAGGATGCCGTTAATGCCTAATTTGTCGCTGAGCCCGCCGGGCAGAACCCCCTGACCGATGTTGTTGCGCGATTTCTCGTTGATATCCAGTGAACCCACGGTGTGGAAGGTCCAGGCCCGAATCAGTTGGGAGGGGAAGAGCGAGGAATAGCCGTTTACCAGTTGGAGCTGATTGGCCATGCTCAGGTTGCCGATGCGGGCGGGCAGCAGCACGTCCTGGGGGGCATCGCTGGTTTCCTCATAGGCGTAAAGAGAGAGGTAGCTGCGTTGCGGTTGCACCACCGTGGCCGGGAGGACCTGGTCGAAGGGGTAAAGATGCTCGCACACCCGGGTGGGTGGGGCCACCACCAGCAGTCCCACCAGCACGCCGCCGAGGACCAGATTGCGGCGCTGTGCCGGCCAGCCGTTCCAACTCAGGCTGAAGGCCAGCACCAGCAGGGCGGGAGCCAGGGTTTGCTGGTGAGGACAGCCGTGCCACAGATCCAGGCCCCAGCCCAGTATTTGACCAGCGGCTACGGCGGCCCAGACCTCGAGTCCAAAGTGGTGATCTTTTCGATCCAGGCGCTGCTGCAACCAGCGCAGGCCGAAGAGGCCCATCAGAGGATTGAGGTAGACCAGCCAGCGGCTGGAAAAGCGCAGGCCCCCGTAAGACGGGCTGGCTCCCAGGAGGAACCAGAGCAGCGCCAGCAGCCACAGCGGATCAAAACCTTTGGACGGCTTCGCCCCGCCGCCTTGGGTTGGAAAAAAGTCGCGCAGGCAGCCCAACAGGCCCAGGCATGGAATCCAGCCGATGTTCATGAACAGGTTGGGTTGGGCGATGTAGCGGGAATAGGCGCACAGGCCGGGCAGAAAATAGGCCAGACCATCCCAAAACTCCAGTTGCATCACCATACTGGGGTTGCGGTCGCGAAAGCCGGCCTGCGAGTATTCAATCATGATCAGCAGTGCTACCGAACCGATGGCCAGTGCGCAAAAGGCCGCCCCCACCAGCAGTCCGGCCCTTTGCCAGTGTTTGCGGGCCAGGGCTCCGAGCGTGTAGTAAGCGCCGAGAGTGGCCGTGGCCACCAGCGTAAACGGCCAACCCGACGTCAGAATCATCACCAGCCACAGGGTCAGGCGGACCACCGGCAACTTGCGTTGCTGGCAGCACTGCCAGAACCAGGGAAGCCAGGCGGCGCTGATGGCCATGGGGATCCAGGCTTTCCAGCCCATACACATGGTGTAACGGTTGAAGCAGAAGATGGCGGCCAGGGCCAGACTCAGGCGCAGTCCCAGGCCGAAGCTAGCTCCCAAGCGCAGGGCTCCCCAGGCCATAATCCAGCCAAAGAAGGCCACCAGCATGGCCGAACGCCAGGCCAGGCTACTGCACAGGGACACAGCCATCAGGGCCAGCTGTTGGATCGGGTTGAAAAAACCGAATTGATACTCTCCGGCCAACCCGCGGGCGCACCAGGAATAGCGGCTGAGCAGCGGGATCTCGCCGGAGCGCCAGGCTCGCGCGATTTCGTCGAAGGCCGGGATGTACTGGGCTTGCTGGTCGTCTCGAAAGAAGAACTGAGGCGAGAGCCATTCGGCTCCCGCCACCACCAGCACCACCAGCAGTAGAGCCAGGCCGGGTTCTTTAAGGAGCTTTGCGGAAATGGAACGACTCCACAAATCGTTGATTGGAGGGTGGATCGATGCTGCGCCCGATCACATTCCAGGCTCCTCGTTTGCCGGGGAAAACCCGCATGGTGACGGGCAGCCCATCAATGGCACCGGTAAATTCCGCCCCCTTCACTCCGTCCACCAGCACCCGTCGGGTTAAAGCCAGAGTGGGTGCGCCTTCCTTGGTGCGGTCGATCAAGCTCTGCAGGCTGGCGTCCTGGCCGGGAAAGTGCATGACCGCGAAAAAGGGCTTCACTTTCAGGTTGGGCTTGCCGGCGCTGTAGGCAATCGCGCCTCCATCCGGGTCTTTTTCTACTCGGTAGGTCAGGTTTTTCGGAAATTGAGCGGAGAACACTCCGTTCGAATGGGTTTTATAGCGGAGGCTTTGGGCGCCAGCGCTCATCAGTAAACTGGCGGCCAACAGCCACGGTAGGGGCTTCAACATCGATGGGACTCCTTCGTTTTCTTACATGCCCAGGCCGCCGCGCAGAGCCTCCCAATGGGCACGCAGGGCGCCTTTCCATGACGGTTGGTATTCAAAATCGGTGAGCGCCTTGGCCACACTGCCGAAGCGGCCAAAACCGGCGTGCCACGGCATGCGGATGGGGGTGTAAAAGGGAGCGTAGAGCACCGTCTTTTGCACGGTGTCGACGTTGGCAGTGTTGTGCACGAAGCCGCTACCGGACTGAATGTCCTCGGGGGGATTGCCGGGATAGGCGCCCCAGGGCAGGTTGACCAGAGCGAAGATCAGGCCCGGCCAGATGTTCACACCTACGGCGCCATATTTCAGGTTTTCCAGGGCGCGACGCCAGGGCTGGCTGCGCTGGGCCTCGGGGTGCAGAATCAGCGAGCAGGAAAGGTTTCCCCAGATCTTTTCATTGGCGAAATCGGCCGCTTTTAAAAGAAACTCGTTGTAAGGCAGATCCAGGGACACTTCAAAAAGCACGCCGCAAAAGGCTTCTTCCTGGAGGGGGCGGGGGTCTTTCTCCCAGTCCACCCCGGGAACCAGCGTCCAGCAGGTGGAGTCCGCCGCCGGCGGACCCAGTTGCTCGGCGCCGGGGTTTTGCCGCACCAGCTTTTCATGGCGTTCTTTGGCTCCCGGGTAGAAGGAACGTCGGGCCGGTACTTTGGCCAGCACGCGGCGCAACTCGTTGAGGAAGGCCTCGCGCTGAGGCCACTGATGGCAGGTGATCAGTACCTGGGAGGCGTTGCAGTTGAATCCCGCGTTGGTGGTCAGCATGCCGGCGATGTGGCGGGCCTGGTAGGTGAGTTGACGAGGAGACCAGCGAGCGGGAGCCACGATCACCGGCGACACGCAGCCGAGTTCCGAGGTGATCGGTTTGGGTGTTGGTAAATTGCGGCGAATGGCATCGTAGGTGTGGTGCGAGCCCGTGATGTGGAGGGCTTCCACCTTGGGATGCTGACAGGCCAGCGCTCCTTCGGCGGGACCGCCGTGCACGATGCGCAGAAAACCATCTTTGATCAGGCAATCGAAGACCTCTTCCAGCACGGGACCGAGCGCGTCGTGGACCGGGTTCATTTTCAGCAAAACCACCTGGTCCTCGATGAACATCTTGTAGATCACGTCGGTGGCGCCGATGGAGGACACGTTACCGGCTCCCAACACCAGGCCCACTTTGCCTTTGACCGACTCGGGACGGGTCTGGTTGGGATCGGACCAGGTCTCGCCGCGCAGGATGGGCCATTGCACCATATCCCAGGTATCGGCCGGCAAGGCGCGCACCAGGCGACTGCCCTGGCGGGGCGGGGTCTGAAGTTGCTTTTCCAGCAGGCGCAAGTTGCGCAGGGTGATCAGCGGCCCCATGGCCCATTCTTCCCCGGCCAGTTGCGACTTGGGATCGATGCCCTTGATCTGGCAGCACACCTCAGCCCAGCGTGCCGCCAGACGGTGACAGTCTTTGCGCAACTGAGCGATGTAGCTGAGCCGGCGGGGCAGGGGCATGGCCTGCCAGCTGGATAAGTTGCGGGAAAGGTCGTCTAGCCAGCCATCCAGGGCTGGGGCGGTTATCGCCTCCATGGGGTGGATCCTCCTACTACAGGGCCTGTATCAGTTCTTGCAAGGCCGCTTCGATATCCTGGGCCAATCCCTGCGCGTCTACTTTAAGGCTTGCGTCAGTGGCCACGCCGAACTGGACCTTGCCGCCATAACTGAGGACGGAAATCCCTAAACCCAGGCGTCCCGATTGGGGCACCCAGAACATCAGGCTGTCGATGGTCTGGCCGGCCATGCTGAGAGGTTCGCGCGGGCCGGGCACGTTGCTGACGACCGCCGTGCCTTTGGATCCGAAGAGATCGACGATGTGCTGCTGCATGTCGGAGGGAATGGAACCCACCGCGGCCAGCAGTCCCAGCACCACCACCGCCTGGGGCGAGCGCTTCAGGGCGGTCATGCGCTTTTGCACCTCCTGCAGGCGCTCCAACGGGGACTCCAGCCCCACCGGCAATCCCAGGAAGACCAGACCGAAACGGTTGCCCAGCGGCTGGTCCTTGCCGGGTTTGCGCAGATCCACCGGGATCATGGCGCGCAAGTTAATGTGGGCTGCCGGGTTGCCTTGAATTCTGGCGTAGTGTGTGCGCAGGCCGCCGGCCACGGCGGCCATGAGCACGTCATTGACGGTACAGTTGGCGCGCTGGCGGGCGTCTTTGATGGTGTTGAGGCAGATGGTTTGCGTGCAGGCGGCGGTTTTGGTCACTCCCAGGGATCCTCGGAAGGGACTGGGAGGCTCACTTTCCAGCAGCAGTTTGCCTAGATCCTGGGCCACTGTCCCGTAGCCGCGGGCCACATCGATGAGTTTGCTGGGGGTGACTTTGATGCTGGCTTCGCTGACCATCAAGGCGCCCGTCCGGTTAGGGGCTTCCAGCACCGAGTGGTCTTGCTCGGTCATGCTCAGCAGCACGCGCAGCAGCGCGATGCCGTCGGCGATGGCGTGGTGAATGCGGCAGATCATCGCGCTACCTTCGCCGTTGACGCCGTGCACGATGTGGAATTGCCAGAGGGCCAATTCGCGGTCCAGCGGGGTGCTCATGAGTTGGCTCACCAGCCTCATGAGCGCGGGTTCATCGCCGGGTGCCTCCAGGGTGCGCACATCCATGTGGTCGTCCAGGTTAAAGTGGCGGTATTGCTTCCATAGAGGCCGTCCGATGCCAATCTTGGGATAACCCACCCGCATTTTGAAGCGGTCATAAGCGATGAGTTGCTGTTCCAACAACGTTTTCATGCGATCCGGGTCGAGTTTGCCTTTGAAGGTAAACAAGGCCGTAATCATCATCAGATTGGAGGGATCTTCCATGTGCAGCCAGGCCGCGTCGGCCCGGCTCATGGTGAAACTGCGGCGAATGCGGGCCGCCACTACGGGATGTTGAAGGGGAGGTCGAGGCCGTCCCAGCACTTCGCAAAATGTTGACTGAGGAAGTGGACGGCCTGATCCAGAGATTCGCGACCTTCGGGGATGAGTCGGTGGAAGAGTTGCCAGGTGTGGGGCTGATTTTTCCAGACGCGGAACTCCACGTTGACGCCGGCGCTGCGAGCACGCTCGGCCAGGCGAGTGGAATCGTCCAGCAGTACCTCGTTGTCGCTGACGTGCAGTAACATGGGCGGCAGTCCCGAGAGGTCCGCGTAAAGCGGGGAGATGAGCGGATTGTAGGGGTCGTCCTCGCCCACGTAGAGCATGCGAGCCCGGCGGATGCCGTCGGCAGAGAACATGGCGCAGGCGTGGTCGTTCTGGTCGAGCGAGGCGCCGGTTGCGGCCATATCGGTCCAGGGGGAAAAGAGCACGGCGGCGGCCGGTAGCGGGATTTTGCGGTCGCGCAGAGTGACCAGGGTGGCCAGAGCCAGTCCGCCGCCGGCCGAATCCCCGGCGATGGCGATGTGCTGGGGCGAAATTCCCTGATCTAACAAATAGCGGTAGGCGGTGACGGCGTCATCCAGAGCGGCCGGGTAGGGGTGTTCGGGAGCCAGGCGGTATTGCAAAGCCAGGGTGCGTCCGCCCAGATGGCGGGCCAGAGCGGTGGTGACCGGTCGGTGGGTACGCGGTGAGCAGAAGAAGTAACCGCCGCCGTGTAGATACAGCACAACCCGCTCGTTGTGGGCAGCCCGCGAGCGAACCCATTCGCCTTTCAAGCCGGCTTCGTGGAATGGCTTGAAATTCACCGAGAGGTGGGGAATGGGCAGGACCATCAGGCGGTTGACCCAGGATCGAACGAAACGAACGTCCACGTCCCCTCGACTCCGGTCTTTGACGAGGCGACGGATGGCCAGGCTCACCAAAAAACTTTGGGCGCTTGGCATAACTTAACCTTTTCGGCCGCTGGTTTCCGGTTCCTTTTGCTCAACTTCAGGATTAACTCGGGTGAATGAATCCCGATCGAATGTATCGCAAAAGCGTTGGAAGAACTTTTTCGAGTGCATCAGCGCGGCCGGCTCGCCGGTTTCCGCTTCGATTTCCTCGATGAATTCGGTCCACAGTTTTTCGCGTCGGGACAATTCCAGTGGATCGCGGACGGTGCCAAAGTCCTGTACGTGCTTGTTGTGACGACACAGCATGCAAAAAGCGTGCTCGGTATTGGGACGGGGCAGGGGCAGATGGAGCAACTCGGCGTCGTTGCCCACCTGGTGCACCGGCTGACCCCACTCGCTGTAGCCGCTGAAGATGCTGCCCAGTTTGCCGAGCGCATGAGCCACTTTTTGCTGCTTGAGGCCGGTCAGCACTTTGGTCATGACCGGGGTGTGCAGATTGCGATTCATGTTGGGCTCACTGAGCTTGACGCTGACGCGCAGCTCACGGCGGATGATCTTCATCATGCGGTCGGCGGTGATGCGGTTGTCGGTGGCCAGATGGATGCGCTCACCGATGCATTCGGGGTGGATCACGGCGCCCACGATGCCACGGGCCACCCAGTCGACCGGAATGAGGTTGAGCTCGGCCGAGGGATCGCCGGGGAAGATTTTGGCCATGCGAAAGAGCACTTCCGCCTGGGAACGGCGTACCCAGTCGCCCTGACTTTCCTTGAGGAACTTGCGGGCCTTACCCCAGCTATTGACGGGCGCGTTGACAACCTTCTGGTCGCCGCGGTTGTTGCCGGTGCGCGAGTCGCCGATGACGATGGCCGGGCACAACTGGACCACGCGCAGGCCGCGCTCCAGCATAAAGCGCTCGGTTTCCAGGGAGGCCAGGGCTTTGGTGAGTTCGTAGTAGTTGTTGTAGAAGTTGCGCGGGAAGACCACCTCGTCTTCGCGAGCCAGTTGGCGCACTTGCTTGCCGTGAATGTAGGAGGTTTCCACCGCCACGTGGGCTACGAAGGGGCTGTTTTTGGCCGATTGCAGGCTGAGCGAGAACTCCAGCGCGTTGCAGCTGCCGGTCACGTTGGCGCTGAACGAATCGGGATAAGGGTCGTCAAAGGCCACGCTGGCGGCGCAGTGGATGACGTGGGTGATGGTTTTCTTCATCTCGTGCAGTTGGGCGGGGGCGATGCCCATCTGGGGTTTTTCGATGTCGCCGTCGATGAAGCGGTATTTCTTGTTCCCCTCCAGCCACAGCTCTTTGAGCAGCTCGGCACCGCGTTCTTCCACCGTCTGATGGGAGATGACCTCGCCGGTGATGCGATGGCGCACGGTTTTCGGGCGAATCAGCACCACCACTTCTTCGATGTCGGGAATGCTGGCCGCCTGGAACATAATTTCTTTGCCCACAAAGCCGGTGCCGCCCGTCAAGAAGACGCGCATCTTGCGGCCTTTGGCCTGGGCCAGAGCTTCCTCTTTGAGCTTGTGGATGCGACTGGCGATCTCCCCAGCGCTGAAACGGTGTTTTTTGAAGCGGAAGTAGAAGTCGCGCTTTTTTAAGCCGAAAAGTGTCTTGGAAAGCGCGTCCGGGTCTTTGCCCAAGGCTTTGGCCAGCATGTTGGAAGTGGAACGGCCGAAGTCGCGGACTTTTTTCATGATCCCGCGGGCTTTCTCTTCGTCGCCGGTGCTCTTGACCAGCCAGCTCATCAGGGAGCGGGCGTAGGTATCCACCACGTGATAGTCGCGGTAGTGAGTGACCAGCAACTCCTCAGGCACTACGTCGTCCGGCAGCACCTCGTCGGTGGTCAGACTGACTTTCTCAATGTAGAGGTTGGGGCTGTTTTCAGGTGCGCTCATCGGGGCTGGTTCGCGCGCCAGGGGTACTTCCCCTGGGAGAGAAAGGGCGCCGATGAGCACCTTATTTGTCACCGGATTCCCCGGATTTTTGGCCAGCAACCTGCTGCCGCGCATCCTGCTACAGCGCCCCGAGAGTAGGATTCAAGCGTTGGTTGAGCCGCGTTTTCTGCAAACCGCTCAGCAGCGCCTGGCGAGTTTCGACCCCGTCTTAGCCGGGAGGGTCGAGCTGATTTCCGGCGACATCACCCGTCCTGGACTGGGCCTGGAGCAAGAGTTGACGCCCACGGAGATCTTCCACTTCGCCGCTCTCTACGATCTGGGAGTGGATCGCATGCTGGGTCTGCGCATCAATGTGGACGGCACACAGAACGTGTTGCGCTATGGCGAGCGTCTCAGCGGGCTGGAGAAGTTGCACTACGTGAGCACCTGCTACGTGAGTGGCCGCTACGCCGGGCCTTACCGGGAGAGCGATCTGGACAAAGGTCAGCGCTTTAACAACTATTATGAAGAAACCAAGTTTTTGGCCGAGGTCGAGGTGCAGAAGTCGCAGTTGCCCTGGGTCATCTATCGACCCTCGGTGGTGGTGGGCGATTCGCGCAGCGGGGCGACCTTGAAATATGACGGGCCCTACCCGATCATCAAGTGGCTGTTGCGCTTTCCCTTCGTGTCCATCTTGCCGCGCATCGGCGATCCTTCGGTGGCCCGCATCAACCTGGTCACGCAGGACTTTGTGCTGGATGCGCTCACCTACCTGAGCATGAACGCCAGCAAGCCGGGCACCGTCTACCAGTTGTCCGACCCCAACCCGCTCACGGTTGAGGAGATGGTTAGCGAATTGGGCCGCACCTGCAAACGGCGCGTCTTTCCCCTGCAGTTGCCGCTCAAGCTTGCCAAGGCCAGTCTGCGGCATATCAAGCCGATCGCCAACTGGTCCGGTTTCACCCCGGCCATGGTCGACTATTTTGTGCATCCCACCCACTACTTGTGTGACAACACCACCGCTGCCTTGCAGGGCTCGGGCATCGCCTGCCCCGACATTCGCCGGGTGCTGCCCCGCCTTGTCGAGTACGTCAAACGCCACCCCAGCCCGGTGGGGTAGTTTTGTAGCCTGGTGGGTAAAACCAGGTTATGGAAATTGGCATTAGCTTAGTTGAGGAGCCCAGGCCGGCCCCCAGCTTTCTCCGTCAATGCGTTGGATTGATTGAGTTTGTCGATGTGCTGTTTTGGTGGGTGATTATGCCCGCGTACTTTATGTTCGGCCTGGTCACTTCGTTGTGAAGAATTGGCCTCCACCCTGAACTTTCAAGTTTCTTTCGGGCGCCTCGACTAAGCTAAATCAGTGAAGATCCAGCAACATCAGCCCAGGCTTCCCAGCCGGCCCCCGGCCCCCAAGCCGGCGCCTGAAGTCGTGCTGCAAGACACGGTCGAGTCCTCGCGTTGGCAAAAAATTGGCCAGACTATCGTCAAAGGTGCGGCCGGAGCGGCCGTGGGGATGATTCCGGCGGCTGCCGCGGGGTATGCCATCGCCAGCTGGGGCGGGATTCCGGGAGCCATCCTGGGTGGTTGTGTGGGAGCTGGTCTGGGCTACCTGTCCGGCAAGCAGATTCGCGAAGTGGCCGAGAAAGTGGCCGCCAAGAACCCCGAGAAGCTGAACTTTGTCCACAAAACCGCCCTCAAAATGGGCGCGGCCGCCCCCTATGCCTGGGCCGCCGTGTCGGCCGCCGCCGGCGCTCTGGCCGGGGCTACCTTTTCCCCGGTCGTGGCCGCCATGGCTTTTGGCAAGAACGGAAGCGTCGCAGGCGCGCTGATCATGGGCACGAAACACTGACCGGTGTTCGTCTCTAGCCTCGATCATCTGGTCCTGACCGTGCGCGACCGCCAGGCCACCGTCAATTTCTACACCCAGGTGCTGGGTATGCAACTGCGCTCCTTTGGAAATGGCCGTGAGGCGCTCCATTTCGGCCTGCAGAAGTTCAATCTTCACGAAGTGCAGCGGCCCGTCGATCCGAATGTGCGCCACGCCACTCCCGGTTCGGCCGACCTGTGCCTGCTGCTCAGCGTTCCTCTCGAGGACATGCAGCGCCGCCTGGCTGAGCACGGCGTCCCTATCCTGACCGGTCCGGTGGTGCGCACGGGGGCTCAAGGAGAAATCCGTTCGCTTTATTTCTATGACCCGGATGAGAATCTCATCGAAGTCTCCGAAGCAGTTCCCGGGGGCCTGTTTGCTGGCGGCGAGCCCAATCGTCGTTTTCACCGTATCTATCAACAACGCTTGTACGATTGGGTGCGCGACCCCGGACGCCCGATCTGTCTGATGGTTCTGGATACGGTGGTTTTTCTGCACAAAGGCCAGCGTCAGCAGCTCAGCCTGCGGCCGCCTTCGTTTCATGCCTTCAAGGCTGAAGTCCATGCCCAGGTCGCCGCCGTAATGGCCGGCGGGGAGAACCAAGGCTTCGCAGCCGCCTTAGAGCGCGGGGCCCGGATGGAATTGGAGGATCTGCACGCGGCGGTGTTTCCCTGGTGGCAATCGCTCACTCTAGAAGAGCGGCAACGCTGCGGCATCGTGTTGACGACCCCCCATCAACCTCGGGCGGGGCGCCTGAGTGTGCTTTACTTTGAGCGACTGACGGGACGGAAAACCGGTATCGGTGCCACCTTGGACGATGGTCTGGTGGTGTTGGAATACGATTGCGACGAGCAGACTGCTTTGCTGGCGCTGGGTCGCCACTATCTGGATCAGGAGATGGGGGAACGGTTCTTTGGCGACCGCTTCCGCATGCAGCGCGACGTACTGGCCGACTCAGCCCAGTTGATTCTGGATGAATTGCTGGCGGATTCGACTTAGTCCAAAACCCCGCCCCGCCAAGCGGTCGGTCGTTTCGCAAGCGAACGGAAACTTTAAGGCGAAGCCGTATGTCTTCCAAACCACTCCCGTGAAAGCGGATAGTGGCGGGGTTTTGTCCACATGGCCGCAGGACTAGCGGCCTGCGGCCACCTAACTAGTCGCAGTTCATTTCCTTATAGAGAGCCTGGATCTGTTTCCCCAACTGAGCCTTCAAGTCTGCCAGGGCGTCCGTATCCTTTACGGTCACCTGGTCCGCCCGCAGGCGGAGGTGATTGGCCACGGCGATGACCCGACAGCCTGGAGGAGCCTGCTCAAGCAGCACGGGCTCGAGCAGCAAGCCGTGCTGGATGGGCCAGAATTCGCTCACCCTGGTGGAGTTGGGGTCGAAATTGAACCACTGCAGGGCCGCCAGTGAGGGCAATTCTCCTTTAGGGGTCGTGGCGCGATTGAAATGCGCGCTCGGGTTCAGCCACTCCCACTGCTCGCGCAAGACAAAGACAGAACGGTCTCCCTGAGACACCAGGTCGCCCGCCCCGCAAAGGGACATGGCCAGCGGGTGGGTTCGCTCAGGAATGCTGTACTGGCCTGGTTCGACCCGGGTATGCTCGAGCCTGGCGTCCGCCGCACCCTCCAGGAAAAACGTCGGCAGCTCGCGGCTAAAGGGCGTCATTTCGCAGACGATTTCTTGCGCTCCCATCTTCACACGCGAAGGACTGACCTCAGGGGGGCAAGGCGCCAGCATTTGCAGGTGCGGTTGACAGCCGGGTGCAGCCAGATAAACGGCGTGGTGAGGCCCCCAAGCAGTGATTTTAGGTGTGTTGACTCGGGCCGCATCCAGGAAGATGGGAAGGGGAGAAAGGCAGGCCTGTTTGGCCAGGAAAGAATGGGCCTCGCCGCGAGCCCCAAGCAGGCAACTCAGCTCACGCCACAGACTCCAGCCGGTCCGCACGAAGCGAAAGGTAGCCACTCCGGTGGCCTCCAGCCGAGTCTCGGGAGGTGGCCCGGCCACAAAATCGACCTGCTGAGCGCCACAGTTCCAGGACAGATGGCTGGGCTCGGTTTTGTGAGCCAGCGCTACGGCCATGGCCAGGTAAGACTGCACGTCGGTGTGGCTGCTGGCGGGATCGGAAAAATGGATCCTGGCCACCATTTCGCGGGCGCCGATGGTCACGCGCAGTTGGGAGGCGTCAGCGGCCACCGCGGCTTGCACCAATTTTCCCAGCATGAGCCCTTCTGGGAACTGGCTGATTCGGCCCAATTTGTCTTGAGCTTCCTTCAGGGTGACACGAAAGGAGTTTTCCATCCAGGTCTACTTGGCGATTTCCTTGTCCAGGCTGCGCACTACCAGATAGGTGATGGGAATCAGGCTGGCCACTACAGCCGTGCTGGCCCAGCAGGGAATGCCCAGCTGGGTCTGCAGCGTTACGAAATCGTGGCCGGCCTTGGCGGTGGCGGCGCCTTTGCCGATTCCACTGGCGGCATAGAGGGTGGAATTGGTCATGTTCATCACGCCGTAGCCCATCATGGCGTTGCCAATCACGGGATTCTTCTTGCGCACTTTGTAACCGGCGGCAAATAGTGCCACCGAGCTGAGCGCGTCCATCGCCGTGCCGGCCATGGCGACTACCGAGCGGCTGCCGTGCGCTCCCAGCTGCTCGCCCAGCGGCGAGAGGCCGCTGGCAGACCACTTGGTCACGCCGCCCTTGAAAGGATTCACGGTGATCTCAGCGTGGGCGCCCGAATAAAGGGTTTGGATGGCCACCTTGTGGCCCAGTTCGTGAAGGTAGGTCGAGGGGAAGGCGGTCGCGCCCAGCCAGGCTGCCGTTCCCAATGCGCCGCCCGTGAGCATGTCTTGCACCTGCTGGTGATGGTCGGGAGGTGGTGGTCCCTCCGGTCCCTGCTTCTTGGGCAAGGTTTTCATGGGGCGGGGCGTGGGAGCGGCCTGGATCTTCATGACCCTATGGTATGGGGTCGTCGCTTCGGACAGGTGAATGGAATGTTGCCGTACCTGCAAGGCTGGATTTATCCGTGCCTGCCGGGATAAATAGGCTTATCCTCCCGGAGTGGGGGTTTCCGAGGGAGTGGGGGTAATGACCAGGCCGGCCTGGCCCAGCATGTGATCGATGTGCTCGCCCAGGCCTTCGCCGGTGGCCAGCACGACCAGGGTGGTCTTACCCTCTAATTCCGAGGCCGGAATATTGGGAAGCTTCAAGGCCAGCAGACTTTTCGGAACGATCTTCTGGGCTCCCAGGGGAGCGATGACAAAGAGTTCCTCGCCGGGCTTGTCGCCTCGTTTCATGATGCAAACGCGGTTGCCGTCGTAATCGAAAACCGGTCCGATGCCCTCCAGATAAGGCTTGTTTTCGCCACCGGTGAAGACCGGCACCAACTGGGCCTCGACCTGGGCCACGCTCTCGCTGGTGGTATAGTAGCCCAGGCGGTTGTCGCTGATCCCCGAGTCGGCCCACCAGGTCTCGCTTTCCTTCATTTTGGGCTGCAGCCCGGCCACCGGTTGGTAGCTGCCCAGCAGTTTGCTGGGGAGATCCGGTTCGGGCAGCTTGGGACTCACCAACGCCAGCGGGCTGACCGAGGGGGTGGGGCTGCTGACAACGCTGGTCGTGTTGCTCACGGCTGTGCTGGTGGAGTTGGGAATTGCACCGTCCGGTGGGGCGCAACCCCACAAAAGGAGCAATAGGGCGGGAGCCAGGTAGGATCGATTCATATTGGCTAGATTAAGTCATAGAACTTGAATGTCCTTCACCAGCGTCGGGCTGCTGGCAATTCCGGCCTTTCAGCAAGGCAAAGGACAACATCAAGTGGAGGGCCACCGCGGGCCACAAAAATTTGCCACCAATGCGCAGCCCGAATCCCAGATAGCCCAGGAAAAGAGTGGCCAGCAGGTTATAGGTCAGCATTCCCCGCCAGGTCGACGCCCCCGGCCAACAGGCCACACCCAGCGCCAGCAACGCGATGCCGGCCAGCCGGGCCAGCAGCAGGGTTTGCCCGATGGGTGTCCCGCCCAGCAACAAAACCACAATCAGCCCGGGATCGACGAGCAGCCCGAGACCGGTGAAGATCTCGAGCAGCGCGGCGAATCCCAGGGTTTTCTGCTGGAGGCTAAAGTTTCTTCCAGCCGGAACCGGGGTTGAAAGTCTTCATGGTGGAGCCCAACTCGGAAGTGCGCCCCTTCAGGTCTTGCTGGTAGATGGCGCCACCCGGGCCGACCAGGAAGGTCATGATGCCGGAGTGCCCATAAGATGCGGGGTAGGCAACCAGGCCGTAGCCTGCCACCATGTGGCCGTTGATCACGTAGTTGAAGGCTCCGCCCGGCGCAGCGGGACCTTGCGACGTCAGGATCCGATAGAAGTAGCCGTGGTAAGCTTTTCCGGCATCGGCGCCGGTTTTGCCGGCCTCGGCCATGAATGGTCCCAATGGGCTGCCGGATTGACCGGGTGCTGCTTCCCAGTAAAGGCCGTCGTGTTTTCCGGGGCTGCTCAGGAAACGTTCGGCATATTGAGCGATGCCACTACCATCAGGATCCATGGCGGCGTAGGCGCGTTGCGCGCCGTGGTAGGCCTCACAGGCTCGGATCACGCTCAGTTCGTTCTTGCCGATACGGCGGGCGCGCACTTCTTCCAGGCCGAGGACCCCGTCAAAGTACCAACCCTGCTTCTTCTTGACCAGCGGCAAGGGAACCGGGAAATTCTGCTTGCCGATGACCAACATGGTCAGCGAGTCGCCCAGCGATATCAGCTGGACCTTTTCTTGACAAGCTTTAAGGAAGGCTTCGCGGTTGGCGGCGTCTTCGGCTACGTCACCGGTGGTGATGATGGCCTTGGCGTTGCTGCCGACCAGGCCTACCAGGGCGGGGATGTCGCCTCGGGTAACCACATCGACCAGGGCTTTAGATGCCTCGTCCGGGGTCGTAAAGGTGCGTTGGCCAGTCTCTTGGGCCCCCGCAGGCAGGATAAAAAGGGCGGCCAGCAAGGCCGGTCCGATCAGCTTTTTCATCGACGAAATCCTCCAAAGTGGGCAGCTCCGCCACCCATACTGCTATAACCACGGCTGGCTTCGCGGCCGGCATAACCCCCGCCGGCGGTGGTGGCGAAGGCGGAACTGCTGTGATAACCGCTACCGCCGTAGCCGCTGAAGCCGGTCGAGCCTTGATGGTAGACCGAGGTGTTGCCGGCAGGGCCGCGATACACTCCCGTCGAGCCGGTGTGATAAGCGGCCCCGTTGACACCGCTGGCGTAGCCATAGTTGTGACCCCAGGCGCTGGTTCCACCGTAGGCGCCGGTGTAAGCTCCACCGCTGTGGTAGACGGCCGAGCCGGTGTACATGCCGTGGTTGGCCCAGTTGAAGGCGCCGTAGTTGTTCGTGTAGGCGGCGCCCAGGGCGACGCCGGTGCCGAAGGCCAGCGCCCCGGCGCCGTAGGCGGCAGTGCTACCGTAAAAGGCGGTCGGATCGTAAGTGGGCACGTAAATCGTATCCGGGCTGGCCGGATTGATCTGAATGGTATCGCCGTTGGTGACCACCGTTTGCTGGGGTGTGGTTTGTAAGGCCCCCATGGTCTGCGCCTGGGACCGCAGACCTTGAATGCAGTCCATGACGCTGGCCTTGTCGTTGATGAAGTCCTGGCCCAGGGCGGTGGTGCTATTCATGTCGCTGGTCATTTTCTGAAGCACATCGGGGAAGGTGCACAAAGCCTTGACGCTGGCGTCCCAGGGCTGGGAGTTCATGGCTGAGGCCAGCGCGCTACCCTGCGTGCCGGCGTGAGCGGTGCACCAGACCGAGGCTGCCATCACCTGATCGGGATAAGTGGAAGCCGCCAGAACCTGGGCAAGCAGGGTGTCCGGGTAAAGTGCGTAGGGGGCGCACAGCGGAATCATCGGATTGTCGCTGCCTGCGCTGGATTGGGCCTGGCAGGGCGCCGAGCTGAAGAGGGCGGCCAATAAGAGGCCGGCTGCCAGTCTTCGGGTTTGCATAATCGGGGAGAGCTCCTTGCTGATAAGAATAGGAATCTTTGCCCCCGGACCGGCCCTTAGCTTTTTCCACAGCGGTTCCTTCATGTCGAGCGGCTTCGTTTTTTTGAGGTGGTAGAATATTTTTCATTATATGGGTGGTTTTCGAGATAGAAACTACCATCGCCTACGAAGGCTTGAGCACGACCTTGACCTGGTGGTGGGCCGATTCCTTTAAGGGACTGAAGTTGGGAAAGACCGTATGCGTTCTAGGCAGGCGAATTCTTTGAGACTATGGCTTGTGATTCTCTGGATCACGGGCCAGATTTTGGCCGCCCCGGCCTGCGCCCAGGACGGTCCCACGCCCACCGCAGTCATCAGCGACACTCCCTCGGCGACCCCCGCACTCCCCTCGGTGTCGGAGATGATGGCCAACGTGGAGTCCACGCTGCAGCTGCTGGCCAAAGTGGACGCCCGCTTGCAGCAGGACTCGACTCTCCAGGGGATGAGCGGCCAGCTCACCGCCTTTAGTCAGCAAGTGGAGCAAGAGAGCGAGTCACTCAATTCGAAGCTGGCAATGGGGCCGACTATGGAGGAACTGGGCGTCTTGCAGTTGCGCTGGCAGGGCCTGGCCGCCTCGGTGCAGGCCTTGAAGACCCAGATGAATACCTACGCCAGTAGCCTGGATAAGGATATGGAGCAGCTCGCTGGATTCGTCACGAGCTGGAGTCAGGCGCTGACCAGCGAAGGACCCGTTCCCCTCTCCCATGACCTGCGTTCCAACATCGACACGGCCTTGAGGCAGTTGCGCGCCGCCTTGGGAAAAGCCGAGAGTCGGCGCGGTGAACTCCTGGAACTGTTGGCTCGTTTGGGCACCCAGGAAGCCCGTCTGCAAACCGGCCTGGAGAGCATCCAGGCCGCCCGCGCCGCTCTGCTCAATGAATTTCTGGTCAATGAGAGTCCCCCCGTGTGGTCGCTGGACTGGAGCCAATTACACTCCTCCGAGGTGGCTGCTCAGAATTCGCAGTGTTTCAAAAATCATTGGCTGGAATTTGAAACCTACGTCAGCCAGCACGGCAACCGCTTCCTTCTGGAAGCGCTGGCTTTCGGGTTACTCTACCTGGTTTTTCGCTGGACGCGCCC
>Ga0075012_10002628_pt1 | contig 17559 bp, 11 predicted proteins | sample All_14_2_FD_71474 | JGI IMG/M metagenome (GOLD analysis project Ga0075012, IMG submission 71474) | Freshwater microbial communities in response to fracking from Pennsylvania, USA - Allegheny Zone_MetaG_DW_15 | ecosystem: Environmental > Aquatic > Deep subsurface > Groundwater > Drilled... | reverse complement strand
ATATTATAGACTGTGCTCGTAAATCTAAAAGCAAACACAAATATCGTGATGTCGCATTGCTTGAACTTTTAAAAACGACAGGCTGCCGACGTGATACTGTGTTAACGATTAAATGGAGTGACGTATTCTTTGACAAATCTGAAATCAGGTTAAACCATCAAAAAACTAACAATTCTGTTAGGATCAAAATGGCAAGTTCTTTGGTTACTGCTCTTAAAGAACACTTAAATACGTCAATGGACGTTACAACATATATATTTCAAAGTCAAAAGGGCACTCAACTTAGGAAGGATGCCTTTAGTGATTTAATCAACAAATATGCTACAAACAGCGGTGTTGAAAAAGTTGCAGGTTTCAAAATCACATCTCGAACTTTTAGACACAGTTTTATCACTCACTGTATCATTAATAACATCCCATTATCTGTAATCGCACATATTACAGGGCATAAAGACGTCGAAAGTTTAAAATACTACACTCACCTTGTTTCGAAAAACACTAAAGAGGTAGCAGGTCTTTTCTAAATAAAAATTTAGTTCTTGCATTAATCAAATACCCACGGTAAAATGATACCACATAACACATACGTATGATGATTAAGCCTTGAACTCGGTTTACAGTTTTAGAAAAACCCGACATAACACGGAACGTAAAAACCCGCTAACCATTGCGGTTAACGGGTCGGTGTCGAGTAAAACTGTAAGCCGAGTTCTGTATTCGATGATCATCTATCTAGGCGCAATGTTACCATTACGCTCATGCGACCTACCACTGGGAGAGACGAGCAGCCTCTTTTTTACACCCTACTTGGTCTTGCTCCAGATGGGGTTTACAGAGCCACATAGTCGCCTATGCGCTGGTGAGCTCTTACCTCACCTTTCCATCCTTACCTCTTGCGAGGCGGTCTATTTCTGTTGCACTTTCCTTGGAGTCGCCTCCACTGGGTATTACCCAGCACCCTGCTCTGCGGAGCTCGGACTTTCCTCATGCCGAAGCACGCGATCATCTGATTTACTCTTCGTTATTATAGATGAAAAATCGCCCTTTGTAAAGGGCGATGTGGGTTTAGCTTATCCTTGATGTTCAGGACCATCAGGTTTAGATGGATTTGCCATGTAGTTCGTTTTCGTAATGTTGGTAGGGATAATCATTTTTGTGGATTTACCGTTTGCAACCTTAGCCAGTGTTTCGAAGCTCTTAAGTGCTAGCACGGAATCGTCCACGTCGATTTCCTTGATCATCTCAAGCCCTTTAGCCGTGGCGAACTGAACGGTTCTAATGGCCTCAGCTTCACCATCTGCTTCAGTGATTTTCTGAATTTTACGGCCCTCAGCATAGAGAATGGCCGATTGCTTTTCTGCTTCTGCGGCGAGGATGACACTGGTCTTTTGACCTTCGGCGATAAGGATGGCCGATTGCTTCTCCCCTTCAGCAAGTAAAATGGATTCGCGGCGTTCTCGTTCTGCACGCATCTGTTTCTCCATGGCTTCTTGGATTTCCTTAGGCGGGAGAATATTTTTAAGCTCCACGCGGTTAACCTTGATACCCCATGGATCAGTGGCTTCATCTAGGATGCTACGCATCAGTCCGTTGACATGGTCTCTAGAGGATAGCGATTCGTCCAGTTCGAGGTTACCGATGATGTTTCTAAGTGTGGTGGCTGTAATACTTTCGATGGCGAATAAAGGCTGCGCCGTTCCGTAGGTAAAGAGCTTTGGATCTGTAATTTGAAAGAAGATGATGGTATCGATCTTCATGGTGACGTTATCCTTCGTAATCACTGCTTGTGGCTGGAAGTCTGCGACGATTTCCTTGAGTGATACCTTTTTAGCGATACGGTCGATGAGCGGAATCTTAAAATGAAGTCCAGTACCCCATGTGGTGAGATAAGCGCCAAGTCTTTCGATGACATAGGCTTCAGATTGCGGAACGATGCGAATATTTGAAGTGATTAAAAGTAAGAGCAAAAGGCCCAATACTGCAAAGATGATATATTCCATAACGACCTCCTTAAGGTTGTTTCCTTATTTAATATGATTCTATCATATTATAGAGGGAATGCCTCCTTAAGAAATCATTAAATCGCAGGGGGGCAAGCACATTAAAAATTAAGAAATCATAAGAAGAAAAAGACAGCCCCGATTAAAATCAGGACTGTCCGCATTTGGGAGTAATTGAGTCACATTAGAGGGGAAGTTCTTCAGCGGCCCAAAGGGTTTTAAAGTGAGGATAGAGCTTTGCAAATTTGTGGTATTTTTTATCGTAAAGGATGACATTTTCTGGATTCGGCATGAAGGCCTCTGTGGTCATGATGAGCTGGTCGCACGCCTCTTTCACCGATTTGAATGCACCTGCGCCTACTGCTGCCAGGATGGCGGCACCATAAGCTGGACCTGCATCGGTGGCCAGTCTTACTACCTTCGTGTCAAGCACATCTGCGATCATCTGACACCAGAAATCGTTTTTAGAACCGCCGCCGTTGATACGTATCTCATCCACGGGCTGTCCAAGGGCTTTTATGATTTCAAAGGAATCTCTTAGCGCGAAGGAAACGCCTTCCACCACGGAACGGGTCATATCGCCCTGCGTGTGCGTCAGATTGAGTCCCCAGAAAACACCGCGGGCATTCGGATCATTATGCGGGCTTCTCTCCCCCATTAAATAAGGAAGGAAGAATAAATCGTTTTCGATGACGGCATCGCTGGCTTCATCCATGATGTGTGTATAGTCCACGCCTTTTAGGATGCCCTCAACCCACCATTTAAGCGAGCCAGCAGCTGAGAGCATACAGCCCATGAGGTGATAAGCGCCATTTGCATGGCAAAAGGCGTGAAGGCCATCGTTTGGATCCTTTATAAACGTATCGCTATGGACGAAAACCACGCCAGAGGTTCCCAGGGAAAGGGCACATCTACCAGGTGACACCACGCCGCCACCCACAGCGGCGCACGCTTGATCGCCGCTACCGATCACCACGGCGACGTCATGTGTCAGGCCTAAAAAGGCTTTCACTTCGTCACTGAGGGTGCCGATCGGTTCATAGGCTTCATAAAGTGCAGGTAACTGAGAAGCGTCGATATCGAGGATGCTCAGCATCTGTTCAGACCATTTTCTGCCTGCGACATCGAGGTAAAGTGCACCTGAGGCATCCGCATAATCCGTGGCAAAAGCACCGGAAAGCTTATAGGCTAAATAATCCTTAGGGAGCATGATTTTTTTAAGCCGGCTAAAATGCTCGGGTTCATGGTGTTTGAGCCAGAGGAGCTTAGGTGCTGTAAAGCCTGGAAATGCAATGTTTCCAGTATAACGTGTCAGCGCGTCACGTCCAATTTCCTCATTTAAATAATCTGTCTCTGTGGTGCTTCTCTGATCATTCCATAAAATGGCGGGTCTGATGACATTATCATGTGCATCGAGGCCTACCAGCCCGTGCATCTGGCCGCTAAAGCTAATCGCCTTGATTTTCGAGGCGTCCAGCTCCGAAATGGCCTCTTTAATCCCCAGTAATGACTGCTCGAGCCAGTCCTGGGGATTTTGTTCTGACCATAATGGCTTGGGAAAATAAAGGGGATAATCCTTCGTCACGGTTTTTTGAATGTGTCCGCTTTGGTCCATGACGAGGATCTTAACTGAGGAAGTGCCTAAATCCACACCGATAAAGAACATGGGGCCTCCGATTATTTTTTGACTTTGATGACGGCTTTCACCACATCTACGGGATTTTTTGCGACGAAGTCGAAGGCTTCACCGATTTGATCAAAATCGAACTCATGGGTGACGATGCTCTTCACGTCGATGGTGCCACTGCTGATGGCGTTTATCGCCACAGGGTAGAGGTTGCGGTATCTGAAGATGGTCTTAAGCGTCCCCTCTTTGCCCATGAGTTTCATAAAGTCGTAAGAAGTCTCAGGCTTGACAGTCATGCCGACGAGTACCACCGTTCCTGCTTTGCGCACCACGCTAGCGGTTTGCTGTACCGTAATCGGTGCGCCAGCGGTTTCGATGACCACATGAGCGCCTTTCCCGTCAGTGAGTTCTGCCACGCGGCTGATCACATCTTCCTCCATGGCGTTGATGACATCGGTGGCACCTAATTTTTTAGCGAATGCGAGGCGTTTTTCGATGATGTCTACGACGATGACCTTCGATGCGCCACGTGCTTTACTCGCTAGCATGGACACGAGGCCGATACAGCCTGAGCCGAAGACCACGACCGTGTCGCCGAGCTTGACGTCGCCTTGCGACGCCGCGTGAAGCCCAACTGCCAGTGGCTCGACCAGTGCGCCTTCAGCGTTGGACACGTTTTCTGGGAGCTTGAAGCACAGGTTTTCGGGGTGCTTCACGTAATTCGCGAAAACGCCGTGGTATGGTGGTGTGGCGAAGAATTCCACGTGTTCGCAAAGGTTGTATTTTCCTGAAAGGCATTGCTCGCATTTGCCACAGACCACACCGGGTTCTAATGCCACGCGATCGCCCACTTTTAAGGATTTGACGCCACTGCCGATGGCAGCCACGTAGCCAGCACTTTCGTGACCGAGGATAAAATCCCCTTCCACGACGAAATCACCGATATTGCCGTGTTGGTAATAGTGTCCATCAGAGCCGCAAATGCCGACGACGTCCACTTCGATGAGCACTTCGTGTGATTCGAGGGTTGGCATGGGAATTTCTTTAAAGATCATATGGTTTGTACCTGACATAAATGCTGCTTTATTAGTCATATGGATGGCCTCCTAGATGAAATTTCATGAAAAGACGCCCAAACTGTGACTGACGTCTTTGGGCATCTTCCTATGTATGAGGAGAAGGAGCGATGAATTGAGAGCTCCTTCCCCATGAACGCAAGTCTATTGGGAGATTATTGGATTGCGCCAGCTTTTTTGTGCATTTCGATAAATTCATCAACGTTATCGATGGTAATGAGTGGGCAGTCGATGTCGATATCGATTTGTGTTTCTTCGCCAGTAAGAAGCTTGTGGCTAGTAGAAAGAAGTGCTTCTGCAAGTGCATATGCTGATTGTAAGCTTGTAGAAGTCATTTTGCCGTCTTTGATGAGGAGTACGGCTTCAGCTGTACCGTCAACACCATAAGAAAGGATGTTTGCAAAGTTAGGGTTATCTTTGATAACTTCAAGTGCGCCAGCAGCCATGTTATCGTTCATAGCGATGATTGCATCGATTTTATCATTTGCTTGTACCCAAGTTTCCATGTAGTTCATGGCTTCATCTTTGTTCCAGTTTGCGATTTCTTCGCCTACGATTTTAACGTCAGGACGCTTTGCAAAGAATTCATTTTCCCAGCTTTCACGTCTTGCATCTGCATGGAAGTTTCCTGGAGGGCCTTTAAGAACGACGACGTTAGCGCCTTGTGGAATTTGCTCTACAGCAGCATCCGCGTTGACTTTTGCTTGGAGGTATGGATCAGCATCTACTGAAGATGCGCCTTCGATACCAGAAATTCTAGCGTTGGTCGTAATGGTTACGATGCCAGCAGCAACTGCTTTTTCTACGTAAGGTCTTTGCGCTTCACCGTTGTTTGGTTGTACGATGATCGCATCGTATTTATTCGTGATTGCATTTTCAATCAAAGCGTTTTCTGTATCGTCATTTGCTTGACCATCAAACACGTCAACCGTGATGTCATCATACTTTGCCGCTTCTTCCATAACAGCGTTAGCAAGCCATGCTGCAAAAGAATCCGCTTGCGCTCTAGCGATGTACGCTACTCTGTAAGTGCCATCTGATTCACCGCCTGCTGCAGCTGTGGTTTCTGCAGCCGCTTCAGTGGTTTCTGCAGAAGGTGTGCTACAACCCGCCAGCATCCCCACTGCCAGCATCAATACCAATAATAATGCTAAAACCTTTTTCATCTTTCTCCTCCTGTGATTCTAATATGTTAATCCAGCGATGCTGGGATCAACCGTGACAGTTTACCCTTTTGATGCCTTAAGTTTTTTACGTGTGGTCTTGAAGTAGATGTCGTAGATGACGGCCAATGCGATAATGGCGCCTCTGACGATTTGTTGGAGATAGGAGTTGACCCCTACGAGTACCATGATGTTATCGAGGAAGCCGACGATAAAAGCGCCCGCCAGTGTGCCGGAAGCGGTTCCCACCCCACCTGAGAAGGATGTGCCACCGATGACCGCTGCAGTAAGTGCTTTGAACTCGTATCCGCCAGCTCCGTTGGGAAGACCGCCGTTGACGCGTGACATGAAGATGATGCCTGCGAGTCCGACGAAGATGCCGTTGATAATATAAGAGCGCATTTTAATTTTGTTTACGTTGATACCGGAAGCGTTTGCCGCTTCTTCGTTTCCACCGATGGCATATACAGATCTGCCGAAGGTCGTGTGATTCAGTAGATACCAGGTGATGGCCATGGTGATGATCAGGAACCAAACCGGGTTGGGAATGCCGATGAAGCTTCCCTGCCCAAAGACGATATAATCGCCGATCTGGTAAATGTTTTGACCGTTTGTATAAAGGAGTGCTGCACCTCTGGCCATGGCCATCATCGCCAGTGTGGCGATAAAGGGCGGTGTTTTAAACTTCGTGACCATGAGGCCGTTTAAGATGTTGCAGAATACGGCGACGCCGATACCGACGATGAATGAGATGAGGAGTGAGCCTGTTTTCAAATAAGCGTCTACTGAAAGGACACCCGCCAGTGCCAGTACGGAGCCAGAGGATAAGTCCAGCATGCCATTGATGATCAAAATCGTTTGTCCGAAGGCTAAGATCGTTCCCACGGCAATCTGACGCGAGATGTTCGAGAGGTTCCCCACTGTGGCGAAGTTTTCGTTCGCCATCATGCTGATGAGGAATAGGGCGAATAGCACGAAATAGATACTGAAGGTGCCCATTAGATTGGATTTTTTTAATTTATCAAAAGTTGTTTTCATCGCTTTACTCCTAATGGTTTTGTTTGGTGCCTGTGGCCAGGCGCATGATGTTCTCTTGCGTGAAGTCCTCTTTTGTTAAGACGCCCATGATTTCGCCTTTGGCCATGACGTAGATGCGGTCACACATCCCGATGAGCTCTGGCAGCTCCGAGGAGACCATGATGACGCTTTTACCCTCGATGACGAGGTCGGAAATCAGTTTATAAATCTCATATTTCGCACCGACATCGATGCCACGTGTGGGTTCATCGACGATAAAGACCTCGGGATCGGTGATGAGCCATTTGGCTAAGAGAACCTTTTGCTGGTTACCACCGCTAAGAGAGGCGATGTTGGTTTCATAGGTTGGGGTTTTGACCTTCATTTTATCGCAGTAGTACTTGACGGTTTCTATCTCTTCCTTGCTGTGGAGGCGCCCTTTCTTGATGAATCTGGAAAGGTTGGTGATGCTGATGTTTTCTCTGACGCTTCTCACGGGCAGGATGCCGTAACGCCTTCTATCCTCCGAGAGCATGACCACCTTCTGGTCGATGCTGTCTTTCACCTTCTTGATTTTGACGGGCTTGCCATTGATGGCGATTTCGCCACTGTGGATAGGGTCGAGGCCGAAAATCGCACGCATGACCTCTGTTCTTCCTGCTCCCATAAGTCCAGCAAATCCTACGATTTCCCCTTTTTTAACTTCAAAGTGGACATCTTTGAACTTCTCACCGTTCAGTGCCGTGATCTTCATGATGGGCTCGCCGATGGGAACCTCGACTTTAGGAAAGTCATTTCCCAGTTTACGGCCAACCATGAGGGCGATGACCGTTTCGATGTCCAGCGCTTCCTTCGGTTTTGAATCGATGACCTTTCCATCTCTAAAGACGGTGATGTCGTCGGCGATCCGGAAGATTTCATCCATCTTATGGGAGATGTAGATGATGGCGGCGCCTCTGGCCTTGAGCTCGAAGATTTTTTTAAAGAGCACTTCCACTTCCTTGTTGGTGATGGCCGAAGTGGGCTCATCCATGATGATGATGTCCGATTGGTAGGAAATCGCTTTAAGAATCTCCAGCATCTGGATGTCGGATACCGTGAGGTCCTTCAGCTTCATATCCGGTTTGTAGTCCAGATTTTCTGCTTTTAATAGTGCCAATGTCCGGCGACGAATTTCTGGCCAGTCCACTTTGCCGAATCGGTCCTTAGGCCAGTTTCCGACGAATAGACTTTCTTCGATGGTCATTTCCGGGATGTAATTAAGCTCCTGAAAAATCATGGCGATGCCGTGTTCTCTGGCTTGAATCGGGTTCTTGATTTTAACTTCCACACCATCTATTAAGATTTGACCAGAATCCGGCTGGTAGATGCCATTGATGATTTTCATCAACGTGGACTTCCCAGCGCCATTCTCGCCGCAAAGTACGTGAACAGTCCCTTTTCGCACCGAAAACTCGATTTTGTCTAAGGCCTTTACGCCAGGAAACGATTTTTCGATGTTTAAGACTTTAAGCTTCACTTCGTGATTCATGACGAATGCCTCCTTGTGCCTGTTTCGCATGACCTTATAATAAAACAAAATCGAGGGACAAATAATGCCCTCGATTAACAAGTTTTAATACTTTATTCACGATTTTTTTGAAAGTGTCCAAAATTACAGTAAGCTTTTGGACGATATTAAGATGATTTTGTACTATTTTCACGTAGCCATTCCGTGGTGGTCATCCCGGTGATCTTTTTAAATACCCTTGTGAAATACTGTTGATTCGAAAAGCCCACCTGCGCATAGATTTCCTTATGACTGTTCGTGGGGTTTTGTAACAATACCTTCGCGTGATCGATACGCACCTGATTGATATAGGTGGAGAGGTTCTGTCCAGTATCTTTTTTAAAGAGACTACACACATACTGCTTTGATAGGTTCAGCTCTTTTGCCACATCGTCCAGAGAGATGTCCTCGTGATAATGGTGGTCCACGTAATGGATGGCACGATGGACGAGGTGCTTCGATTGATGAATGCGGATGGCGCCCAAAGTGCGAATCAGCTCCGTGAGAAGTGACACGATCAAATCCCGTAGGCCGTCCACATGAGTGGTCCGTGTGATGGCATCATGGAAGCTACTGAAGGAGAAGCTGAACTCAGGAGAGCTAAATGCAAAGTCATATGCACTATGAAGATCACTGATGAGCTGGGTCATAAGGAGCTTTAATAGCTGCGGCGAGTGATGCTCTGACTGGTGAAGTCCGATTATTTCATCCATCAGTGTGGTGGCACCTGTCAGGTCTTCTCTGCCGACGAGCGGAACAAGCTTTGAAATATATAAGGATTTAAGCGCCCCAGTTTTCACCGGCGTGACCTTGATATGCTCCACATTTTCCACCAGGGATTCGTTTTTGGGAATGTAGAAGAAAATATCCGTTCGCGCCATGAGGCGCTCATACTGACTGTTTAAATCGGAAAGTGCCGGAAAGGCGTTCGTATAAAGGATGTTGACAGCGATTCCGAAGTATTGGTTCACCCCATTTTGAATCGTCGTGGCGATGCGATGCATTAAGGTCAGCGATAAATCAGGGTGAGAAATCAGAAAAAGGTGTTCCTCGGTATAACCGTTTAGGAGGTAGGAAATGCCCCGTTCGTTAAACAGGTCCACTACCAGTCCCATGATGGTTTCGCTGATGGTTTTCGAGCTTGCCGCCTCAGCGCGTTTGACTTCCAGGGTTAAAAAGGCATACTTGGTATCGACATTTTTAAAATGTTGGTCTTCAAACCGTTTGGATAGCTTTTCATCAAACTGGAAACGCATTTTGATGAGATCATTCAGCAGGGAGCGTTTGATGGCACTTAGGTTGATTTCAGGCGTACTGGCGAAAGTCGCGTTGCCCCCTTCCTCATCCAGTGCCTCACGGAACTTTTTCATAAGTGCGATGAGCTCGTCATCCACGATTTCAGATTTGAGCATATAGTCAGTCGCCCCATTTTTCAGGGCGGTACGCGCGTACTGGAATTCATCATAGCAGGTTAAAACCAGGATTTTCGTGCGTTTCGAATCCCGGTGGATTTTATCGGTAAGCCAGAGGCCATCTTGTTTGGGCATCTTGATGTCGGTGATGACCACATCAGGTGAGAGCTTTAAAAACTGTGCGTAGCCCTGTTCTCCGTTTGAGGCCTCACCCACCACTGTAAAGCCGATGGATTCCCAATCAATGGTGTTTTTTAGACCGATTCTGACGAGGACTTCATCGTCCACGATCAGCACTTTATACATAGTTTACCTCCAAAGAGCGGTTAAAGGTTTTCTTGAGATGCTTTTACAGGGAGTCTAACCACTACAGTAGTCCCCTCACCTTCTTTTGTCAATAGCTCGAGTCCAAAGGCGTCACCACAGTAAAGCTTGATACGCTGACTGACATTGTTCAGTCCCGCTTTGCTGAGGGCGTTTACTGACGTGAGTGCCGCCATGATCTGGCTGACTTTTTGATCGGACATGCCGGCGCCATTGTCAGAAACCTGGAGAATCAGCTGATCACGCTCCACCTGGGCAGTGACGCGTATCGTAAGCGATTCAGTCTCATCCATGCCGTGGATTAAACTGTTTTCGATGATGGGCTGTAGGATGAGCTTCGGAATTTGAAGTGTATAGAGGTCATTTGGCACGTCGACGACGATTTCAAAGCTTTCATTGAAACGAAGCTTCTGGATGACCACATAATTTCGGATGTACTCGATTTCTTCGCCCAGTGAGATAAAGTCGGTGCTGATGTTGATGCTGACGCGTAGAAGCTTCACTAAGGAGACTATGGCGCTTGCGACGGTGTCGGCCCCTTGAATTTTAGCCATCCATTTGATGGTGTTCAGCGTATTATATAAAAAGTGCGGATTAATTTGAGCGTGTAAGGCTTCCAGTTCTACCTCGCGTTTCTGCCGCTCTTCCTGTACGAGTCGGTCGATGAGGACCTCCATCTCAGCGATCATGTTATTCACCCCTTCGCCCAGCTGTCTGAGCTCGTTATTGGTGTGAACATCGGTACGGGCGGATAGGTCACCCTTTTCCACGCGCTTAAGGTCCTTGATGATGCCGATCATGGGGTCCGTGTATTGGACAGACATCCCCAAAAGGAGGATGATCATTAAAACGGAATAGATGAGTCCTCCCAGAAGAAAAATCGCCTGAATGCGATCGATTTCCCCGTATAGGGCATCCTTAGAGATGGTTTTAACGATTAACCAATCGTTCGTTTCGATTTTACTATAAAATGCAAAGTAATCTTCATTATCGATGGCATAGTTGAGTTGACCATAGGGGTTTCGCCACAGGTTCAGTCCGTCGAAAAGCGTCTCGGCGTATGCAGCGGTTTCCAGCGTGGTGCCGATTTTTAAAGGGTCGTGATGGCTGATGACCTGCCCGTCAGAGGTGGCGATGAACACGTCACCGCCTGTTGAGGATAGATTTTCGTAGGCTTGACGCAGAAGCACCTCCTCCACATCCACCACAAGTGTGCCGTAATTTTCAAGTGTGTTGAAGTCGATGATGTTACGCACCAGAGAAAAATAATACCGCGTTGAGATGCCAGACAGAATTTTGATGTTCTGCTGCATCGTAGGCAGCCAAATGGGTTCGCTGTCGTTGCGGTCTTTGGTCATTTGTTTGATGGAAATCAAGGGTGTGGTTTTATTCGTGCCGATGGAAAAGGTTCCCAGCTGATTGATGAGCGATATGCCATCGATGTCGCTCCTTGAGGCGAGATATCCCCTGAGCGCTTCATCCATGGCTTTGTCTGTGGTTTTGCTCGATGAGGCGAGACTTAAGAAGTTCCTGCTCGCCAGCATACTGGTGGTATAGTCTGTAACATCCTCGAGGATGTAATTGATTTTATCACTGGTTTCCCTGACAGACTGTAACGTAACATCGCTGTATTTTTCGATAAAGATATCCTGGACAGTGTTGGCAAGTAAGGTTCCGATAAGACCTACGGGTATGATGATCATAAAGAGCACGATCATCGCCAGCTGAAATTTCAGACTGTGATAGAATTTGATTCGCGTCATGTCTACCTCTCTTCCAAAATATTGCGGTAGAGGGTGAGCGCAACCTCATTTGGATCGAGGTCATCTCGGACCATGGTGTGGAGCGCTTCGATGATATGCTGCTCAATCGTATAGAAGTTTTCGAGTTTAGGTCTTAAGTAGATATTTTCAGGTGTCCATGCCTTTAGAACCGTGTCGATTTGAGGATGTGAGGCCCTAAAATCGGGATCGATGGCGTCATAGGCAGATTGGATCGTGGGGAGTGCGCCACCAGTGGGTTCTGTAAGAATCCTAAGCTGCATGTCTTTAGAGGAAGCCCAAGTGATGAAGAACCAGGCCGCCTCCTTCTCTTCTTCCGATGCGTATTTGTTGATGCCTATGCCAGAACCGCCATAAATATTTGCGCTGCGAACGGTTCCATAAGGCAGGATGGCTGTGCCCACATTGCCTCTGACCCTGAAATTGCTAGAGTTGTCCAGCTGTGCGTAATTCTCATCCCAGTTGAGCATCATGGCGATTTTACCTCGACTGAAGGCATCTGCAGCATCCTCCCATTTCCAGGTGAGTGACGCAGGTGCGGAAACATCGACGATGCGTTTATAGAGATCCAGCGAGCTCACGAAGGCTGGGCTCATGACATCGAGCTTATCGAAGTTGGTTCGACCCAGTGTCCCGATGTTTTCGTCTCTAAAGTAATCGCCCCCGTTGGATGCGAGCACATTTGAGAACTCGCAGAAAATGGAGTTATGCGCTTGCGCCATTTGTCCACTGCCGTATTCTACGATTTCATTTGGGACGTACGTATCGATCCACTTTGCGACCTCGATGTACCGCTCCCAAGTGAAATCCTCAGATCCCGGGGTCCAGTCATAGCCCATATCACGCATAAATGCGTTTTTGAAGTCTTCAAAAACATCCTTGCGGTAATAGAGCACCATGGTTGTGGAGTCGAAGGGAATCGTATAGAGGGCATCGGTGGTTTCAAAGTAAGAGCAAACCTCTAGCTGTGTCTTAAAGAAGTCGCTAAGCGGAACCTGTAGCTTAGGAAGATCGGGTGCCAGCATGTACTGATTCAACACCTCGAGGCCATCATGGAAGCGGTTCAAGGTTTGATAGGGATCGCTGTATATCAGTTGATAATCCCCTGCTTTCGAAATGAAATCGAGGTTGATCTTTTGAATAAAGGTATCGTAATCCGTGGGTCTAATTTTGATGTTGATGCCTGTGAGCTTCGTAAACTCTTCCGTTTCCAGAGAGAGGATGTTTGCGCTCAGGTTGTTTTCCACGATGAAGTTTAGCGTGATGCCCTCGTATTTTCTAATATCAAATCCTTCAGGAAACGTATAATTTTCAAACGAGGTTCCGGTTAAATCCACTTGTCTGACCACGGGTGTCTCGATGGATTGATCGCCGATTAATAGCTGTCGTTGATTAAGAAACACGACGGTTAGAATGACCACGAGTATCATCAAGGCCATCAATGCCATGGAAGTTTTTTTCATCGCAATTCCCCCTTTTTTCACGGATTATCGTAACACATTTATTTGGGTTACGACAAACCTTATTTTTTTAGAGGGAAATGGCATAACCTAAAGAAATTGCATAACGCTTCTATTTTCGTCAGGGATAAGGACGATTTGAATTGCATGGGTACAGGCGCTGATATCACCCAGTGTCAACTGCCAGTAGGAAGCGTGTGATGGGCGATGTCTGATTTCCAGAAGTGGCATTTCAGTTTTCATGGATAGCTTGTTTTCGGACTTATAGCGCCTTGCATCAGTAAGCGCTTCCTTGATTTCTTCACCAAACGCAAGTAAAGTCTCATCCACTTCACGAAAGGAAGGCCACTCTGTCGAATGGATGGAAATCGCTTCTTCATAGGCTACGAAATACGCCTGATAAAGAACCTCTGTCAGGTGGGGCATGTAGGGTGCATAGAGCTTTAAAATCCCTAATAATCCTTTGTAAAGCGCAACCCTTCCAGAAGCCTGTGCGTCATAGCCATGCTTTTCAGGCTGATAGAGGCGTTCTTTAGAGAGCTCCAGATAGTGGTCGCAGAAATCGCTGAGGAAGAAAGCGTCGATTTGGTGTCGCGCCAGACCGATTTCGTAGGCATCCAGTGCTTTACGTGCCTTCTCGGTGGTTTCCTGAAGCCGTTCCAATAGCCACGCGTCAGCGGGTAATAGCGGCGTGTCCATATTTAGTTTTTCGTCCCCTAGCTGCTGGTAACAGAATTTAGCCGCATTCCAGAGTTTGTTGATGATTTTCTTTGAAAGAGTGAGTTCCTCCGCATCGAAAAACGTATCGGTTCCCAGCTTCGCCCCTGCTGCCCAATACCTAATGGCATCCGCAGAATGCGCCTGGATGAGCTGCTGCGGCGAACTAGACGCATTATCCTTAGACTTGCTGATCTTCTCCCCTTTTTTAGCGAGTACGAAACCACAGATCATCAGGTCGCGCCATGGGAGCTTCCCAGTGTGGTAAAGACTTTTAACGATGGTATAGAACGCCCATGTACGGATGATTTCATGTGCTTGGGTGCGCATGCCCATGGGGATTAGGGTGTCAGTGCCGTCATCGGGTTCACCCCAGTGGGCGTTGATCTGTGGCGTCAGTGAGGAAGTCGCCCAGGTATCCAGTACGCCAGCTTCAGGGATAAAGTGTTCGCTACCGCAATCACATCGCCCGATAAACGCTGTACTTAATGGATTGACAGGTAGCTGTTCATCTGCAGGCAGATGGACCTTACCGCAGTTTTCACAGTACCATACCGGTATCGGAACACCAAAATAGCGCTGTCTCGAGATGCACCAGTCCCATGAAAGGTTTTCTACCCAGTGGATGTAACGTGCCTTCATGGATTCCGGATACCAATTCAGTTCATCTGCCGCACTTAAATATCGGGTCTTATCAGTGAGAATGTCGATATACCACTGCTTTGAGCTTAGGAATTCAGTGGGCTTACCACAGCGCTCATGAATGCCGATCCGGTGGCTAAGCGGCTGTTCTCCTATGATGTGGCCACCGTCATGAAGGGCAGAAATAATCGCCTGTCGCGCCTTGGCGATGGATAAACCGCCGATGATCGGTGTATCGTCAGTAAAGAACCCACTTGGTGTGATAACGTGTTTCGGTGTTAACCCATGGGTATCGATCCATGCAACATCTGTGGCGTCGCCATAGCTACAGCACATAACCAGCCCCGTCCCCTTGTCGGGATCGACGGTCTCGTCTGCTAAAATCGGTACCTGCTGACCGTATAAGGGAACGATGGCCATTTGCCCTAAAAGTGCTTTTGCGCGTGAATCTTCGGGATGAACAAAAATTGCGAGACAGCTGCTTAAAAGCTCTGGCCGAGTGGTGGCGATGGCCAGTGTCTCAGATGAACCGAAAAGTGCAAATGTAAGGGTATAAAAGGTGGTATCCTTTTCCAGCGTATCCAGCTCAGCCTGTGCGATGGAGGTTCTACACTCTGGACACCACAGAACGGGTGATTCTTTCATATAGGCTTTGCCTTTTCGATATAGGTCGATAAATGAGCGCTGAGAAATGCGCTGTGCCAGCGGGCTGATGGTTTCGTATTGTAACGACCAGTCACATGAAAATCCTAAGGACTGCCAAAGTGCCTTAAACTCGGCTTCATACTGCTGAGTGGTTTCGAGACAGCTTGTGATGAAGTCCTCTCTAGGCATATCCCCTGCGCGTATGCCGAGTACCTTTTCAACCAGTCGCTCAGTTGGAAGGCCATTGTCATCAAATCCAAAGGGATAGTAGACATTAAAACCCTGCATGCGCTTATATCTGGCGATCATCTCGGCTTGGGTATAGGAAAAGATGTGACCGATGTGAAGCTGTCCGTTTACTGTTGGGGGCGGTGTGTCGATGGCATAAAGGGGTTTTTCCAGTGATCTCGAAGCGTCGAATGCATAAAGCTTCTCCTCTTCCCAAAATGCCTGAATCTTCTGTTCCATCGTGATGGCATCATAATGTTTTTGCATGTTCTTCCTCCTCAAATCTTTTGGTTTAACGACTGAAAATTTAATGACTGAAAAATTGCGAAATGAAACGGTTTAATATTCCAAAACAAAAAAGTCCGCCTTAAGCTTTCGCTTAGGGCGGATATGCGTCCGTGGTACCACCTAAATTCAGAGCTGGGAAGCTCTGCACTTACTCTTTACGGGATAACTCCGATAAAGCTTCCGGGTAACGGTGGAAAACCGTCGAAGTCTACTGATGACTTTAAGAATCGTTAAGGATGCTCCTAATACGATGTCCTCGGTCAAGGTTCGATTCGATGCTCAAAGGCTACTTCCATCCAGGCTTCACGAAGATTTTCACCAACCATCTTCTCTCTAGGCATTCAACTGGTATGTACTCCTCCTCGTCAACGCAAGGTTTTATGTTTGTTAGCATTATCTTAGTGCGTTTTTTATGCGCTGTCAAGTATCAATCAAGCGCTCGATTAAATTGAGCGGTGTTAAAAATGCCATTCCAATACTTTCTCACGGTTTTCCTCATCGACCGTTTTTACTTCGATGCGGAGCTTTGGACCATAATCGGAATTGATGTCAGCGGTAAATGTCGCTTCTGAAGTCGCTTGCCAAGCGAATAGCGTTTCATCAGCAAATTTTTGTGCTTCGAGAGGTCCTGTTTGAATCACCTCGTCATCATAATAAACCGTATAGGTGGCGCTTTTGATGGCCTTTAAAAAGGGATTTTCAAGGGCTTTAAACGACAATAAGGATTTATCGGTTAATGTGAAGTACTCTTGTGAGAGATCCTGAGGCGCCAATGTAATGGAACATTTGAAGCTGCCATGGTCGGGTGCCTTTACACCCAAATGGTTGTAGTCGACCTTTAGTGCATAGGCGTTATCAGACCAGTCGTAAAGTGGAATAATGCCGAGGACCTCACTATAGGTCTTATCGGGTGTGACGATGATCGCGGAGAGTTCGTAATTCTTTTCCACAGGAAGCACCAGCTCCGTGCTAAACTGCATCGGTGATATCGCGAGCAATTCAGTTTGGTGGGCTGGCGCGTATACGATTTCTGGAACGGATTCACCACTATAGTAAAGATATGGATTTTCATAATGCTGATCGGTAGATTTGATATCCAGTAGCACTTTTGCGTCCGAAGGAAGCTTCGAGAAGCCGATGCTCATATTGACAGTAACCACCCCTGCTGTCTTGGAAGTACTGACGTGCTTTGCTTCTATTGAATCCAGCAAATAATCCGCATTTTCACGCGCAATCGAGTTGATTTGAGCGTTTGTAGACGATTGTACCGACATTACCATCGAATTAAGGAGATTGATTTCGTTTTTTAAATTTTTAATACTGGATAGCATCAGTGTTTGTGAAACCAAAAGAGCGACGCAGAGGATGACGAGTGCTAATTTTGAGAGGGGTTTCATGATTATACTCCTTTAGGTTGATTTCTAATCGTATTATAGCGTATATTATCCAAATTTTGGTGGGTTTAATGATAATCTAATGTGATTTTAAGATTCGCGTTTGGGTATTATCCCACTGAGGTGACTAAAATGACGCAATTGACGCAAATGATGCAGCACATGCAACAGATGAAAAAACTGACCAAAGAGGATTATCTAAGATTAAAACCTTATTATGAAATGTATTCGTCAGA
>Ga0075012_10002624_pt1 | contig 17576 bp, 17 predicted proteins | sample All_14_2_FD_71474 | JGI IMG/M metagenome (GOLD analysis project Ga0075012, IMG submission 71474) | Freshwater microbial communities in response to fracking from Pennsylvania, USA - Allegheny Zone_MetaG_DW_15 | ecosystem: Environmental > Aquatic > Deep subsurface > Groundwater > Drilled... | reverse complement strand
GTCTTTTTCTTTGGCAATCTGGCTGAGGTTCTCGAGTGTCTGGCCAGAAAGCTCACAGGTGAGGGCCATCACTGAGGCATTGCCGATGGTTTTACTCAAGAAGCTTTTGCTGAAGTCCACCTCACGCATGTGCGAGGAAAGTACCGCTGTTTCCAGCTCGCCATTATGGATGTGGCCGCTGAAGACGGCCTCTTTCATGTTTGGGGCATTATGAATGACGGCGCGAATACCGCTGGCCAAGACATGGTCTTGGATAATCCGTGAGACGGGGCTGGTGTTGAGGGCGGTAAGGAAGGCCACTTCGCTGCCCAGGGTTTTGAGGTTGATGGCCATGTTGCAGGCGCAACCACCTACGGCGAGCTTAATATTGCCATCGTGGGCGATGGGCGGGTCGTACTTTTCAATGGTGGCAATAACGTCAAGCACGGCGGCGCCGGCAACAAAAACATAGGGCGTACGACTAGGCATGTTCATCTCCAGCATAAATCACTTTGTTGCGGCCAGACTTTTTGGCTTGATACAGGGCCTCGTCTGCTTTTTGTAATACCTGCATAAATAGAGATTTTCTCTGCATTTGGCACAAGCCTATGCTGACTGTAGGTGGTGTTGTAAGAGAGTTAAGCTGTAGCTGGCTTATTGCTAGACGGATGCGCTCGGTTACTTGTAACGCTTGATCTTGTGTTTTAGCGTGTAAAATGCACACAAACTCTTCGCCACCCCAGCGACCAATAATGTCGTCCTGCCGACAGTTTTGGTTTAATACCTGAGATACGGCTTGTAGCACTTCGTCGCCAGTTGTGTGGCCATAGGTATCATTAATTTTTTTGAAGTGGTCGATATCAATCACCGCTAGGAAGACAGAACTATTGGGTTTTAGGTCGGCCAGCTTTCTTTCCAGGCCATGACGGTTGAGGGCCTGGGTCAGTTTATCTCGTTCAGCAGCGGTGATAATGGCCGAGATATCACCTTGCAATAAATTGTCAGAGGCGATGTTGGCATCATCACGCTGCAGGATCTTACCAACTTCAGTAAAGGCGTGTTGAATGGCTTCAGATAGTGGTTTTTTGAGGGTGTGTATTGCAAAAACCGTCGCTGCCATAAATAGGTCTCCAGCACCTAGGGTGTTACCTTCAACCGCCATGATGGGGCCACGTTGCTGGTGGTGGCTATCGGGACTAAATATTTCAACACCATCTGCCCCTTTTGTGATTATACAAGTGGTATTTAGGCGTTTAGCAAGCTCTTGGCCGTTTTTGGTTTGACTGGCTTCAAGTAAAGCTCTGAATTCGTCCAGATTCATAAAGCAGGCGGTGATGGCGCCTTTTATTTCCAGCAGGCGAGGTGCTTCATAAGTTGAAATTGCTGCTAGGTAGACGGGAATATTTTTATCGTTGGCAAGGGTAACTAGCAGGTTGAGGGTGTCTATCGATAAACAGCAGGTGGCAAGAACGACTTGTGCCCCGTTTAGCCCGCGGCTGACAAAACTGTCAGTAAAGTTCACCGTATGCGTGTGTGTGGCTGAAACAGCGTTGATCATTTCACCGTCTTGAAAAATGCCGGTGTAGATGGCATCACCTAAGTCAGGCACAGTTAAAATATGCTGTCTAACCCCAGTCTTAGTTAGTTTTTGCTGGATAAGCTGGCTGAAAGTGCCGTTATTAAGGGCAGTCATGAAACAGCTGGGGGCCCCAAAGCCGCTGAGATTGATCGCCATATTGTAGGCACAGCCGCCAAAAGCAATGGTGGTTCTGCCAAGATTATTGATTGGTGGGTTTGCGACTTCGATGCTGGCGATAACGTCGACCAGTGCTGAGCCTGCAGTAAAGTAGTGCGGTTGTTTTGCCATGCACAAATGTTATCAGAAAGCTGGTCGCTGTACATTTACAACTTGCAGAAGCCTTCTAAAATCGCTTAACTGAGGTGGCACAAGCACAGCACAACAAGAAAAGTGATGGTTTCCATGCCCTTTGAACAGCTTCTGACCCTCGGTATAGTCCAGGGGATTGCCGAGTTCCTCCCGATTAGTTCCAGCGCGCACCTTATTCTGGTGGGCCTGCTTTTTCCATGGGGTGACCAGGGCTTGCTGTTTGACATTGCCCTGCACCTGGGCACTTTGATGGCGGTGACGATTTATTTCCGTAATGATGTGCTGGCGCTTTTAGATGGCGCCCGCCATTGGCTGTTTGGTCGTGGGCATACGCGTGAAGCCCAGATGCTGTGGATGATGGTGATTGTGACGACTCCGGCGGTTATTACGGGCTTTTTCTTAAAGGATTTTGTTGAATTTGGCGCCCGGTCGTTGGTGCTGTTGGGTTGCACTCAGCTGTTCTACGGCCTGCTGCTGGGTTATGCTGATACCCGTAAAGAGCGGGTAGGGGTTGAAGGTGTGGGCCTTACATGGAAGCGGGCGTTGTTCCTTGGTTTGTTCCAGGCACTGTCAGTAGTACCTGGCACGTCACGTTCAGGCAGTGTGTTTACGGCGGCTAGATTTTTAGGCTACTCACGGCAGTATGCGGGCCGCGTGTCGTCACTGGCGGCCATCCCCATTACCTTCCTGGTGGTGGCGTATGGGCTGGTTAAAATTGCGGCTGACCCAGGTACCCACCTGACCGGTTCATGGCAGGATTTTGTGATTGGGATTACCGTATCATTCTTTACCGCCCTTATGGCCCTGCATGTGCTGATGAAGTTTGTGGTGCGGGTTGGCGCCTGGCCTTTTGTGGTGTATCGGGTGATTTTGGGTGTGGTGCTGTTAGCGATTGGGTTAAACCTGGTATAACTTTGGCTATTGACAACCCTGCCCCTTTACCGCTATTAAAGCCCCCATGCCCAGATGGCGGAATTGGTAGACGCGCTAGCTTCAGGTGCTAGTACTAGCAATAGTGTGGAGGTTCGAGTCCTCTTTTGGGCACCATTTAAATAAAAATCACCCCTTTGTTTTTGTTGGGGTGTTTTTTTATTTAAAAATCAAATCTGGACGAGACTTTAGTTCGAGCGCCGAGGTAACCGCCGAGGCGGACGAAGCGTTAGCTTCGTCCTTGGGCGGGCTGATAGCAAGTCAGCCCGTCATTCCTCTTTTGCGTATAACTGCAGAGGTTTCATTCAGCAAGGTTTACATGGCGTCAGGGGCGGTTTTGGGCTATAGATATAAGTGCTGTTCTAAGGAGAAAGCCTATGCCTGCTGCTGCCAAACCTTCGGTGACCCCCAAGCCCACCAATATTATGCTTTGCCCGGGTGATTTACCTGCTGGCTTGAGCTTCCCGAAAGGTATTGTCGCGGTTGATCTGGAGATGACCGGCCTTAGCCCCTTTACCGAGCGGACCTGTCTGGTGCAGGTGGGTGATGGTGAGGGGAACGCCTGGTTGGTCAAGTTTGATGGTCAAAACTGGCTGGCGCCAAACCTTAAAAAACTTCTGACCGACGCGAAAATTACCAAGATCATTCACTCAGGTCGGTTGGACATGGCCTTTGTGCTGAAAGACCTTGGCGTGGTGATGACCCCGATTTTTGATACTAAAATTGCGGCTCGTCTAGCCCGGCCTGAGGCGCGTGACAGCATGAACGCCTTGATTGCTGATCTGGTGGGTGTAACCATTCCGAAAAATAAAGAAATTACCGTGTCAAACTGGGCGGCGCCTGAGTTGACGCCAGAACAAATTCAATACGCGGCTGATGATGTGCTGTACCTGCATGGGGTCAAGGACAAGCTGGAAGAGCTGCTGGTGAAAACTGGTCGCCTAGACTATGCCAAGGCCTGTTTTAAAATGATGGAAGCCCAGGCAGGCCTCGACTTGTTGGGTTACAACGAAAGCCTGTTTGCTTATACCGCCACTTACCGTCTGCCTCATCAGAAGGTGCAGGCTGATATTGCCCAGGCGCAAGATACGCTGCGGGAAGAAGCCAAGGGGCTTTACAATCTGGCTGAGAAAATCGACCTCACTTTTGTAAAAGCCATTGACCTGCTGCAGGTCTGCAAGGGCCGGGTGGTGGTGACGGGGATGGGTAAATCAGGCCATATTGGGGCCAAGATTGCTGCGACCTTTGCCAGCACAGGTACTCCTGCTTTTTACGTGCACCCGGGCGAGGCCAGCCACGGCGATTTGGGGATGATTACCAAAGAAGATGTGGTGATTGCCATTTCACACTCGGGTGAGTCAAAAGAGCTGGGGGATATTCTGGCCCACTGTAAACGCTTTGCGATACCGCTGATTTCAATGACCGGGAAGCCTAAGTCAACCTTGGGTAAAATGGGTGACGTGGTACTGTGTACCCATGTTGAAAAAGAAGCCTGCCCACTGAACCTGGCCCCGATGACTTCAACCACGGCTACGCTGGCTTTGGGGGACGCTTTGGCCGCCGCACTGATTATGCGTAAAGGCTTCCAGAAGAGTGATTTTGCGACCTTCCACCCCGGTGGCAAACTGGGCAACAGCCTGCAAAAAGTCAGCGACCTGATGACCAAAGATACCCAGGTGCCGGTGGTGCATGAAGACGACCTGATGCGCGACGTGGTGGTGACCATGACCGAAGGTCGTTTGGGCCTGGTGGGTGTGGTGAACAGCCAACGCGTGCTGGTAGGGATTATTACCGACGGTGACCTGCGCCGTAACCTTTCAGCTGATTTGCTGAAGGAAAAAGCTAAGCAGGTGATGTCGGCTGACCCGGTCACTATTGCGCCTGATAAGCTTGCTGCAGAAGCTGTATATGTAATGAACAACAACCGTAAGGGCGTACAAATTACGGCGATATTCGTGGTGAATAAAGAAGGGCACCCCGTAGGTGTGCTCCACATTCATGCCTGTTTGCGTGCCGGGGTAGTATAATACGTGCGCACCAAAAACCTCATTATCTATTTTCTGCTTGCGGTGGCCGTCAGTTTGATTTTTGGGGTCTTTATGCTGGTGCAGCCGCAACAAAAACTAAAGGTTCGGGCGGAGACGGCGGCTGAAGACATTAAGGCCATTCAGCAAGATTTAGCGCAAGATGGTATCCCCACCACGGGTTTGACAGTGATGACGGCGCCGCACTTTCTGGGGCGTGATAAAGATGGTAAAAGCTGGGATGTGACGGCGGAAAAAGCCGTTCAGCAGGGCACTGAAGCCGGGATGCTGCGCTTGTATGGCCTAAGTGCGGCAGTACAAAACAGCCGCGGCCAGGAGGTGCGTTTTGTGGCGGGTGATGGGACCTATAACCAGAGCAAAGATGAGCTTTCACTGACCCAGGGGGTGAAGGTGTCGGGGCAAAGGTTTAATCTGGTGATTGATGCTTTTACCTATAACCTGGCGAGTGGTAGCGGTACGGGTGAGGGTGCGGTGCAGCTGACTTCAGACCTTGGCACGCTGCGGGCTAACCATGTTTCTTTGCAAAACAATGCCGATAGGGTAGTGTTAAAAGGTAAAGTCCATGCGGTGATTAAACGAGGCCAAAAATAAATGAAATACCTGCTTGCCCTGATGATGCTGTTGGCCACGCCAGCCTGGGCCATTACGGCGAATGCGCCGATTGAGATTGATGCTGACCAACTGGTGGTTGAGCGTACCGATGGCAGCGCTGAGTTTAGTGGCAATGTGCGTGTGGTGCAGGGTGATATGCGCCTGGCTTCTGACCGTTTAACGGTGCAGTATGACGAAGCCCAAAAAGACAACCAAGACGGTGGTGTGACTGAGATTAAAGCCAAGGGCAAAGTGACCATTGTGTATGGCGCTGATACTGCCACTGGCAATGAGGCCATTTATGATGTGCCCGCCAAGAAGGTGCGGTTGAATGGTAACGTAACCCTGGTACGTGGTGAGAATGTACTGCGTGGTGATGGTTTGGTGTTTGACCTGGTGACCGGGAATGCGTCGCTAACGGCTTCATCCAAACAGCGGGTGCGGGCGCGTTTTAGCCCCGAGAAGAAAGCGGAATAATGGGTGCGCCTATTTCATCTATCGTGACGCCGAAGACTGGCCTGAGGGTTAGCGGTGTACGTAAAAAAATTCGTAATCGCAGTATTCTGCAGGACGTCAGTTTTGAGCTACAGCGTGGTGAAGTGGTGGCCCTGCTGGGACCCAACGGGGCGGGCAAAACGACCTCGTTCTACGCCGTGTGTGGCCTGGTTAAAACCGATGATGGTCGTGTGACGGTAGATGGTGTGGATGTTAGCCTCTGGCCTGTTTATCGTCGGGCACGTGCCGGGGTTGGTTACCTGCCGCAGGAGGCCTCGGTGTTTCGAGGGCTTACGGTAGAGCAGAACATTCGTGGTGTGCTTGAGGTGTGTGAGAACGACCCTGAAACCATCGCTACACGACTTGACCAGCTGCTGGCAGAGTTTGGTTTGACCCGCCTGCGTGAAAGCCCTGCGACCGCTCTTTCAGGGGGTGAGCGTCGACGCGTGGAAATTGCCCGTGCGATTGCTGCCAAGCCATCATACATTCTGCTCGATGAGCCCTTTGCGGGTGTTGACCCTATTGCGATTAACGATATTCGTACCTTGGTGATGGAGCTGAAAAACCGCGGCATTGGCGTACTGATTACTGACCACAACGTGCGTGAGACCTTGAAGATTGTTGACCGCGCCTACATTCTGCATGAGGGGCGGGTGATTATGCAGGGGACGCCGGAAGAGATTGTGGGGAACGCGGATGTGCGGCGTGTCTATCTGGGCGAAGATTTTAAATTAAATTAAGGGGGATGTTATCCCCCTTAAGGTTTGCTGGCGCAAACTGGATCCCCCGGTTTTGAACCCTCACTTCTGCAAAGCAGGCGTTCGGGTGGTTATTGTATTTTTAAGTGTCAGTAAAGTCGCTATGCCGCTTGGATCTCCCCCATATCGTCACTTTTGTTTCTGTAAAGCAGGCACAAAAGTGGTTTTTATATTTTAAAAGAGAATGGTTGTTTCTTTTTTAGCCCCTTTTGTCCGCTTGGGCTTTTATTTTTAGCTGGGTAAGGCCATAATAGCTTAGAGAAGAAAGAAAAGAAGAGTGACCATTTCTCAGCGCTTAGATTTACGCCAGCAGCAAAGTCTGGTGATGACGCCGCAGTTACAGCTGGCGATTAAGCTGCTGCAGATGAATGCGCTTGACCTGCAAACTTTTATCGCGGCTGAATTGATGGAAAACCCCTTCCTGTCTGACGGCACGGAAGGTGAAGAACAGGCGGCAGCACCCGTCAGCGACGAGATGCCTGCTGACACCTTGTCTGGCATGGCCGAGGGCGATACCAGCCATACTGATGGTTTGGATGTCGATTGGGACACGATGTATGACAGCCCTGCCCAGCAGGGCAGTGGCGCCGCCCATGATGGCGATGATGTGACTAGCTGGGAAAATAATGTGACGACTGAAAAAACCCTGCGCAGCCATTTAGAGGAGCAGTTGGGGGTTGCCTGCAAGCACCCGAAAGAGCGGTTCCTGGGGATGCTGATTATTGATGCCATCAATGACTCAGGCTACTTGCAGATGGATGTTGCCCAAACTGCCAAGCAGCTGGGTTTACCTGAGGCAGAGCTGGAGCGGGTGCTTAAAATAGTACAAAGTTTTGACCCCGTGGGGGTTGGTGCGCGGAACTTGGCTGAGTGTTTGCGTATTCAACTTGAAGCCCGCAAGCAGTTGACCCCCGCCACGCTGGTGGTTTTGGACAACCTTGATCTCCTGGCACGTCAGGATTTTGTAAAGCTGGCCCGGATTACCGAGCTTGAGGTTGAGCGGATTCAGATGATTTGTGACAACATCAAGTCACTGACGCCGAAACCTGGCTTGCAGTACGGTCGGGCGGTGGCCAATGAAATTGTGCCTGAGGTGATCATCACTAAAGACGCCCAGGGCGAATGGAAGGTGGAGCTGAACGCAGAGGCCATGCCCAAGGTGCTGCTCAATAAACAGTACAGCAATACAAACCTGAAGGGTTCAGATAAAAACTTCCAGAACGATAAAGTGGCCCGTGCCAACTGGCTGCTCAAGAGTTTAGAACAGCGGGCAAAAACCATCTTCCGTACCGCTAAAGCGATTGTTGAACTGCAGTCTGACTTCTTTAATCACGGCGTCGAAGGTTTGAAGCCCATGACCCTGAAGGTGGTGGCTGACCGGATTGAGATGCATGAGTCTACCATCTCACGGGTGACCACCGGCAAGTATATGCAAACACCGCTTGGCGTGTTTGAGTTTAAGTACTTCTTCTCATCGGCGATTAACACCACGGGCGGTAGTGTTGAAGTGGCCAGCGAGAGCGTTAAGCATATGATTAAAAAGCTAGTCGCAACAGAGGATGCCCGCAAGCCTTTGTCAGACGAAAAAATCGTCGCTTTACTTAAAAACGAAGGGGTAGATATTGCCCGACGGACTGTGGCTAAGTATCGGGAAGCGCTGGGTATTTTGCCTACATCTCAGAGGCGTATTCGTGTATAATTCGTGTCGCACGGTATAAGGCAAAGTGTTATAATAAAAACATCCTAAGGAGGATCTCATCATGAACATCACTGTTAATGGACACAATATTGAAGTGGGGGGCGCGCTGCGTGACCACGTGAATGCTCGTTTAGCTGGTTTTGAGCGCTACCAGGTGAAAGCGGTGGATGGTCATGTGACCTTCAGTAAGACTGGCAAAGGGGCTGATAATATCCGTGCTGAAGTGACTTTGGCGGCGAGCGGTTTAGTGCTGAATGCTCATGAAGATGGTGGTGATGCCTATGCGGTATTTGAAGCGGCGGCAGATAAACTGGAAAGTCAGCTGCGCCGTTATAAAGACCGTCTGAAAAAACATGAGCGCCGCCGTGTGGATATGGGAGCTGCCTTTGCACCTGTTGAGGTGGACCACCATGAGCTGGATGAGGATGATCTGGAAAATGCGCCGGATGATATCTTCGCGGAATTTATGCCCAAAATTGTGCGTAAAGACTTGAAGAAGATTCAGACCCTGAGTGTGGATGAAGCTGTGATGCAGATGGACCTGCTGCATGCGCCCTTCTTTATTTTCAATAATCCGCAGACCAAAACGCTGAATATTGTTTATCGTCAGGGTGATGGCACCATTGGCTGGATTTGCCCTGGTACAAACTAATAAAATTTCTACCAAAACGCCGTCGACTGGACGGCGTTTTTTATTGTGGTATAGTGCCGGGCATCAATAAACGTTTATGGAGAGCGCCATGAAACCGATTCCTGTTGAGGAGTATCCTCAGGGCGGCATGGTTGCCCTGACAACCAAATACGCCCACTGCGTAGATGCCTTAGAGGCTGCTATTGGCAGTATGGAGATAAGTCAACGGCAAGCCAAAAGCTATAGTGATTTGCTGCTAAGCGCCTACACAAGGCAAAATAATCCTTTCATTGATGAGCTGGTAGGTTTGCATAACCTGGGCCGCTTGCTTTATCCGATGAATGGGTCGTTGGAGTATGGCTGTACGGCTGGTGCCAATCTACAACGGCGCAAGCCAGTGCTATGGCGAGCGTTAGATTGGCCCTGGGATGGTATGGGAGATCACCTGCTGGTAGTTAAGATGCCCAGTCCCTACGGTGTATGGGTTAATGTCACCTGGCCCAACTTTGTGGGGACGGCTACTGCCCTAGCGCCTGGCCGTTTTGCTTTGGCAGTAAACCAAGCCCCAAGCCTGCTGCATTTTGCTCAGCAATTGCAACGAATGAGAGTGCTGAAAAGTCCGCATCTTTCGCCACTCCATTTTGCACGTAAAGTGATGTCTGAAGCGCCTGACTTCGCTACTGCCAAGCAGATGCTGCAAACTCACAAGTTAAACACCACAGCTATTTTTACCCTGGTTGGGTGTGCAACTGACGAAATATGCGTGATTGAGCATATGGGGGTAAGGTCAGCAACGGTGCCGCCTCATGGTGGTGTGGTAGCAGCAGCAAACCATTGGCAGGGTTTTACCCCTATTCGTGTGAAGCCCAGGGCTGAGAGTAAAGAGCGGTTGGGGTGTATGCGAGATCATTTGCATCTGCCTCATTTGCATGGGTTTGACTGGCTGGTACCCCCGGTGCTGAATAGTGAAACGCGTGTAGCTGTTGAGGCTTGCCCAGCGACTGGTTCGCTTAAAGTCCGCGGTGTAGAGGGTGAACTGATGGTTGCCCGCTTTGACGGTAAATTTGAGGCCGCGTGAAAGCGCGGTCTCATCCTTTTGCGGCATAGACAAATCTATATAAAAATGCTAGGTTTTCTCGACTCAAGAAAGTTTCTAGGATGACCACCATGACCAATGTCAAAACCCTACCGCAAACAGATTACAAAGTGGCTGATATGAGCCTGGCCGCCCTTGGCCGTAAACAGATTGAAATGGCTGAGCATGAAATGCCAGGCCTAATGGCACTGCGTGAAGAGTTTGGCAAAAAACAGCCCCTGAAGGGTGCGCGGATTGCTGGCTGCCTGCACATGACGGTTGAAACGGCGGTGCTGATTGAAACCTTGGTGGCGCTGGGTGCGGAAGTGCGCTGGTCATCATGCAATATTTTCTCAACGGTTGATTCTGCTGCTGCGGCGATTGCGGCGGCGGGCATCCCGGTGTTTGCCTGGAAGGGTGAGACTGAAGAAGAGGCCGTGTGGTGCATTCGCCAAACCATTGAAGGCCCGAACGGTTGGCGCCCGAACATGATTCTGGACGATGGTGGTGACCTAACCACCCTGATGCACAGCGACTACCCTGAGCTGTTGAATGACGTGCGTGGTATTTCTGAAGAAACAACCACTGGCGTTCACCGCCTGGTGCAGATGGCTGAAGAAGGCCGCCTGAAGTGCCCTGCGATTAACATCAATGACAGCGTGACCAAGTCTAAATTTGATAACCTGTATGGTTGCCGTGAGTCACTGCTGGATGGTGTGAAGCGCGCCACCGACGTGATGATTGCAGGTAAAGTGGCTGTGGTTTGTGGTTATGGTGACGTGGGTAAGGGCTGCGCGACAGCCTTGCGCAATCAGGGTGCACGCGTGATTGTAACTGAGATTGACCCGATTAACGCCCTGCAGGCCTCGATGGAAGGTTACCGCGTGACCACCATGGATAAGGCCTGCGCGGAAGGTGATATCTTTGTTACCGCGACAGGTAACATCGACGTGATTACCTTTAAGCATATGCAGCAGATGAAGAACCAGGCCATTGTGTGCAACATTGGCCACTTTGATAGCGAAATTCAGGTGGCTGAACTGCGCAAACTGAAGTGGGTGAATGTGAAACCTCAGGTGGATAAAGTGGTCTTTCCAGATGGCAAAGAGCTTATTCTGCTGGCTGAGGGCCGTTTGGTGAACCTGGGTTGTGCCACGGGGCACCCCGCGTTTGTGATGTCAAACAGCTTTACCAACCAGGTGATGGCACAGATGGAGTTGTGGGCTAACCACAAAAACTACGAGAAAAAAGTGTACATGCTGCCCAAGCACTTGGATGAAAAAGTGGCCCGCCTGCACCTGAAGAAACTGGGTGTTGAGCTTGAAACCCTGACCGATAAACAGGCTGAATACCTGGGGATTGAGAAGCAGGGGCCGTACAAGCCGGACCACTACCGGTATTAGTTCAAAGGGTCGCCTTCGGGCGGCTTTTTTGTTTTGACTTGTTCTCCGCTCCGCATGTACTTATCGTGTACACTTACGGTGCTCGATCTACGCCAAAACAAAAAATCCATCCCGAACCGCTTTGCTTTCAACCCTTTGAATGTTTGGTCAAGATAGTAACTTCTATCCCCTTGGGGTTTCAAAGCAGGCGTGAAGTTTTTTTGATAGATGCAAAATGCGCCGGCCCCCGTGAGACGGGGGCCGTTTATCCGTGAAATGGTTAGGCTGCGCAGGGCAGGTTGGTAGAGCAGCCGAGGCGAGGTTCGTCCTGAAAGGTGTCAACGGGAATGAGCTCCCAGTTGTGGCAACCCTGAGCAGGACCTTCCAGAATACAGAGCTGCTCGTGGGCTCCTATGGCCTTCATCAGATCCTTCAGTACCTCGTGCCAATCGTCCCATATCTTGCTGTGGCTGGTGACTAGGGTGGCGGGTAAGCCCAGTTCAGTAGGTGCGCCAGCAAGGTTGACTTGCTGAACAGCTTGAGGCTGTTTGTCTGATAGAAGGTAAGGCTTCCTAGATGTTGATTATCGATGCTGGTGACTTGGCCCAGCACCCGGAAATGTCCCTGGCTTTTGGCCAAAAAAATGCGTACCACGGGGGTGGCAGTAAACATGTGCGGTCTCCAAAGGGGGATTACTTAAGTCTGCCACAGAGTTTACTGCTTCACAAGAGCATAAAAAACGCCCCCGAAGGGGCAAGTAACGCGATTCAGCATCTTCTCCAACCGATCTGCTGAGTTGCAGAGAGGGGCTGCGCCTCGTAGAGCGCCGGCCTACAGTCCGGGCGTTCGTGGATGTGCTTGATTGCCCTTGGTTGTTGACGGAATTCTTTTTTCATCGCGACCATAACTGAGGGCAGGATGGTTGCAAGCTGCATCACATCTTTCAGCCGTATGCCTGCGGGTATGTGGTGCATACCGCGAACCGCGTCTGCTAGCTCGGTATTTCGCAGAGCACTTTCCAGGGCGCGGCGATGGTTGGTGTTGCTGGTGACGGATTTCAGACCGAAGGCCGTTTCTTGGGTGTCGATAAGAATCTGGAAGTAGATGACGCTACCTACGGAAATTTCGACGAAGTTGGTGGGAAGCGGCTGAGATACTTTGGCCTTAGCCATGGGTTGCTCCAAAAGGGATGGGGGATTAGGTCGAATTTGCCATGATCTAGATGGTCTGGCAACACCAAACCGCCCAGACCAGGTGGTCGGGCGGTTTGGTGGGCCGAAGTTTATAGCAGGTCGTCGCCCTCTAATACATGAGGTAACCCCGACTCAACAGTTTTGCTGTGACGAAGGTGGTCGCCCCGCTCAACCAATATTTTGATTGGCCCGCAACGTTCGAAGAGGGCGGCGGCGAGCAAGTTCCCAACGACCAGGATGTCGTCGTGCCTGGCGTTGAGATCTGTGCGGGCATACATGCCCACCGTTTTTAACGCCAACTGTACTTTCTGATGAAGGGAATTCTGTCGTGATAGTAGAATCTTGACCCCTTGCATCCGGCGGCTTGCACCGCTTTGTGCAAGGTAGAGCTTCACAACCTGCGTGTTGTCCACACAGAGAATGATACTGGCCATGTTGGCCTCCGTGAAAAAGAAGAAAAGTTGAGGACTTATAGGGCAGGGGGGAGGGGGGGTCAATAGTTTTTTTGTCTCGCTACGCTTCCGCATAGCGGGCGCTTGCTTTTAGGGGTGCCACGCTTACGCGTGCGAACCCCCTAATACCCCTGGGTTTTTTGCGGGACTTTTTTATCCGCTGAGTGGTTTAATACCACTGCTTGTGGAGATTATACCTCGCTTCACCCGAGCTAAGCCCGGGTTCGCTCCTAGGGCTGGTGCGTAACCGCACAGGCGCCCTAGTACCCTGGTGTGACAGGCTAGCTGGAAAGTGGTTTAATACCACTGCTTGTGGTGTAGACCAGCTTAAATTTTTTCTCAGGGTTGATGAGGCCCTGGGCGGTTTTGGCGGCGATGGCGCTTTCGGCAAAGCCAGTCAAAATCAGGTCAAGTTTGCCGGGGTAGTCGGTAATATCCCCCACGGCGAGGATGCCGGTCTGGGTGGTTTCCATGGTGGCAGGGTTCACAACCACTTTTTTGGTGGTGGTACTCAGGTTCCAGTTGGCAATAGGCCCCAAGGCAGGTGATAAGCCAAAGAAGCACAGCAGGCGTGTGGCAGGTATGGTGGTGATGTTGCCATAGAGGTCTGCAATGTCGACCTGGCTGAGTTGGCTGCCTTCACCATGCAGAGCATGAAGTTGATGCGGGGTGTGGATGATGATGCGGCCTTCAGTCGCCAGCTGGTGCATTTGTTGCACGGTGGCTTCAGCGGCGCGGAAGTCAGCCCGGCGGTGCACCACGTGGACGGTGGCGCCAAGGGTGGCGAGTTCTACGGCCCAGTCTGCGGCTGAATCTCCGCCGCCAGCAATCACGACTGTATGGCCGGCGTACTGCTGTTTGTTGCGTACGGCGTAGAATACGGAAGTATTTTCAAACTGCGCGAGGTTCGGCAGGGGTGGCTTGCGCGGGGCAAAAACACCCGCGCCAGCGGCAATGACAATCACCTTGGCGTTCAGGTTATTCTCGCCTGCGGTGAGGGTGAAGTTGTTGGGTTCCCCAGTGATGGTAGTGACGGCATCGCCCAGCAGGTATTGCGGTAAGAAGGGCTCAGCTTGGGCCATCAGGTGTTTGACAATGTCACCCGCTAAGACTGAAGGGAAGCCGGGGATGTCATAAATCGGTTTTTCAGGGTAGAGGGCTTGCAGCTGGCCACCGGCTTCAGGCAGTGAATCCAGCAGGGCGCATTTATACCCCAGCATACCCATTTCAAATACGGTGAAGAGGCCGACGGGACCGGCGCCAATAATGGCGATGTCTGTATGGTGGGTATGGGTGGTCATGGCTGATATTCTATAGAATTTGGCTTGGGAGTAAAGCGCGGATGTTTTAGAATATGCGGATGATTTACACCAGCGCCTCACCCCATGACACCAGCCTTTTGGCCCAGCGTATTGTCCGTTTTATTGAGCCGGGAGACACCTTGCTGCTGCAAGGTGACCTTGGCGCCGGGAAAAGCCACTTTGCCCGCAGTTTTATTCAGGCCATGGGCACACGCCAAAACCATATTCCCAGCCCTACCTTTACCCTGGTGCAGGCTTATGATGATACACGTCTACCGCTGATTCATGCGGATTTGTACCGTTTGAAAGATGCCAGTGAGCTGGATGATTTGGATATGCACGACTATTTTGGTCATGGCGTGTGCTTGATTGAGTGGCCAGAACGTGCGGCTTCGGCTTTGCCTAAAAATGCACTGACGTTGCATTTCTCAGTCACTGGGGAAAATACGCGTGAGGTAGAACTGACCGGGAATGCCCAATGGCAAAAGCGCCTGAAATTAATGCTGCAGCCGGCAGACCAGAACCGCCCTGAAAAGGACCTGGCCGGGTTTGTGGCCAAGCATGGTTTTGCCGGGGCAGAGCTGATACCGATTAGTGGCGATGCCAGCTTCAGGCGCTATTTTAGGGTGAAAAGTGCTAACCGCAGCGCGATTATGATGGATGTGCCCGCCGTGCTGCAAGACAACGAAAGTGGTCTTGACGGCGTGATTAAACCCTTCTTGCGGATGAATGAGTATTTGCGCCAGGCGGGGTTGTGGGTGAGTGACGTCTACGGCGTTGATGAAGAGCAGTGCCTGATTCTGCATGAAGATTTCGGCGATACCAGCCTTTACAGCCATAGCCCCAAAAAAGCTGACCCCGCCTGGCTTGCCATAGCGGTTGAGGCCCTGATAAAGCTGGCGAAGGCTAAGCCTATGACCACACTCAAACCGTTTGATGCGGCGTTGATGAACCGCAGCGTGGCGTTATATACCGATTGGTACCTGCCCACCCTGCGTGGCCAGGCGACGGCACCTGATGAGCGGGGTCGTTTTCTGGAGGCCTGGGCGCAGCTTTATAAGCCTATGGTGTCATCACCCTTGGGCGTACAGCTGCGTGACTACCACAGCCCGAATATTATGCTGCTGGGCAATCTGCCGCGGCTGGATAACCTGGGGTTGATTGATTACCAGGATGCCACCTACGGCCCCCTGGCTTATGATCTGGTATCGCTGCTTTATGATGCCCGTGTGCCGGTTGAGGCCTGCACCCGCAACGAACTGCTGGAACATTACATCACCAAAACCGGTGTTGACGCCAAGGCCTTTGAAACCAGTTTTTATCTGCTGAGTTTGATGCGGAATACCCGCATTCTGGGGGTATTTGTGCGCCTGGCCCAACGTGATGGGAAGAAGAATTACCTCGAGAAGATTCCGATTCTGTTGCCCTATATTCAAGAGGCTTTGCAGCACCCGGCGGCAGCGCCAGTTCGGCCATGGTTGCAGAAAGTTGAAGCCCTGGAGCTTGCCTCATGAAAGTGATGATATTCGCAGCTGGTAAGGGCACGCGCTTGGGTGAACTGACTCAAAAGACCCCGAAGCCGCTGATTGATATCGGCGGGACTTCCCCCTTGATGCGTACGCTGAAGCTACTCAGTGAGGCTGGTTACAAAGATGTGGTGGTGAATGTGAGCTACCTGCGGCAGCAGATAATCGATGCCCTGACCCCTGCACCCTATGGCCTGAATATCACCATCAGTGATGAAGGTGATGAGCCCTTGGAAACGGCCGGGGGGATTATCCATGCCCTGCCGCACTTGGGTGATGCGCCCTTTTTGTGCGTGAATGCGGATGTGGTGTGGGCCGAGGAAGAGATGCAGCTCTTTAAAAAGCTGCCTACCGCTTTTGACGCCTCACAGATGAGTGCGCTGTTGGCTGTGGTGCGTCGTGAAGATGCTTTGTGCTACAGTGGTAAAGGTGATTTTAACCTGGATGAACAGGGGCGCCTTTCATTCGCAGTCGATGAACCTGTGCCATACGTCTACGCCTGTGTGCAGGTGCTGAACCCTGCGGTATTCAAGCCGTTGGAACCCGGCAAGCGTGGTCTAGCCAGTCTGTATAAAGCCTGGGCCGCTGAGGGTTGCCTTTACGGCCTCACTGTAGAGGGCGCCTGGGTAGATATGGGTACGCCTGAGGGTTTGGCTGCGGCGCGGAGACTACTGGTGAAAAAAGCGGGCTAGGCCCGCTTTTTTGTTGCTTAGCGACGGCTGGCGTCAAGCTCTTGCTTCATGCGGGCCAGCTCGGCCTTCAAATCAGCGATTTCTTCATCTTTGGTTTTGGGCTGCGGGGCGGCAAAACCGAAAGGTGAGAACATCTGCATGGTTTGGTTGAACATGTCCATATTGCGGCGGGTCATGTCTTGGATGCTGCCGAAGGGGTCGAAGCCAGCGGCGTCAGGGGTGGCGCTGCTGGTTTTGCCGTTTGATGCTGCGGCTGCGTGGCCGTTGGGTGAGAAGGACTTAATGGCCATTTCCAGGTAGGGGGGCAGCATTTTTTCCAGCGATTGGTTGTAAAAACGAATGAGTTCTTTGAGGAAATTGGTGGGCAGCAGGGCTGAGCCGTCTTTGCTTTCCTCGTCAAAAATAATCTGGGCGAGGACCACGCGGGTGATGTCTTCACCGGTTTTGGCGTCAACCACTTCAAATTCTTGGCCGGAGCGCACCATATCTGCTAGGCTATCCAGCGTGACATAGGTGCTGGTTTGGGTATTGTACAAACGACGGTTAGCGTATTTTTTGATAATAATCGTTTCGGCCATGGCCATTCTCCTAGAGTCAATTGCAGATTAGGCCAATTAAGGCCCTAGAGCAAGTGTATTGTTGCGGTGCAGAATAAAGACGGTATGAGTCAGGAAAAAAGTAACGAATTACGGCAGCTGGCGCCCCGGCCTCTGGGGTTTTATATGATGCTGCTTTCGCTGCAAAATAACCCGGCCCAGGCCTTTAATATGCTGCAGCAAAAGTGGCCCGTGCTTGAGGCTTTTACCCCGCCACAGGGCAGCGATTTGCAGAAATTTTTGCAAGGCCTGAGCCGTTACCGCGCCACCCCGGGCGGGCACACCGAGGCCGACAGTTCAACTGTGGGCCAGTGGGGCAGAGCCACCCTGCAGCATTTAGGGG
>Ga0075012_10002621_pt1 | contig 17581 bp, 15 predicted proteins | sample All_14_2_FD_71474 | JGI IMG/M metagenome (GOLD analysis project Ga0075012, IMG submission 71474) | Freshwater microbial communities in response to fracking from Pennsylvania, USA - Allegheny Zone_MetaG_DW_15 | ecosystem: Environmental > Aquatic > Deep subsurface > Groundwater > Drilled... | reverse complement strand
TTTTAGTTGTGTTTTCGGTATTGATGGGCAGTTGGCTCATTATATTTTTTGGGCATTAATTTATGGTATATTTTATTTTTTTAGCTGTTTTAAATGGCGTATTTATTGGCACAAGCCGAGCAATTAATAGTCAATTGAGCATGGATATTGGGCCATTTCGAGCTTCATTTTGGAACCATATTATAGGATTTGCCTTTTTAACCACACTTTTTATCTTAACGGGCAATTTAAAGCTGAGTGCTGGTTTAGATACGTCCTTATTTATCTATTTAGGGGGATTTTTTGGTGCTCTCTTTGTGGCAGTTAACAGTTATGTTTTTCCACGAATGGGGGCGGTTAAAACGGCATTATTGGTTATTAGCGGCCAAATGATATCCAGTGTCATTATTGATTATTATGCGGGTAATATCAGCAGGCCATTCATTCAGTTGCTGGGCGTAAGTTTCATTTTATTGGGCATTTATTTGTCAAAAACACCATTAAAACAAAATGGTGAAAAACGATAACTATTGTCCAATCCGAGAAAAGAGAATGTAAAAATGAACAAGTTATGTATAGACACGCAATTAAGCCCGGAAGAACTGCTAACCAGACAAGTTGTAATCAACAGGCTTTTGGACGATCAATCGTACCACATTGAATTTAATGGTCATTTGACGAATCACAATAAACACGCAGTAATTGCGCTTGCAGGTTTGGGTGCTTCGGCTGAAACGATTGACGCATATTATAAAAATTACGCTCAAATGACGCCCTATGGTTATGGTCTTGAAAAACCTAAAATATCTCAATATGAAATTAATGAAGCGAATTGGCAAAATTATTTGGGTCAGCGAACCAGCTATTCTTCTTACTTTAATTTTTTTGATGCCCAGGAAAAAAAATTGGGAATGGAGCAAATGCTAAGCCAATATTTAGTAACGCTTCTTCCTGGTTGGGCAGGCTCTTTGATGCATCCTGCGATTCATCTGGGTTGGGCTATAGATGTAAATAATCGAGCTATGATCATTGAAAGCATGGCTTACATGGCATTCTCTTATGTGTCATGTCATCCAGAGCGCACTGAACAATCAACCCAAGTGCTACAAGACAAGACTGTTTTTGATTCTCTGATTCGAATAGCTCATTTTTGGGAAAATGATTCCGATGCGCTACATGATTGGGTAGAAGGCCTTATTATTGATGAGCGTGAAGTGGGTAGAAAAATCCACCTCGAGTTGAAACGATCAGGCTTGCAATATCGAATAGCGAGAATGTTTCTTGAAGGGCATCCAATAATTGATGCAAAACCAGCGTGGCTTGATGATCAAAATATATCCACACTTTGGTTGGAGTTATATTATGTAACTACCTTGCTATACATGGTTCAACCCGGTGATTTTTTGGTGCTTCATTTTATTACATCGCTTTACGCAATGGAGCACATCGCAAGAAAAATGCCTAAAAATGAACAGAAAAAAATTGTACAATATTATTGGACAGGTATATTGAATATACTTTTTTCTCGAGCAGAATTTCCGGGCTCACTAAAGTTGGCGACATTAAATGAACAATTTCGTGGCGCAAATGATGGGCAGGAAGCTTTTGCCGAAATGCCCAATTGGGATGAGATTATACCCAGAGCAATTGATGAAATCGAAGAGCATAATCCCAAAATGGTTTATGTCTTGCATCAAATATGGAAACGCTCTGGTTATCAATCCTTGTTTAGAGTGGCTGCAAGCCATTTTACTCAAACTCCCGAACTGCCTAAATCTTTTGAGGCTCCACCCGTTATATAAGGTAAAAAAATGTACGATATAATTTTATTCGATTTAGACGATACCTTACTTGATTTTTCCAGATCTGAAGATCTCAGTTTAAAAGACATTCACCAGCAATTTTACAGCCATGTTGCGTTTGACGAATTCGAGCGTTCCTATAAAAAAATTAATACAGACTTATGGGCGCGAGTGGGGGCCTCAGAGAACGCTTTAACGCCGGGTGAAGTTAAATTAATGCGGTTTGAGAAGCTTAATACTCAATCAGGATGCTCTGTTGATGAGAACGTTATTGCTCAAGCATACGAAGCCGGTTTAGGTGAGCACGCTCATTGGTATCCAGATGCAAAATCAGTGGTGAATTTTTTGCATCAAAAGGGACATATTTTAGGTATTGTAACGAATGGTCTGGTTAGTGTTCAAACAAGAAAATACGAGCGACATAATTTAGGTACCTGGTTTGATTGTTATACGGTATCTGATGCCGTTGGACATGCAAAACCACAGAAAGCGATTTTTGATTGTGCACTGGAGACGATTGCTGCAAAACGAAATCAACCCCTGGAAAAAATCAGATCATCTTCCATCCTTATGATTGGCGACACCTTGTCCAGTGATGGTTACGGCGCGATGCAATCGGGCATGGATTTTTGTTTTATCAATCATAAACAGGTTGAAAATAAACATTCTGACCTTGTCATCAAGCATAATATTTATTCGGTGGTCGAATTACCCGCTGCTCTGGGTTATGAGGAAGAATACCGTCTTTTTTTGAATGAAAATCCCTTTCGTTTTTTGAGCTCCGGAGTACAGCCGAAAGTATTAGAGCAGGCTATTGGTTATGAAGCAGGACCAAGTCAACCTGCATGATCGGGCTTACTCAAACATGAGCGATATTAATTTATTCTTTCAAGTAATTGAGGAAACGCCCTGAATTTAATCAACAGAGGTAAAATTTGCTACAAGTGAAACATTGGAAAAATACTGAACTTGGCGGAGAGACAGGGATTCGAACCCTGGGAAGGTTTCCCTTCAACGGTTTTCAAGACCGCCGCAATCGACCACTCTGCCATCTCTCCACGGCGAATATTATAAGAACCTTAAAACCAATGCAAGCATTTTTTCAGTCCGGGTATTTTTAATGGATAGAGTTCGCAAATCTTTGGCGGATGAGTATAATGTGCCGAAATTGCTGTTGTGCTAATTGCTTATGGGTGTGTTGATATGAAACGAATTCAGGTTTTTTTTCTGGTGGCGGCGATGTTGTCTTTGAGCTCCTGCGTTAAATGGTGGGGTGAGGAGAAAGAGGACAATGGTCCATATAAAGGTATGACGGCGAAGCAATTGTTTGTCACGGCTCAGGATGCCATGGCGAAAAACGAATACGCCTCTGCTGCCAAGCGCTATGAGGCGCTGGACTCCATGTATCCTTTTAGCGATTACGCAGAGCGTGCGCAAAAGGATCTGATTTTTGCCTACTATCAAAATGAAGATTATCCGTCTTCTGCAGCAACGGCTGAGCGTTTTATTCATTTGTATCCGCGTGCCAAAGATGTTGATTACGCGTATTACATGAAAGGATTGGCCAATTTCCAGCAAACGCGTGGTACCTTTGCCAAGGTTCTGCCGTTGGATGAATCCTGGCGGGATCCCGGTACCCAATCTCAAGCCTACGCTGATTTTTCCGTGTTCGTGCAACGCTTTCCGAACAGTCGTTACAAAGCCAACGCCTTGCAACGCATGATCTATTTGCGTAACATGTTTGCTCAAAGAGAATTAAATACGTCAAACTATTATTTTGAACGTAAAATGTATGTCGCTGCGGCGGAACGTGCCAGTTACCTGGTGAAAAACTACCCGCAAGCGCCCAGTGCGCAACCGGCGCTGGTGTTGTTGTACAAAGCCAACATGGCGATGGGTTTGAAGAAAGCGGCAGCCGAAGCGCTGGCGGTTTATCAAGCTACTTATCATAGTCAACCAGCTGGTATTGCCAGTTAACGCGAGACCAATGTATAAACGTTCGGGTTGTTACGTAACAAGCATTTTGTTTTTTACGCTGATGACCCCGGTGTTTGCCCTGTCGTCTGATGAAGCGCGTTTGCTACAAAAGGATTATCAACTCTATAAACTGTGGTCCATCAGCCGCGATTACCTGTTTGGTATGACGCACAAAACTGATCGCGTCCGCGCGCTCGCCTGGCAGTTCGCTTATGTAGATCACTTACCCATTCGTTATCCGCAAAAAAACGCCATACTGGCCACGTATCAACGTGGATTAAGCATGGAGCAAATCGCGCAAGCTGAGGTAATGGCCAGCAACATCTCGCAGAAATATGCTTTGGGCGCGGCCATGAGCGAGGGGGAGATGAGTGCTGTTTATCCTTTACGTGATGAAACAAATACGTGGAGCAAGGCACTGTCGCCGCGCAATAAAAATACGGGAGTGACAGGGCGCGTCTTACCCTGGTCGGATTTGGATCACAGCGAGATTTTATTGCGTCAGGAACGAGTGGACAGGGATGAATCCGATCCCTGGGACAATCCCTTTATCCCCTTAACCGTAACCAATACCGGCGAGTTTTATATCACCGGTTTGGCGGCAGGCCGTTATGAGTTGTTTATCAGCAGCCTGGGATTGAATACCAAAGTGAGGTTTGGCGTGAAGGCAGGGGAAATCAGGGGCTTGTCCTTGATTAATTTGAAACGGCAGGTTTGAACCAGTATCAGGAGACCCTTCGCTCCGCTCTGGGCGACACGCTTAAGCATCAGTGTGAAGCGAGCACTCTCAACCCACACCGCAGCCTGAACATGTCGCCCAGAGCGGAGCGAAGGGTCTCCTGATTGTGGCTCGGTGCCCCCTAACACTCCGTCTGATTCACCGCCAAACCACCCAGCGACGTTTCCTTGTAAATACTCTGCATATCATGCCCGGTTTGCTTCATCGTGCGAATCACCTTGTCCAGCGATATCTGATGCTGACCATCGCCAATCAAGGCCAAACGTGATGCGTTGACCGCTTTAACCGCGCCCATTGCATTACGTTCGATACAGGGAATTTGCACCAGACCCAAAACCGGATCGCAGGTCATGCCAAGGTGATGCTCCATGGCGATTTCCGCTGCATTCTCAATCTGTTCCGTCGTACCACCCAATACCGCGGTCAAACCGGCAGCAGCCATGGACGAAGCAACGCCCACCTCGCCCTGACAACCCACTTCCGCGCCCGATATCGATGCGCCCTTCTTATAAAGAATCCCCATCGATGCAGCGGTCAGAAAATACGTGCACACATCGTCTTCATGCCGTTTGTTATGCGCTTCCTGAAAATATTTCAGCACCGCCGGAATAATCCCTGCCGCACCATTGGTCGGCGCCGTTACAATACGACCCCCGGCTGCGTTTTCTTCATTCACTGCCATGGCATACAAATTTAAATGATTCATCAGATCCGCGTTTTCAAACGCACTGGGAATCCCTTTATGCTCTATCAATTTCTGGTACAAATCCGGCGCGCGGCGTTTAAGCAACAAGCCGCCAGGCAAAATACCGGGATGATGACAGCCGCTGTCGATACAGGCTTCCATCACCGCAGCAATGGCCATAATGCCACGCTTGATTTCATCCTTGCTGCGCCAGGTTTCTTCGTTCGCCATCATCAGTTCGGCAATCGTCATATTATTGTCCTGACAACGGGTCAGCAATTCATAGCCGGTAGAAAACGGGTAGGGGATGGCCGCTGCTTCAGCCTCCTGATGATCAAAATTTTCCTCGGTGGTGATAAAACCGCCGCCAATCGAATAATACACCTGACGACACAGGCTGTTAGCATCTTCGCCATAAGCCGTAAAACACATGCCATTGGTATGTCGGGGCAGCAGCTCCTTTTGCAGAAACAAAAAATCAGTCGTGTCGTTAAACGCGATTTCATGTTTGCCGGCCAGGTTCAATTTGCCTGAGGAGATGATGTCTTGCATGCGCGGCACCATCGATTCCGGCACCACCGACTCTGGATTCTGACCTTCCAGCCCATTAAGAATGGCCTTGTCGGTGCCATGGCCTTTGCCGGTTAAAGCCAGCGATCCATATAATTCAATTTTGATACGACGGGTTTTTTCCAAAAAATGTTGTTCGTCCAGACAGGTCAAAAAGGCATTGGCCGCCAGCATGGGGCCAACGGTGTGGGAGCTGGACGGGCCAATTCCGATGGAAAACAAGTCGAACAAGCTGATACTCATAGTGGATGATTCCGGGGCAGTTTGAATAATATGGAGTTTAGAAGGAAAGCACTTGAGAAACAATACACAACACACATAAAAGATAAGTGTTCTGCTTGACTGGTATTTTTCATATAACTTAGGCAGAATAAGCAGGCAAATTTGCAAGAATTCAAATCTTACAAAGACATAAAGGGGATTTTTTATGAAGATGAAACTGGTTGCTGCGGCGGTTATGGGGTTGGCTATGTCAACATCGCTCGTTGCGGCAGATGCTGTAACATTGAGCAGTGACGCAGATAAATTGTCTTATAGTATCGGAGCTGATCTGGGCCGAAATTTTAAAAAACAAGGTATTGAAATCAGCCCGGCTGCAATGGCACAAGGTCTGCAGGATGGTATGGGTACTGGTACACTGTTGCTGACTGACGATCAAATGAAAGAGGTGTTGAACAAATTTCAAAAAGATCTGATGGCCAAGCGCAGCGCGGATATGACCAAAAAAGGGGATGACAACAAAGCCAAAGGCGTTGCTTTCCTGAGTGAAAACAAGACAAAAGCAGGTGTTGTTACGACTGCAAGCGGTTTACAATATAAAATTATTGAAAATGGCACAGGCGCCAAACCTGGCAAAGATGATACCGTAACGGTTGAATACACAGGTAAATTACTGGATGGCAAAGTATTTGACAGCACGGATACGTCTGGCAAACCTGCTACATTCAAGGTGTCACAAGTGATTCCTGGCTGGACAGAGGCACTGCAATTAATGCCTTCCGGTTCAACCTGGGAAGTTTATGTGCCATCTGATTTGGCTTATGGCGCTCGCAGTTATGGCGGTCCTATTGGGCCCAATGAAACATTGGTCTTCAAAATTCATTTGATCGATGTTAAAAAACCTGACGCATAATTCAGGGATAAACACCCGTCATTGCGAAGCAGGAAGCAATCCATGGTTCAGAGTACTGAGCGCTGGATTGCTTCGTTTCAATCGCAATGACGTTCAGTCCTGCGGGTTCATTCGCAGGGCTTTTTATCAATAAATACATGGCAGACAATATGAACAAACGCCTTTTGGTTGTTTTTTTACTGGGCTTTTCTTCAGGATTGCCGCTGTCCTTGATTACAGGAACCTTGCAGGCATGGTTTGCAGATGCCGGCATGTCGACCATGGCGACCGGCTTGTTGAGCTTGTTGGGCTTGCCTTATATCTATCGCATATTCTGGGGGCCTCTCCTCGATCGTTACACCTTGTTTTCGCTGGGCAGACGCCGTAGCTGGATGCTGAGCATGCAGATTGCCTTGTTGATCGGGTTTAACGTCATGGCCTGGTTTAACCCAACCCACGCACCCGAGATGATGGCATTGCTTGCCCTCGGTCTCGCCTGTTTCTCTGCCACGCAAGACGTGGCCATCGATGCGCAGCGCGTTGAATACCTGCCAAACAGGCTTCACGGTTTTGGTGCGTCCATTGCCATATTGGGTTATCGTCTCGCCATGCTGGTCTCTGGCGGCCTGGCACTGGTGATCGCCAGTCGTTATGGCTGGTCTCTGACCTATCATATTATGGGTATGTTGATGCTGGTTGGCATCCTCGCGACGCTCTGGAGTCAGGAGCCAACGGTTCAAGCGCCCGCGCAACACTATACTTTTTTAAAAGGTTTTGTACTGCCTTTGCAGGAACTGTTCAGCAGACCCGGCAGTATGCTCTTGCTGGGATTTATTATTTTTTACAAACTGGGCGAAGCCTTCACCACCACGTCGAGTGGTATCGTGATGCCTTTTTTGATCCAGGGGATGGGTTTTCCACTGGATACCATCGGTTATATCAACAAGATGCTGGGCGTTGGCGCGATTGTGTTGGGTGGATTGTTGGCAGGGCTGTTGTTGATACGCTGGTCTTTGTATCGTGCTTTGATGGCCTTTGGTTTGCTCCAGGCTGTTACCAATCTGTTGTTTGTCGCGCTGGCCATGACCGGAAAAAACGTGACCTTGTTGGCTGTGGCGGTTGCTTGCGATAATTTTGCTGCCGGTATGGGCTCGACTGCGCTGGTTGCGTTGTTTATGCGTTTGGTGAATCAGAAATTCACGGCAACCCAGTTTTCTCTGTTGGTGGCGATTTCGTCTCTGCCGAGGGTATTTTCCGGCCCGATTGCCGCCTTTTTGCAACAGTATTTGGGTTGGGTGGGTTTGTATCAGCTGGCGTTTGTGTTGGCGCTGGGGTTTATTCCGTTTTTGATTAAGATAAAATCACAAACAATGAAATGTAAAGATATGGAAGTGACAGCTTTGGCTTGATGTGCGTGATTCGAGATGGGTGTTAACCTGCGGGAGACCCTTCACTTCGTTCTGGGCGACAGGTTCAGGCTCCGGTGTGGCTTGCGAGATCGTCGCTTCACTCAGATGCCCAAGCGTGTCGCCCAGAGCGGAGCGAAGGGTCTCCGGATTTTGATTTGTTTCAGAATAAAAAAGAAGGAGCATGCCGGGTTTCATCATCCAAACAGGGTTGGATGGTACCGAGGGTCGGACTCGAACCGACACGGTGTCACCACCACCGGATTTTGAATCCGGCGCGTCTACCAATTCCGCCACCCCGGCATGCGCGATGATTATAACAAACAAATAATGATATACAATGGATCTGTTAAAATAATTTTTAAAGGTGGATAGTAATGAAACTGTTTATGACCGCAGCCGTCCTGGCCATGAGTTTATACCAGCCACTAGCGATGGCTCACACTTGCCCGGATCCCGAAACCAGCCCGCTGCGTTGGGGCACTGTTCCGCCGCCCTGGGAAGTGAATCCGTTTTCACCCAATCCTCCCCAGGGCGGGCCCAATATCCACTTTGTCCGTGCCAACATTCTGGTGGCCGGCCTCGGGCGAGGGGTGATGTGCACCTACCGCAACACCCGTGGCGAGTTTTCTATTTGGTGGCCAGTACTGGTAAAAATACCCGCCAGGAGCGATTATAGCTGGATAGACACGCAGGGCGGCTTTGTGTGCGTTCAGGGTGTGGATGATTGTCAATTTTATGTTGCAGAATAACGGAGACCAGGGAAATGCGATTATTGCCTGTTGTGGTGGCTTGTATGTTGGCGTCGTCTGTCTGGGCCGCGGATAAAACGGATGCTGCCGCATCTTTGCATCTGGACTGGCTGGACAAAAGTGTGGCACCCGGCGCCAACTTTTATATCTATGCCAACGGCACCTGGCAGAAGCAAAATCCCATTCCGCCGGAATATTCCATGTGGGGTTCCTTTTCCGTTTTGAACAAGAAAAATGAAGCGCGTTTGCATCAATTATTGCTCGATGCTGCCGCTGATTCCAAAGCCAAACCCGGCAGCATCGAACAAAAAGTGGGTGATTTTTATTACAGCGGCATGGATGAAGCTTCTATCAACAAGCTGGGTTTCGACCCCTTGAAACCCGAGCTGGCCAAAATCGACGCTATCCACAACCTTAAAGATTTGCAAAACGTGATGACTGACTTGCAAAACATGGGGGTAGATGTGCTGTTTGAATTCGGCAGCATGCAGGATTTTAAAAACAGCAAAGAGGTGATTGGCATTGCCCAGCAAAGCGGTCTCGGCTTGCCGGACCGGGATTATTATCTGAAAGACGATGAAAAATTCCGCGCCATCCGTGCCGCTTACGTGCAACACATCAGCAAAATTTTTGTGCTGCTCGGCGATGAACCCGCAAAAGCGGAACAACAAGCCAAACGCATCCTGAGCATTGAAACCGATTTGGCCAAGGCGTCCATGTCGCAAACCGATCAACGCGATCCGCATGCCATCTACAACATCAAAACACGCCAGCAATTGGCCGAACTGACGCCGAATTTCTCCTGGCCTGAGTATTTTACCGCCATCGGCCAGCCTGATTTGCAACACATCAACGTGGGCATGCCGGAGTTTTTCAAAACCATGAATCAGGAAATGAAAACCGTCAGCATTGAGGATTGGAAAAATTACCTGCGCTGGCATTTGCTCGACGCGTTTGTGCCTTATTTGTCGCAACCTTTTGTGGATCAGAATTTCTGGATGACCAGTCAACTGACCGGCACGAAAAAATTGTTACCGCGTTGGAAGCGAGTGGTCGCGACAGAGCAGGGCGCGCTCGGTTTCGCCATCGGAAAATTGTATGTTGAGAAGTATTTTTCAGCCCAGGACAAACAAATGGTATTGGATATTTTACACGCCATTCGCAAGACCCTGAATCAGGATCTGCAAAGCCTGGCCTGGATGACGCCGGAAACCCGTACTGCCGCCTTGAAAAAACTGGCCCTGATTGAAGAGCGGGTCGGTTACCCGGACAAATGGCGCGATTATGCCAAGCTGAGCATCGACAAAGGCCCTTACGTGTTGAACGTGATCCGCAGCAATCGCTTTTTGATTCAACGCGATCTGGACAAAATTGGCAAGCCCCTGGATCGCAGCGAGTGGGCGATGACGCCGCAAACGATCAATGCCTACTATGATCCGTCCATGAACAACATCAACCTGCCGGCCGGTATTTTACAAGCGCCGTTTTTCGACCCCGATGCGCCGCCAGCCGTTAATTACGGTGCAATTGGCTTTGTGATCGGGCATGAACTAACCCATGGTTTTGACGATCAGGGTGCACAATTTGACGGCGATGGTAATTTGAAAGACTGGTGGACAGCAGAAGATTTAAGCAAATTCAAGCACGCCACCGAATGCATTGTGAAACAGTATTCCGGCTATAAAGTAGACGGCGACATGCCGCTGCAAGGTAAATTGGTGGTGGGGGAGGCAACAGCCGATTTGGGCGGTGTGACCTTGGCTTACCGCGCGTTTCGTGATTCACCGGCTTACAAAGACGCGAAAACCATTGACGGCGTCACACCGGATCAGCAGTTTTTCCTGTCCGTTGCGCACGTATGGGCCAGCAACATTCGCCCCGAGCAGGCGCGTAACCTGGTGACCACCGATCCGCATCCGCCAGCGATGTATCGGGTGAATGGCACACTCGCCAATATGCCTGAATTTCAAAGGGCTTTTGGTTTGACCCGTGCGGATTCGATGGTTAATAAAACACCTTGTGTAATTTGGTAACCTTGTTAATGTTGCCTTAAGCTGCTTTTGCTATGCTGAAAGTAAGTATATAGAAGTGAGATAATGATGGCCGGTCTTGAAATGCTTACGGAAACCAGACACAGGGAATTGTTGATAGACATTTTTGATGCGAAAACGGGATTTGTTCCGCACATTCTTGAGAGCGGAAAAACGCCGGCTGCGGTAGTGTATTATTACCCGGAACGTAGTTGCGTCGTTTTCGCCAGCCCTGTTATTGCAGCCGCGGGTAATCAATATAATATGGCTGACGCTGAGCATACTTATGAGGAAGCCATTGCTGCTATTCAATTGGTAGTGGGCAATATTGATCTGAGTCAGTACCATCTCGTCATCCCGGTCATTGGCATGGGCGCAACAGAAAAACACATCGTCACCACCTACAAAGCACCAGGTGCGCGCGCCCCCGTTATTTTCGATTCCAAAAACAGTAATCCTCAACGTTTTCTGGCAGCTGATCCAGATATGCGTTTGCTGCCACGTATGCGCAATGCGTTGACCGGTATGATCAGTTCGTTTGCTCCACGGGTTAGTGAAGGTGAAGTGCCAGGAGAGGGTAGACTGGCCGGGGCAAGCTATCGGTCTTTAGGCATCCAGTCGTATCTGGATCCCACTAGCTGCGGTTATCATACCAGTAACGTGATGAGCACCATCGCGGACGATATTGTCAGTTACCGAGAGATCAACGTCGATGGCATTTTATTAAACGTAAATAACAACCCCAAAGTCGAACTCGAATCTCCATTCGACAGCGCCTGGCGTGAGACCTTTATTGATCCCGCCATTATGGGCAAACCAGACGGTAAAGCAAAATACAACCCCATGCATTATTTTTACGGCGAGCCGCTGGAAAAAGGTCCAAAACGCGTTTTGTACTACGGCAGTGGGGCTTTTCTACTGACGCCGATGATCAATGTTCTGAAAATACCGACAGAATATGCAGCGAAAGTATTGGTCAACAGCGCGCTGTATATGAAAGATCGGCTGATGCTGTGGTCACCCCAATCCGTTCCGGCGCAATATGCGCGCTCTGCGGCTTTGGTGCTGGCTAATGGCCTGTATTATGGCCTCGACAGCGCGCATATGTTGTTGCGAACGGTTACGTCGCCAATTAACAGCTTTAAAGCCGGTTGGAACAAACACTGGTCTCTGGGCTTGTTGAGTGCTGCAACATCGGTTGCAGGCTATACAGCACTCGCCCTGTTTGCGCTGCCCTTTGCGGGCGTAGCAGGTGCATCGTCGCTGGTAACCGCGATTGGCACCCCGATTGTTAACGCCCTTGCCGGCACAGGTTTGTCCCTGGGCGCCGCTGGCGTGACTACAGGCGTGTTGTTGGTTGGCGGTCTGACGGTTGCGCGGGCAATTAAAGGTTTTATGAACTGGGCGATGGATAGTTATTCTGCGCCAAGGGCTGAGGAGCGTCCTGTTTTGAGTGATTCTGGTTTTGATTCTGGTAGTGACGATGACGATTTTGCAGTTTTGGGTTCCAAAAATGGCAAGGATCTTGATCCCACAAAAGCCCATGATGTTAATTCTGAACCAGAATGGTCTCAAGGTGAGGCAGCATTGGTTGATCCCTTTGCTCAGGGAGCTGTTGCAGGCCCGTTATTCCAGCCTGCTGCAGCTTCACCGTCTGTACCTGAAACAAATCCTGAGCAGCAGCCGACATCTTCTGCTAATACAAGCCAGGGTTCTCACTAATCCGGGCTACGATTTGCTCCGTGCCACGACCATGTTGGGCCAGGGCCGCAACCTACCCGCTCAGGAAGATCTCGCTGCGAACGGGTAGGTTGCGGCCCTGGCCCAACATGGTCGTGGCACGGAACAACCATTCAACTCCCCCCTGTCGATGAAATAGTAACTATGATAAAATCGCCGGCATTGTTTTAAAGATACAGGAACCACCGATCATGAACACATACGTTATCGCCGCTTTTTACCGTTTCGCGCCCATCAGCGATTACGAAGCGCTGAAACCCGACTTGTTGCAACTCATGAAAACGCAGGACATCAAAGGTACTATCATCCTCGCCAGCGAAGGCGTCAATGGTACTTTTTGTGGTCAACGAGCCGCTATGGATCTTCTCTACGCCCACCTGCGCGCCATTCCCGGCCTCGACACGCTGTCCTTCCGAGAAACCTTCGACTCGGTCAATCCCTTTGAAAAAGCCAAAGTCAAATTGCGCAGGGAAATTGTAACCCTCGGCGTCGAAGCCATCGACCCACTGGCGCAAACAGGCGAGCACGTTAGCCCGGAAGAATGGAACAATCTGCTTGCCGATCCCGAGGTCGTGTTGGTGGATACGCGTAACGATTACGAAGTCAAACTCGGCACCTTTGAAGGCGCCATCAACCCCGTAACCGACAATTTCAGGGATTTCCCCGAATACGTCAAAACACAATTACTGGATAAAAAAGACAAGAAAATCGCCATGTTCTGTACCGGCGGCATTCGTTGTGAAAAATCAACAGCCTATTTGATCAAAATGGGATTTGACAAAGTTTATCAACTGGATGGCGGTATATTGAACTATATGGCCTCCGTTCCTCAAGAACAGTCCAAATGGCAGGGAAGTTGCTTTGTTTTTGATGAGCGGGTTGCGCTCGATCATGCTTTAAACAGTCTCGAAAAAGGGTCTATCGATACCGAGTGGAAAAATAACAATAAAAAACAACATGAGCAAGGAGCGCTTTAAAAGGTAAAGAGGTGCTCTATTGCCGTCACTTGAACGCAGCTTACAAGCATTAAATCGTTATATTAAAGGAGGAAAAACCAAGGCTCTGATTAAAGATCTGGCTTATTATGATGACCGAATCTCTGTTCTGAAACGAGATTTTTACAGCGTCACCATGGATGACCCGGGCATACAGAGCAGCGTCGAGACCATTTTATCCAGTTTACACATCCCGAAAGCGCAGTGGCTGCACTATCGGCGCTCCGATTGGACTGTATCTGACTTTCTGGCCAAACTAACCAGCAAGGGTCATTTGCAGCCAGCGTATTTCCTTGGGCGAATTGAAAAGAAAAAATCGTTCAGCTTCTGGGATTTGCTGATGGGCGGTTTGCTGACGGCCGCGATATCGCTGGGCATTTTGTCTTTGCCTGCCTTGTCGGGGCTGGTGGAGAGCCTGCTGGGCGTGCTGACCTCGTTTACGGGTATGCCGGTTATCGGAATGATTTTTTCCGGATTAATGCTGCTTGTTGGCTCCGGCATCAACCTGTTCGACAAAAAAAAATCCTGGCTCAACCGCAGCCGCGATCTGTTGTTTGCCTTGGTCAGTGCGGCCTTCACCTTTTCTGCTTATGCAATGTGGTTGTCTGCATTTCCTGTCATGCCCCTGGTCGGCGCGTTTCTGTTCGTATCGGCGTCAGTGGTTGATGCGGTCAGGGAAGGGGTTTGCCTGGTGCAGGAATATGCGCGTTACCGCAGTCGTCGGGGTATGTCTGGCAGAGAACAAGCCTGTGCCGAAGCGCAATATACGGTCAGTTATAAAATGCACCGCAACGCGGCTTTGATTAATATCGTAACGGCGATTGTATTGGTGGGATTGATTGCCGCCTGGTCCTTTGCGCCAGCAGGTATGGCAGTGACAATCGGGATTATCGCAGCGATAGTCGTGGTTTGTGTGATTAAATATGTCGCGCTCAAGCGCAATGAACGGGTGATGCGGGAAAGTTTGCAGGAGAAAATGGCGGAGATACACGCGCATGATGAGCCGTCACAGGAGATGAATTTGACTTGCCGGCGATCGTCTTTGCCGGCATCTGGTGTAGGAAAAAAAGCGCGGCGTACTTATGATCCGGCGTTTTTTTCATCATCCGACGAGGATAGTCCAGCCCATCGCTTGACGGGGGATCCTGAATCGATATCAAACAAATCCAGCACGCGCCCCACGCTGTGATTGACGATGTCGTCAATGCAGGTTGGCTGGTTATAAAAAGCAGGCACCGGGGGTGCTATGATAGCGCCCATTTCCGTCGCCTGAGCCATGTTGCGAATGTGCGCCAGGTTCAAGGGCGTTTCACGCACCATGAGCACCAGCTTGCGCCGTTCTTTGAGGATGACGTCGGCGGCGCGGGTCAGCAAGTTACTGCTGTTGCCCTGGGCGATATCCGCCAGAGTGCGCATGGAGCAGGGCGCGACAATCATGCCCAGTGTTTTATAGGATCCACTGGAAATGGACGCGCCAATGTTGTCTATTTTATGATATTTATCAGCCAGTTGATGCAGCTCGGCAGCCGACAGACTGGTTTCCACCGCACGGGTTTGTTGCGCGGCTTTTGATACGATAAGATGGGTTTCGATGTCGGTATCTTTCAAATATTGCAGCAGCCGGATGCCGTAAATGATCCCGGAAGCGCCACTGATGCCAATAATAAGCCGGTTTTTTTTCATATAAGGAAGCAGAAAAGTCAAATTACCCTCATTATAGCGGAATTTGTTTGGGAAGAGGGGGATTTCATTTATAATGTGGGGAATGCAGGGCTTCGATTGCACCGGTGGCACCGAGCGAGCGTCAGGAGACCCTTCGCTTCGCTCTGGGCGACACGTTTGGGCTGCGTTGTGGGTTGAGAGATTGCCCTTCACTCTGATGCTCAAGCGTGTCGCCCAGAGCGAAGCGAAGGGTCTCCGGATTGTGCTTCGGCCGCGACCTGCGTGTTCTTATCAAGATTTTCGTTAACCAACCCAGGACCACCATGACCGACTTTCTCAACTTTTTCCTCCACATCGATCAACACCTGGTCACGTTCATTGCCAATTATGGCTTGTGGACCTACGCGCTTCTGTTCCTCATTATTTTTTGTGAAACCGGCCTCGTGGTCACGCCGTTTTTACCCGGGGATTCCCTGCTGTTCGCCGTTGGCAGTCTTGCCGCTCAGGCCGATAAACCGCTGGATATTCTCATCTTGCTGGCTTTGTTAATCCTCGCGTCCATCCTCGGCAATCAAGTGAACTATACCATTGGCCGCTTCATCGGTCCGAAAATATTCACCGTCAACGACCGCTGGTTTTTTAACAAAAAACATCTGGAAACCGCGCATCAATTTTATGAAAAAAACGGTGCAGTGACCATCATCACCGCGCGCTTTTTGCCCATCATTCGCACCTTCGTGCCTTTTGTGGCCGGCGTCAGCAACATGGACTATCGCCGCTTCTTTTTTTATAACGTGCTCAGCGCCGTGCTCTGGATCGGATCGTTGCTGGGATGCGGCTATTTTTTCGGCAGCATCCCCGTTATTAAAAACAACTTTGTCATCGTTGTGTACGGCATCGTTGCCGTATCCTTGCTGCCCATGATTTGGGCGTTAATCGCCAACCGCTATTTTTTCAAACGATAAGGCACATACTCTGGCTCCCAGGTCAATTCTTGAAGGCTGGCTTCCAGAGCATCGTCGCTTTGAAAGTCAGCCAGACCCGAGCTCACCGCCTCTTTGGCTACTGCCAGCGCTACTGCTCGTGCTACCTGTCTGACTTCATCGATGTGTGGTAAAAGGTTGGCGTTGACATCAAGCCGGGCTGGTGAACAACTGGCCAGGGCTTTGGCTGCGACCATAAACATTTTATCCGACACCGTTTTGGCTTTCGCCACAATCAAACCCAAACCCATGCCTGGAAATATATACACGTTGTTGGTTTGATCTACTCGAAATGGCTGACCGTTTTTCATGATGGTACCAAAGGGGCTGCCTGTGCCGATAATGGCGCGGCCATCTGTCCAGAGCATCAAATCAGAAGGGGTGGCTTCACTATGGCTGACCGGGTTGGACAAAGGCATGATGATTGGTTTGGCTACGTGTGCAGCCATACTGCGGACGATGCTTTCGGTAAAAATCCCCGCTTGACCCGATACGCCCAGCAACGCGTTGGGGTGCACGTTATTGATCACATCTTCAAGGCTGATATAGTTGTCTCTCATATCTGTCCAATCAGCCACATCCTGGGGCGACTTCAGCAGTTTCTGCTGGAAATCGAGCAAGTCCGGCATGCCCTCCATCAACAAACCATTGCGATCGATCATATAAATCCTGGCGCGCGCATCTGCTTCCGACAGGCCGTCATCCATCAGCGCGTGCACAATCAATTCAGCAATTCCACAACCCGCCGAACCAGCACCTACAATCACAATACGCTGTTCGTGCAGAGGCGTTTTGGTAACGGCGACTGCGGATAGCAGGGTGCCGGTTGCAATCGCCGCGGTGCCCTGAACATCATCATTAAAGGTACAGAGTTCATTGCGATACCGTTCCAGCAAACGGGTCGCGTTTTGCAGGGCGAAATCCTCCCATTGCAGCATGATGTGTGGGAAACGTTTTTTCACCGCCTGCACAAACAGATCGATAAAATCGTCATATTCTTGACCGCGGATGCGCTCGTGTCGCCAGCCAATATATAAAGGATCCTTGATTAAATCCTGATTATTGGTGCCGGTATCCAGCAAAATCGGTAGCAGAGAAGAGGGATGTAAACCGGAACAGGCCGCATACAAGGCCAGCTTGCCGATAGGGA
>Ga0075012_10002620_pt1 | contig 17583 bp, 15 predicted proteins | sample All_14_2_FD_71474 | JGI IMG/M metagenome (GOLD analysis project Ga0075012, IMG submission 71474) | Freshwater microbial communities in response to fracking from Pennsylvania, USA - Allegheny Zone_MetaG_DW_15 | ecosystem: Environmental > Aquatic > Deep subsurface > Groundwater > Drilled... | reverse complement strand
AACTCCTCAGGAATCATTCCTGCGGGTGCCCAGTCTTCGCAAGGTGGGTCGGGATTGATCGAACCCGCGGGAGGATCAATGCGATAGCCACGAGAGCTTCATCAGGAATCCGGCGCGAGGGGAAATGGCGGGAGTGAGCCACGATGGAATGGAGGCAACCCACGAAAACGGAGTCGCCACGACCCTCTGTCCCCTTCGTCCTGTGGATCTCCCGAAACAGCAATTTGACGGAATGCCATCTTCCAGAGAATTTCTTTCATGCCATAATAGTTTGAGAAACTGCCTGACAGAGAGCCCCACTCCGAGGCTGGGTCATGGGAGTGAGATCAGCGACCATGGGCTGATCTCTTCCGCTGCAGAAATTCTTGGAATCACTCACGGCAAAACCTGCTGAGCCTCCTTGGAAATCTCGTGAATCGTTTCTGAACGCGTCACGTGCAGAGGTTTTGTGAGAATCCTTAAATAAAGAGGCGCGCCGTCCCCGGCGCGAGCGATCTTATGACGAACGTCCTACGCCTCGCACTTTGTGACCCGCACGATGGCTCCCGGCATTCTTTGAAAACGATGTTGCTCGGGATTGATGTCGTCTGGTTGGACGCGGATTGCTCCCGTTATGAGTTTTTTGCGGATGTGGTCCAACAGACGCAACCTGACCTGGCTCTAATTTCTCTGGATGCTAACCCCACCAAGGGCCTGGAACTGATCGCCCGGATTCATCAGGAACTACCCGCCTGTCAATTGCTGGTTCTTAGCAGTTCGACCGAAGGAAGTTTGATTCTCCAGGCGATGCGGAATGGCGCTCGCGAGTTTCTCAGTGCCCCCATTAAGTTAGATGATTTTCTGGCCGCCCTAGGCCGCATCAAGCACGTGACACGAACGGGCGGCGTGGAAAGCCCGGTGCGTTCCAGCCAGGTCATTACCGTTGCCGGGGTCAGTGGTGGCGTGGGCTGCACCTCGCTGGCCATCAATCTGGGGTGCTGCCTCTCGCAAGGACTCCATCGGCAAGTTGCCGTGATCGATCTGGACTTGGCGTTGGGCGATGCGGATGTCTGGCTGGATATTATTCCGGATTACACGATTCAGGATGTGGCCGATAATATTAGCCGGTTAGACTATGCGATGCTGAAACGCTCGCTGACCCGGCACGATTGTGGGGCGTTCTTGCTCCCCCGACCAGTTGAAATGGACGAACGCCTGCCCATGTCGCCGGACGAAATGCGGCGGGTGATTTCTCTTCTTAAGGCGACATTCACTCATCTGGTGATTGACGTCAGTAAGAGTTTCGGCCCGCTGGACTTGGCGGCGATGGAGGCGTCGGACCAGATCCTGCTGGTCACTCAACTTGATTTACCATCACTCCGAAACGCCGTTCGGCTGATGCAATTCCTGGAGCGGCGCGAAGGATTAACATCCAAAATCAAGGTGGTTGTTAATCGCTTAGGGTTAGAGGAAAACCAGATCAGCTTGGGCAAAGCCTTAGAGACATTAGGCCACGAAATCTTTGCTCAGATCCCCAACGACTATGCCACAATGGTCGAAGCTCGAAACAATGGCGTCCCTCTTCTGACGCAAGCACCGCGAGCAAAATTGACCAAATCAGTTCAACATCTGGCAGCCTTGCTCGATCAGAGTGGGCAAGTCGACGATAAGTCGGACGAGAAGAAACCTCGTAAAGGCCTCTTCAGTTTTCTGGGCTCCGGAAAGTAAAGGGAGTCGATAGCCGAGACTATTCGTACTCCTTGATGGCAGCCGAGTCGTCTGGACTGGTGGTTGTGAAGGGGCAACACTAAAAACGGAGTGGCTGGGGGCGGGTCTTCGATCCCCCCGCGAACTGCGTAAGTGTTGGGGACTCCGTGAAGACGCTATGACCCCGCCACACAATCTGGGAAAATGCCTCAACAACCCAACGGTGTGGTCGAGCGGACGTCGTAACCTCTGTGTGCCGACAACCCACCGAACGCATTCGGTGGGCTTCCGGGACATCGCGTTTTTTCACGCGCCCTGGATCTCAACGCTCTCAATCACGCGGCGCGTTCCCCTCAAGCTGAGACGATCGCCGTGTCCTTTGGACGAAACTGCCGTTTCCCGCATTCGGCGAGATCCCTTAAAAGCGGATTCCTAGCGGGCGGTCGTTTCAAAGAGTGGTGGCCATCATGGCAGCGACACGTCAAGCACTGAATGTCTTCAGGCCTGAACGTGTTCTCTGGTGAGGCTGCCACTCGCTTCAAAGGACGTTTGAACATGCACGGAATGCAACAACGGGTGTTTTCTGGTTTGGCCAGTCTCTTGCTGGCCGGTGGAGTCGTGGGAGGCTTTCAGGCCACGGCTGACGCCCAGTCCCGTAACAACTCTTTTCCCAGCGACCGACGAGCCACCGATTCGTATGGCTCCGACCGCTATGACTCGAATTCTTACGATCGCAATGACTATCCGTCCGACCGCCTGTCCGACGGTTACTCGGGCTCGATCCGCCCAACCTCTGGAACTCGGCCGAGTTCCTCACCGCGACGGGAGTTCGGTGGACGCTCGCAAACCGCAAAACTCGCAGAGGATCTCGTGTTACAGGCGAATTTCATCTGCGTGCAGATGAATAAGCACTATCAAGGCAACCGGGACTATCGAAACACCTATCGCGAAATGTATGGTGTTCTGGACGATGCCAAGCAAATCCGCGATCTGATCAAGGTGAGCCCCCAGCGTGGACCACAACGCGGGGAAGACAAAATTGAAGTGGCTCTCCATCACATGGATCGCCAATTTCACCAGATCGACGCCGAACTGCGTCGCTGGCGGCCAGAGAATGTCGAGCGGAACACGCGCGGTCCCAAGCAGGACATCCAGTTGGCTGGCCTCCTGGACGACTTTGAAGACACTCTGCACGGCATGATGGACGATTATGGCGTGCGCAGCCGACTTGATCTCGGGGCCAATTCTCGCGTACCAAGTGGCCCGGCGCGTAACCAGGCCATTGCTCCGGCACCAGACTATCGCCGCTAAGACATGGCCGCTCGACGGTTGCCCCGGTCAGAAGGACAGTCCCATGAAGCCCACCGAACGCCTTCGGTGGGTTATTTCTTGGAGCCGAACTCGACACACTCAATAGGGAGAAGGCGTGGGCTTCACAGTTGCCTGTGCTTTTCGCGGTGACCAGACGCTAGAACGGCGCCTGAAACCCTAGGACTTGCAAGCGGGCGAGTTCCATCGTTGTTGTGAGTTTCACGGCGGCGATGGATTCGTAGCCTAGAATCACTTTGCGAGAACCCAGGCTGTCGGGAGCGTCCCGTTCTAACAAGACCAATTGTCCTGAGATCAGAAAATCCTTGAACGGAATCGTCTCGTTCCACATCGAGACCAAAAGACCCGTCCGTGGAACGGATTCCGGCCAGCTCTCAAACAGACTTCGCCAGGATTCACTGGTACTCATGCCTGCGGCAGCTTTCTGTCGGGTGAGCGTCTTGGACAAAGGGCGACGGGTCAATCTTCCCGCACTCAGTCGCGGGACACAGCACCATCATCGGCAGAAATGGCCGATCCGATTGACGGGACTCGGGCTTTCCTCTGTGGTGGAGAGCTTTTTGGCGTCGTGGACCGCAACAATTGGAAACCCGGGCAGGGCTTTCCGAGACGTCCCGATGGTTACGATCCGGAAGATTGAGCATGATGCCCAACCGGCGGCCTCCAGGAAGGACGGCGGTGGAAACGCAAGCAGGGACGGCGTTTCTACGAAAAAAGCCCGAGGTTGTAACACCTCGGGCTTTTTGACCCCATGGGGATTCGAACCCCAGTTCTCGGACTGAAAATCCGATGTCCTAGGCCTCTAGACGATGGGGCCGGAACGCGAATCAGTATAATTTTCGGCTCGCCGGACTGCAAGCCTCTAGCCCCAGATCCTCAAAAAAACTTTCCGGTCACCAAGCCACGATGGAACTTCGGAATCTATTTCGGCGTTGTCGAGACACTGCTCTGGGATTGCAGCGTGGCCGGCGGAGGTAGGGTGATCCGCAAAGTCCCGGATTGACCGGGCCGCAGCTGAAGATCCGGGTTTTCGATTTCAGCCCAGAAACGGACTTGCTGGTTAATGGGATCAATCTCGGGGCTGAGAAAGGTAATTGTTCCGGCATACCGTTCTGGAGAGGCCTTCAGTTCGTCATTGTTTGTGGCACGCTCAAATTCCGCAGCCAGACCAACCGATAATCGGGGAAGAGCCGCAGCATTCAGAAACCCCTCTGCCCGGAGTCGGTCCAGCCGAATGAGGCGGGCGACAGGGGCTCCCTGGGCCACCCATTCTCCTCGCTGTTTTCGCCATTCGGCAATCGTTCCGGGAAACGGAGCCAACAACTTGCGCCGATCCCATTTCAGTTGAGCGGCTGCCAGATCATGCTCCCTCAGGCGGCACTCCAGTTCCAGGTCGGCCATCTGGTGTTTAGCCTGCTCGATTTCCAACTGGCCTTTTTCAGCGAGCAATTGGAGCCGATCCAACTCAGTCTGCGAAACACTTTTAGCAAACCGGTCAATCGAATCGCGCGCGCGTTGCAGGTCAGCCGCGGCGACTTCGTGGGATTTCTGAGCGGCTCGCAGCAGGAGGTCACTTTGGGCCAGTAGCTGGGCCCTTTTGAGTTCCGTCTCAGCTCGAGCAACGGCCAGCTTCGCTTCAGCGTCTTCCAGGTGCCCCAAAGACTCACCTTGGAGGATCGTTTTGCCTTCATTCCGGGAAATCTCGGCGAGAACTCCGCTGTCGCTGGCGGCGATTTCAGCAAATTCCGCCAAGGTCAAGACGACCGAATTGACGGCCAGCGATTCAGGCGAAACCTGCTGGGCCCAAAGGGGCTGATGAGACATTAAGAACGAGGCCAGGACCACAAAAAATAGCAGCGCAGGAGACCTCACAACCATCTCCTTAAAAACAGAGCCCACCCAAAGGTCATGGGTGGGCTTGAAAACAGCCGGCAAATCGCGATTTACACAGCACGGATTACCGCAGCGGCACTCTGGCCGATGCGGGTCCGATTCACACTCAGAGCCACGGGGCTGCGTGTCGGCAAGGGTTCTTCCCGGACGACGTTCAACGGGCACAGCGGATCGGGATTGCGATAGTTGACCGTCATGGGCAGAACGTTATGTCGCAAAGCCAGCAGGCTTCCTGCCAGCTCAACAGCACCCGCCCCGGCACCGAAGTAACCGAAGTAGCTCTTCAGTGCGGTCACCGGAATTCGCGTTGCCCATTGACCCAATGATCGCTGATACGCCCGCGATTCGGTGATGTCGTCGCGTCCCGTCGCCTTACCATGGGCGTTGACATGCCCCAGATCCAGCGGCGACAGATTCGCCCGGCGTAAGGCGGAGTCGATTGAACGGCTCAAACCAATCGCTTCGGCCCGGCCTGCTGCCGAACTGCCGTCGCAACCCGATCCCACACCCAGCACTTCGCAGTAAATGGTGGCGTTGCGCCGAACGGCGTGATCCCAACGCTCGACAATAAACGTCGCAGCCCCTTCGCCGACAACCGTGCCATCGCGGTCACGGTCGAACGGGCGACAGGCTCGTTCAGGATCGTCTTCGCGAGACAGGCTTTCGTAGACGTTCAGCCGCGACATCTCCAACGGATCAATGTGAGAACTGCACGCTCCCACGATGACGACATCCGCCGAGTCTCGCTCGATCACGTTAATCGCTTCCGCCAAAGCCAGTAAGGCCGAGGATTCGCAAGCGGTGATGGTATTGTTCGGTCCGCGGGCGTCGTGTTCGATGGCGATATGGCAGGCCGGCATGTTTGGGAGCTGCTTCAGCAGCCAAAGCGGGCTGATCTTGCCAATGCCTTCTGTGGCCCAGCGCGAGAGCGATTCGCCAGTCCCTTGTGCAACCAGAGTGCGTGCGGCTTCAATCAAGTCATTGGGCTGATACGAGATATGACCCGCGCCATACTCAACGGCCAGACGTTCTGGATCGAGGCTGCCTGGAGCGATGCCGGCGTCGCGCATCGCCATCGAGGCGGAAGCGACGCCAAATTGCATTTCCCGCGACATGACCTTCAGAAATTTCTTCTGAGAGATATGCTCGGCGGGATCAAAATCACGAATTTCGGCTCCCAGCTTAGAGGGCAGGCCGGATGTTGAAAACGCGCTTAAGGTGTCAATGCCCGATCGACCGGCGGTCAGACTCTGCCAAAAGGCATCGCGCCCGATCCCAATCGGTGAAACAACACCGATCCCGGTAATGGCAATTCGCGCAGAATTGGCGTCAGCCGTCATAGCCTGAGCCTATACCCACTGTGCTGTTCTGCTGTAACCGACAGCACAACAGCTCACCCACGAAAACACCCTGCTCCAAGCCGAAACACCATCTCCCGCCAGAGAAACCCATCCTCTGAGGAAAACAATGCTCGTCGGGTGCTATGTTACAGCCGAAATTGCAGAACTTGGCTAGATCAAAAGTTCTTGACGAACTTCCGAAACGCGCCACTCTGATCACTATCGGCAGAAAGCACGCCCATAATCGAATCCGCCTGCGGAGGCCGCATAATCGGAAACGGTGAGCCAGTTAGCAGAACACCCAAATCACAACTTAGCGTTTGCCAAGCAGACAAAAACCCATTTTTCCCGTTACCGGGCCCCAAGCAGGCATTTGTCGATTGTCGAGAGGCAGAAGATCCCCATCTCCTGTTTCTCACAAACGCTCACGAACAACTATTCCTGACTTCTTGAAAAAAGTCAAGAGAAATCGGGAAACCCTGATCCATTGGTACAGATGCTTGGAGCCGAATCGGTGCGATCCCGATCCGATGGGATATGGCTTCAGGCATTCGATGGACCTTGTCGATCAGGCAGTCGGGAGTAGTTGACGACCTCTCCGGCGGGGTTATGGCAAACCGCCTGGGTGGAACATCTCGACCTTGGTGCGGCCGGTCCCTGGAAAAATCCTCGCACCGGGTAAATTCTTGAGGGAATCCTCCCTTTTACTGGGCAGGTGCCAGTTGAATGGCTAGAGTCGCTGGGGCTTGTCTACCGTTAAGAGCTGAATTCCCCGTTGCAAGAAGACTGACCATGCGGAATGCCGTCGTACAAAGTCTCGTGTGGATTGGCCTGGGGATTGTGGCTTCTGGGGCAGAACTCCCGTCAGACCAGTCCACTTCCCCGACGAAACTGCTGGAAGTTCATACCTATTGCGAGGGAGTCGTCTTCGACCGCGAAGGCCGCGGCTACGTCTCGCATGGGGACCGCATTACCCAGTTTCGGCTCGATGGAACGTCTCGAATCTGGGCCACCACGGGTTCGCCGAATGGGCACAAAATTCTGGCTGACGGAACTCATTTGGTTTGCGATGCCAGCCGACTGGCGATTCTGCATCTGGATGCCAACGGCACGTTCTTGAAGAACGCGGTCGATCGTTGTGAAGGCCAGGCCTTGCAGGGGCCCAATGATCTGACGCTCGACACCCCCAATAGCGGCTTTTACTTCACCGACCCGGGCAATTCCTCACGCGATAACCCGGTGGGAACCCTGATTTATGTCGACGCCGAAGGCCACGCGAAACTGGCAGCCAAGGGTTTTGCCTACCCGAATGGCGTGGTACTGACGCCGGATGGAAAACGGATCCTGATGGCTGAAAGCCAGCAGAACCGCATTCTGGAGTTCCCTGTCGAGTCTCCCGGCAAGCTGGGCGAAATGCGGATCTTTGCCAAACTGCCGGAAAAATCGGGCGAGACCCAAATCGACAATCAGCCCGATGGAATGTGTCTGGACGCAGTCGGCAATCTCTATGTGGCCCACTACGGCATGAAACAGGTGCAAGTGCTCGATCCGACGGGAAAACTGATTCGCCGGTACGACGGTGGCAATGTGACGACAAGTAATGTGGCGTTTGGTGGTCCCAAACACGACCAGCTTTTCGTCACCGGAGGACTGGCAGGTGGCCAAAGTCCTGGCGGCTTATTCCGGTTGGATCTCGGCGTGCCTGGGTTGGTGATTTTGCCCAAGACAGAATAAGCACGCGACAAGCTCCGGGGCTTCTTGATGAGCCCCATTTCTCCCATTAGCTGGCGGTGGCAAGCGCATCGCGCTTCGGGGCGGTTGTGCTCAGGTAGCACTGAAGCAGGCGGGCGGCATGGTCCGGGGCAATTGCGCCAGAGTAGATAATCGCGGCGGCGAGTTGCTTGGGATCTTCTTGTTGCAAGCTCAACAAGTGGACCATTTCCTGCAACGAGATCAACCCGCGCGTCAGGGCGATTTCGCCGAACCGGCGATGGTCGTTCTGTTGATCGCGGAGGATGCTGGCGACTTCGTCGGCACTCAGGAATCCGCATTGCTGAGCCAAAGCCCCAAACAAGGGCTTGGGAAACTTAGTTTCGGCCAGAATCTGGGAGACGGTCACCACATCCATGACCTGCTGCTGAACGAGCCAACGGCTGAAGCGATGCTGGGTCACCATCTGCATCAGGCGACGCGTTGATTCGTCCAACAGCGAGCGTAGGGTGACACGGTTGCGGCCATCACGTTTGGATTCGTAAAGACATTCATCGGCATCCGCTAGCAGGCGTTCGCCGATCTGCAGGTCATTGCGAGTGGGAAGGGCCATCGCCCCCCCAATACTGATCGTGACCGGGACGCGTTCTCCCCCATTGACGACGGCTAGCACTTCTACCGCCTGTCGCAGACGTTCCGCAAATCGTTGGAGTCCCTTTTCCGTGGGTTGGTGGACCACGATGACGAATTCTTCTCCTCCATAGCGGGCGAGAATATCGGTCGCTCGGGTAATCCCCTTCAGCGCGGTGGCGACTTGCTGTAAGACAATATCGCCAAATTGATGGCCATAAGTGTCGTTCAGGGTCTTAAAACGATCAATGTCGAGGAATAGGATGGCGACAGGGCTCGCACTTCTGACGGATTTGGCAACCTCCTGCTGCAAGGCTTCGTCGAAGAGTTTGCGGTTGTACAGACCCGTCAAGCTATCATGCAGCACCTGCGCTTCCAACTCACGATTCTTCGCCATTAATCGAAGGCGCTCTTCGTCGGACTGCTGGTGGCGAAGGGTGGCCTGAGTATTCGCGACGTGTTCGCGCATCGTCAGATTGACCAGTTGCTCGTTGGCCTGCACCAGCAGTTCCGCAGGATTCCCCAGAATGGTCGTGTCGACATGAAACAGTTCGCCCGCCTGTTCAATCCGTGAGGCGACCTGCTCCAGAAAGGCTTCCACTTCAGGAGCTGTTAAGCCGTAGAGGGCAGACATCAAATGTCGAAGCTGATTGAGCGCAAAGCCGCGACGGTTCGTGCAAAAATAGTCCCCCAGGCAGGCCGCCACGGCGGCCGCGGGGGCAAGAGTCTCTTGGTGTCCGGCGGAAGCCGATTGGATTTCGGAGAGTTCGCTATGATGAAGTGCGGTGGCCTCTTCAAAGGACTTGGGAATTCGCCAGGCCCGCAGCAGCTCCCGCCCCACCTCAAGATGATCACACCCATACGCCTGTCGTTCACAATGCTGTAAAGGTAGTTCGGAGTTCTCGGATTGCTCTAAAACGGGGACGTAGTGCTTGCCCAAAGTCTTGAGCATGGCCAGCCGACCGATATCCAGAAGGAGTCCGCAAAGGAAGAGTTCGCTGCCCGCGCCTTTTCGGGTATATTTTTCTAAGCATTCTGCGCCGGCGGCCTGCACAATCGACTGGATCCAGTATTGGCGATAGTGTTCGGCCAGCGCCCCCGCCAACATGGTGTCGTCGCTTAAGCAGAAACTCAGCGACAGAGACGTCGCAACCGTGGCCCCTAGCAGGGGAATGGCGCGGTCGATCGTCGTGACAGGGGACGACAGGCCAAAGAAGGTTGAATTGGCGGCCTTAAGGATCTTCGTGGCTAAGGCAGGATCGGTCTTGACGACGGCAATCACATCTTTTAACTCGGTCTCGGGATCGCGTGTGAGATCGAGCAGGCGAATCGCGACCGAAGGCAGGGTCGGAAGTTGTTGCGACTTCAGGATGCGTTCAAGAACAGACATGCGAAGAATCGACTTTCGTAACCTCGGATCGAAAGACGGAATGCCAAAGCGAGCAGAGTCCACTTCTCCGCTGCTTCCTCTGCCGCGCGAAAATCGCGAGGTTCGGGCCGGGATCGCTCGAAACGTTCTGCGCAATTTCCGTGTGCAGTACGATTTCGGGGCATTCTGCGGCTTTCGGGCAGGCACAACCGGTGATGTATGGGTTGTCAGGACCTGGAACAGGCCCATCGCTCCAATTTCTCTTTCAAGCCGTCGGGAGTGAATGGCTTGACCAGATAATCAGAGACACCTTGTTGAATGGCAGTCACCACGCGCGCCCGTTCGGCCTCCGTGGTAATCATGATGACAGGGACTTCCTTGGACCGCTTGCGAATCTCAATCAGCAAGGCCAACCCGTCCATATGGGGCATATTCCAATCCGTCAGAACCAAGTCAAAGCGATTCGCTTCAAAATACTGTAAGGCCTGGACGCCGTCCTCGGCTTCGACCACATCATCCAAACCGAGTTTGGCCAGACAACGGCGTTGGATAGTCCGCATGGTTCCAGAATCATCGACGAGTAAGATCTTCATGACAGACAAGGCTTTCAGGAGAAAGGCTTCAAAACCTGTTAATGCCAATTACCGATCCACCTCTTTCAGGAGACGATCAGCAGGTTTTTGAAAAGGACTGGGCGTGCTCGCATTGCGCTGCTGATGCCGAACGGGAGATTGTTCCATGGTGGCGGCAAGTCGACGGAAAGCAGCAAGACGCGGGAAGACGGCGATTAGATTTCGTGGAAAGCGACTTCGATAATGAAAGGCCCTAAATCACTTTGATAAGAGATAATGAACGGGCGAATTTCTGACGGGAAGTGCAGCCGATGGCCGCTGCCTGTCACGACATTCGGTAAGCTGAGCGACAATTCAAACCGAGCCAACTGGGCTTTCGCCGCACCGGCAATCATGTTTGTCAGTTCGCCCACGGCATCGCAGACCTCGTTGTTGACCTGGTCTGTCTGCGTACCCACCATACGACGTAAGACCTCACAGGCCACCGCGCTGGAAAGCCCTAAGATTAAAGTGCCACGCATGCGGCCTGAAATGCCAATGACCGAGCTGACTTCGTAATCGGGTGAGTTTTCATCTTTCAGTCCCAATCCGGTCCGGGTGGGAATGCAGTCCAGCATCATCTCAAACACGCTACGCGTGGCGGACAGGACAGGATTGACGTAGTCCGCCATCGCGACGGCTGTGCTGCGTGGTTCGGTAGTCACAGTAGTCGTCATTAAGACACTTTCGATCGAAGACAGGAAATTCGATCACGGGGAGACGGGTTTCACAAAAATGCCAAAAACGAATTGGTTCCAACAATTAAGGATCGGAATTTTCCAACCGGGTCAGTCAGCGCGACCTCATGTCTGGCAAAGTCGTGTTGCCTGGGAAGATTGGGAACGGGATTCCGTTTCTGGCTCGCGTGACCTACGTCAAGAGGCTCCACGAAGGAACTCTTCTGCCGAAAGCTAGGGTCGAAGTTCTTTCTCCGCTGGTGAAAACAGGCAACAGACCGAGAGATCGGGGGAAAATTTTCACCAGGACCTTTAGTCGGGAACAATCGGAATAACCCAATCGGCCCAGCAAGAACCGGAGTCCCCGTAAGGCGAGCTGACCATTGCTTGGCGTACCCGCTGCCAGACGGAAAATTGTCTTGGCGATTCTGCCGAAAATTGCTAGGGTCTGCGGCATTCGAGAAAGCTGGGGCACGCTTGTTCCACCATGATTTCAGCAAGGCTGCGGAATGCCTTTTGTGCGATTTACCTCTCATCTGCGACAGCATGTTGCCGTGGACGATGGCTGGTTTCCGGGGGCAACTGTCGCGGAAGTGCTGGATGCCGTCTTCGCAAGAATTCCTCGCCTGCAAAGCTATGTCCGGGACGATCAGGGAGCCCTCCGCAAACATGTGGTGGTCTTTCGGAACAGCCAGTTGATTGGCGATCGCGCTCACCAGCAAGATGCCACTCAACCGGACGATGAGATCGATGTGTTACAGGCTTTGTCTGGCGGATAGACCTTTCTGATTCCCTTTTTCTCGTCCCTCTAAGGATTCCTCACAAAACCGGCTGGAAGTTTCCAGAAGGGCTTCAAAGTGTCGCAAAACGGAACACGTACAGAGGTTTTGTGAGAGCTTCAAAATTGCCGATAGTCCGGGAACAGCATGATGGCGGATCAGCTTTGGGTGGGGACGCGTAAAGGCCTGTTTCGGCTCCGCCATGTGCGCGAGGCGGGTTGGCAGGTCGTTGACATCGCCTTCAAAGGCAGCCCGGTTTCCGCGGTCTTGCACGACCCCCGAGATGGGTCCCTTTACGCCGCCCTGAATTTGGGGCACTTCGGCGTGAAATTGCACCGTTCTCCCGACGGCGGTCAGACCTGGCAGGAAATGACAGCCCCCAGCTATCCTGTTGTCGAAGGCGAAACTGGCCTGTCGGTCAAGCAGATTTGGGCCATCGAACCCGCTGGGCCAACCGTTGAAGAGGGCCTGTGGATCGGGACCATCCCCGGCGATCTCTTTAAATCCACCGATGGCGGCCAATCGTGGCAGTTGAATACGGCTTTAGCGGAAGATTCCCATCGCAAACAGTGGTTTGGAGGGGGAGCCGACGACCCCGCAATTCATTCCATTTGTGTGGACCCGCGCGATTCGCGGAAAATCCTCTTGGGAGTTTCTTGTGGCGGCGTCTGGCGAAGCGAGGATGGGGGGCAATCCTGGGCCATTGGCGGGCCGGGGATGATCGCGGAATACATGCCTCCCGACCAGCAGGACAACCCGCATGTGCAAGACCCCCACCGTCTGGTGCAATGCCCGTCGTCACCGGATCATTTGTGGGTCCAGCACCACAACGGTGTGTTCCGGTCGACCGACTGGGCCGAAAGCTGGGAACGAGTTCAGAATCTGGCAGTCTCCGAGTTTGGGTTCGCCGTGGCGGTTCACCCGCATGACCCCCAGACGGCCTGGTTTGTCCCAGCCATCAAGGATGAGGTTCGGATCCCCGTCGATGGCAAGCTGGTCGTCACCCGCACGCGGGACGGAGGGGCGACCAGCGAAGCACTGACTGAGGGCCTGCCGCAAGATCACTGCTATGACCTGGTTTTCCGGCATGCAATGGACATTGATGCGACCGGTCAACGGCTGGCGTTTGGCTCAACCACGGGTCATGTCTATGTGACCGAAAATGGGGGTGATGACTGGCAGGAACTGCCTTGGCACCTGCCCCCCATCTATGTCGTGCGGTTTGGGGGGGCGTAACGGGGGCGGTGCGGCGGAAACCCGACTTTCAAAGTGTTCAGCGGACGTCTTTCAGGCTGATTCGCGAGGCCGGAAAAACCGGCTTACCAACGTTTTCCGCTCTAGCCCTTAACGGGTTTCTGCGAGATTTTGTGGTAGCATTTTGACATGTGGCCGACATACAATGTATGCACTTGCTTTGATGCCCACCGCAGATGATCCCCGCCCGACAGGAGTTTTCCCATGCCTGCCTACAGCACCCGCCGTGAATTTCTGCGCCATCTGGGGGTGAGTGCGGCGGCGTTGCCATTCGTCCTCAATTTGCCGTCACTCGCCTTTGCGAGCGAAAACCAGCGCAAGCAACGACTGGTGGTGTTGTTCAGCCCGAACGGCGTCGTCCCTAAGAACTTCTGGCCTGAGAAAGAGGGTGCCGACTTTGAATTGCCCGAGAGCGTAACGCCCTTGGCTCCTTTCAAGGATCGGCTGCTGTTCCTGAAGGGGGTCTGCGACAAAGTCCGTGGCGATGGCGACAATCACATGCGCGGCATGGGCTGTTTGCTGACGGGGATTGAACTGTTTCCCGGCAACATCCAAGGGGGCTCACATACGCCCGCCGGCTGGGCCAGCGGATTGTCGATTGACCAGGAAATCAAGAATTTCCTGCAGGCCAAGCCGGAAACTCGCACCCGCTTCGGATCCCTGGAGTTCGGGGTGATGGTTCCTGACCGGGCTGACACCTGGACCCGTATGGTTTACGCCGCCGGGAACAAACCCGTCTCGCCGATCGACGATCCTTACCAGATGTTCAACAAGCTCTACGGCAACATGAAAGATCAGGCCGCCGTCCGTAGCATTCTGGACACGGTACAGGCCGACCTCAAGAAGCTGGGGTCCAATGTCACGGCTGCTGATCGCCAGTTGCTGGAAGAACACGCGACGTTTGTCCGCAGCATGGAGCGCGAACTGGCCGCGGCCAAAGACCTGGATGTCGGCCACGCGGTCCCGACGCTCGAACCGGGCATCCGGGAAGAAAACGACAACATGCCGCAGTTAACCAAGATGCAGGTCGATCTGCTGGTTCAGAGTTTTGTGGCAGACTTCAACCGCATCGCAACCTTGCAGCTGACCAACTCCGTTGGTCAGGCCAAGATGCGCTGGATTGACGTGGAAGAGGGCCACCACGAACTCTCGCACGAGCCCGACAACAACGAAGAGGCTCAGGCGAAGCTGACGAAAATCAACAAATGGTACTGCGAACAACTGGCGTATCTGTGTCAGAAGCTGGCTGACACCCCCGAGCCCGATGGCAATGGTTCCCTGCTGGACAACACGCTGGTCATCTGGACCAACGAGCTCGGCAAAGGGAATTCGCACACCTTGGACGATATCCCCTTCCTGTTGGTCGGCGGTGGGCTGGATTTCAAGATGGGCCGATCGCTTCAGTACAAGCGAGCCTCGCACAATCGTCTGCTCTTGTCGCTGGCTCATGGATTTGGCCATCACCTGGAGACCTTCGGCAATCCCGAGTTCTGCCGCGAGGGTGTGTTGACCGGTCTGGTGTAAAACCGTCTCCTGATGATTGCGATTATCGACTAAAGCCCAGAGAATGATTTCTCTGGGCTTTTTGCTGAACTGTGGGCCTTGAACGACGTCCCCTTGAGAAACCATCATGGCCAGCACGGCTCGCACTATTCGGAATATCGCCGGGATCGCTGCTGTCGTGGGTCTGGCGATTGGGGTCTGGCTGGCCGACCTGTTTAACGGATTTGGGACCGGAGAATCGGGCCCGCCTGCCGTTGCCGTTTCCTTGGGCGAACAAGCCTCCCAACTTCCCGCACCACCTACGAAAGAGGAAACCACTCCCGATCCCTCCGGAGAAGCCCCTGCGGAAGTGGCGACGGTCATCATTGACGACCGTCAATACCTGCTGCAAACCGGCGAAACCCAAACACCCAAAACCCTGGAACAGATCGTCGCCACCGCTCAAGCGGCACCGGGCAATGCTGACGGGCTGAAGCTGAAAGTCGTGCGCCGACCGTCTTCGCGGTCTTCCGTCGAAGTCGCCTTGCAGGATGCCCTCAAAGCGGCTGGCCTGCCGGAAACAGCCATCTACTGGGTGCCAGCTCCTGTCGCGGAATAGTTTGGACACATGTCGCCTCGGCTGTTCTTCGGAAATTTCAGCTTTGAGCATCATTTGGCCCAACCGGGCTGGAACCCGCCTGCCCGGCTGAGGCGATTGGATGCCGAACTGGCGCCGATCTGGTGGGCGGTTGCTGAAGAGGGCGATTTCGTCTGGGCTCCCGAAGTTTTTCCGGAATCCTTCTGGGAAATGCCACCCGAGTGGGGGCTTCCGCAGCTCTGCCCCATCAGCGATTGGCTTCATCTGCCAACAAATGTCGAGATCGTTCCTTGGGGATGGACCAGCGAGCTGGCTGGTGAGGCACGCAAACGGCACCCAGAAGGCCACCGTCCCGATGTCGCCGTGGTGCGTCACGTTAATTCGCGGGCGTATCGCGTCGAGTTGGAACGAGAGCTCAGCCCCTATTTTACGGGCAGCCAAGTCCTTACTTCGACAGAAGAGTTCGCCACCCTTCTCAAGCCGGTGAGCCCGAATGCCAAATGGGTTTTGAAGGCCAACTGGGGGATGTCGGGGCGCGAGCAATGGCGCGGGCAAGGTCAAGAAATCTCAGAGGCCTGCGCCAACTGGCTACGTGCTCGGCTGGCTCGACAGGGGGTTGTGGTCTGGGAACCTTGGTTGGAAAGCCTCGCCGAAGTGGGCATCCAGTGTGAGATTCCTGTGGCGGGCCCTGTGGAATTCATGGGTCTGACCGAGTCGGTCGTCGATGCCTTCGGACAGTTCGCTGGATGCTGGGTTCAAGGTGTCCCTGAAGCGGCTTGGCACGGTCAGGCCATTGAACAGGCGTTGCGAGCGGCGGCGTTCGTACAGAAGGCCGGCTATTTCGGGCCACTCGGCATTGACGCGATGCTGTTTCGTAACCTGGAGGGCGAACTCTGTTTGCGGCCCCTTCAGGATCTGAACGCCCGCTGGACGATGGGACGCATCGCACTTGGCTGGCGGCGGCTGTTGCAACCTGCGGAACGAGCCTTTTGGAGCCATTTGCCCAACTCGCCTCCTGTTTTCCTTTCTCTGACTCGCCGTTTATCACTCGCTCCCCCCTTCTTGGGATCGTCGCCCCTCCAGCGACGAACCGAGCTATTGATTGATGCCCCTTCGTTCAACCAGTAGACACTGGCAGGAGTTATCCTCTCACCAACGAGGGAGGGGTGAGTGAGGAAATCGCCAAAGCTCTGTTGACAGAAAGGCACTAGCCAAAAACGGTGTCTTAACACACCCGTATAGTCTTTGGCTAGATATCGTATCCACCGTTTGACGGAGAATAAGTTTGCAACTTTCGGCATCGTGCGAAACAATGAGGTTTGATCAGCACGTTTCTGCCCACCTTGTTCAAGGATCTTAATGCCGCCAGGCACACCTGACCAAAAGAAGGGACGGTCTGGCAGCATAATGGGCCAAGCGATTTCCAGAATATCTCTGATTCTTCACGAACATTAGTCCTTAAACTCAGTCGAATTTCGCAAGGAAGCCGATAAGCGATCGACAGACGCTTGCTGCGATAGGCCATTCCCGTAAAGTCAATTTTCCCATCTGCCCCAATTCTTTTCTCTTCCCATTCACAGCTTAAAGGCCCGATGCCCGGCGGTCGCCGACCATCGTAGCTGCCTTAGCCATTTTCTTTTGTCCGTTCGTTTTCTTCCTGATTTGATCACCTCGGAGGAACCATGATGTTGAAGTCGCTACGCTCCCGTCGCCCAGGGTTCACGCTCATTGAACTGCTGGTGGTCATCGCCATTATCGCGATTTTAATCGCCCTGCTGCTGCCAGCCGTTCAGCAGGCCCGCGAAGCCGCGCGTCGCACTCAGTGCCGCAACAACCTCAAGCAATTAGGGTTGGCGCTTCACAACTATCACGACACGCATAACGTTCTGCCACCCACGACAATCAATCCGGGCGCTGCTAATTGTGATGCGTTTCTCGCCGGCGCACCGATCATGAATCACACCGGCTATATGTTTATCCTCCCCTACATTGATCAAGGTCCTCTTTACAACCAGATCAACTTTTCACTCCCTTCAGGGAATGCTCGTCATTCGACAGGATGCACGGCTCCCGTCGGGACGACGTGGCCAAACCTGACCGCGCTCGATCATGTCATCCCTGGTTTTCTCTGCCCGTCTGCTGACCAATTTGATACGCCGCGTACCGCAAGCAACCCTGGCGTCTATTCCTTGAATCGGGCCCATCGAACTAGCTATGGATTTCCA
>Ga0075012_10002616_pt1 | contig 17605 bp, 10 predicted proteins | sample All_14_2_FD_71474 | JGI IMG/M metagenome (GOLD analysis project Ga0075012, IMG submission 71474) | Freshwater microbial communities in response to fracking from Pennsylvania, USA - Allegheny Zone_MetaG_DW_15 | ecosystem: Environmental > Aquatic > Deep subsurface > Groundwater > Drilled... | reverse complement strand
GGTGCTCCCGGTGGGGGCCGTAGGTCAGCAATCGTCGTCGTGTGCCGCTGGATGAGCGGTGCGCGTCACGCCAGCCAAGCTGGGACCGAAAGCGACTCAAGGGACGCTCGGCGCGGCATCCGCCGCGTTGTCTCTCCGCATCCCGGAGGTGTCATGCTCGTTCCTGCTCGTGTCCCGAGTCCGTTTGTCGTTGCGCTCGTCGCGACGCGCGACCGCCCCGTTCTCCTGAGACGCGCACTCTCGTCCATCGCTGCGCAGACTCGCCCGCCCGACGTCGTCCTCGTCGTCGACGATGGACCCGAGGCGACTCCCACGACACGCGTCGCCATCGCCGAAACCGGCTTCCCGCCGAGCGTGGACGTCATCGTTCTGCGCAATCGCAGAACCCGAGGCGCGGCAGGTGCGTGGAACTCGGGGATCGACGAGGCGACGCGGCGTTTCGCGCCGACGTCGTCGGTGTACATCGCGATCCTCGACGACGACGACTGGTGGGACTCGACTCACCTGTCGGACTGCGTCACCCGTGCCGTCTCCGACGACGTGGACATGGTCGCCGCGAGCCTCGTGCGGCACGACGACTCACATGTCGAGGGACGCACACAGGAGGCGCCCGCGCACCTCGATGCCGACGTCGCGCTCGTACGGAATCCACACCTGCAGGGCTCGAACCTCTTCGTTCGCCTCACCACGCTGCTCGAAGCGGGAGCGTTCGACGAGTCGCTGCCGAGCACCACGGATCGGGATTTGGTGATCCGACTGGCGGACCTCGGCGCCACCTACGCCACCACCGGCCGGGCCACGGTTCACCACGACGCGCGCGGCACATGGTCGCGCCTCTCGAACGCCGGATCTCCTGCGAAGAACGAAGGACTCGCCCGCTTCTGGGCGAAGTACGTCCTCCGAATGAGTCAGCCTCAACGGCAAGCGTTCGAGGACCGTGCACGAGAGCTGTTCGGGTTCACGCCCACCGCTCTACGTGCCGAGAGTGCTCCCTCGCGAGCGCAGGGCGCATCGTCGACCCCGGCCGTTCCGGTGTCGGAGGTCGACGTCGTCTTGGTGGTTGGGATCACCGCCGATGGAGACGCTGCGGGTGCCGCACGCGTCGCTCCTTTGCTCGAGGATCTGCTTCGCCTTCAGAACGATGCGCGCGTCGCAGCGCTCGACGTCGTCCTCGTCGAAAATGGATCCGGCGGCGCGCTGCTTCGCGCGATGGTCGACGATCTGATTCGACGCGGTCTGCGGTGCTACCTCGCGGACGTCGACCAACAGCACGCCGACTCCTCGATCGGCTTCTTCGGCTCCGAGTTTCAACGTCGTCCGGGCCGCCTCGGCATCAGCGAGGCCCGAACGATCACGCAGCGGTACGTGCGTCGCCTCATGCGACCGGGCTCGGTCGCCTGGATCCTGGACGACGACAAGCGCCTCGCTCCTCTCGTCGTCGAAGACGGACGGCTCACACGCCGACCGTTCGACGTCGTGGGTGCCATCGCCGAGCTGCGCGCATCCGGCGCGGACATCGTCCTGGGTGTCGACACCGGCGCCGCGCCTCTCCCCGCGGCATCCACGCTCCGCACGCAGCTCGTAGATCTGTCCGCGAATCTTGCAGCGATGCGAGGGATGGGTCCTGCGACGCCGTGGCCCGATCGTGCGGCAGAGAACCGACGGCACGCGGCCTCCGCGCCCGACTACTACTACGATCTCGCGCGCTCCCACACGGCGCACCTGGAGGCGCCGTTCTGGTTCGAGTCCGACGGCGAAGGGGTCGACGTCCGAACGGCGTTCGTCCAGCTCTGCGAGCGCGCCCCTCGAATCCTCGCGGGGGAGCAGGTGTTCCGTCCGCTCTTCATCGACGCCGACACTCCGATGTCGCTGCGCCCGTCGGTTCGGCGTGGCGGCAACACGCTCGTCTTCGATGCGGATGCCCTCGTCGACGTGCCCCAGGTGGTGCCGATCGCCGATGGTCGACCCACCCGTCGTTCCGACATGGTGTGGGCGCTGCTCAACGCCCACGTCCGCGGCCGCCGTGTCGAGGAGGCCCGCTTCGCCGTCTTCCACGATCGGAGCGACCTCGCGCCGGACACGTTCGACACCGCCGCGCTCGCCGACGACATCCGCGGCTACGCGCTCTACTCGACACTCCAAGACGTCGCCCGGCAGTGGCCGGCACTCGTGGGCTTGAGCGCAGAAGCTTCCGTGTTCGCTCGGGATCGCTTCCACAAGTACCTCAGCGAGCGGACCGCCGCGCTGGCGCTCTCCTTCCACCGGGCGCGAGGTGCAGCTCGCACGGTGCTTCGACTCGCCGAAGATCCGAACGCCTGGTGGAACCACGACCCCGACGCGTTCGAGTACGCCTCGACGCTCGCGGTCTTCGCACGGCAGGTGCTCGAGCGACTCGACCCTGCCTTGCTCGATCGCGTGCGAAGCGAGCTTGCCAAAACGGAACCTCTCGCGATCGAGCAATACGTGGGGTCCCTTCGCACCAAGCTCGACGAGGCGGAGAGTCGCCCCGTCGTGAAGCCCGAGTGGCTGCGCTCGGAGCGGGTTCGGATCGCGCAGGCTCAGGTCGAGCGGCTGCTTCCCGAGGCGGGGCCGCTCTCGCTTCTCGGGGTCGGACACGAAGGCGTGGTCTTCACGGACGGACGCGAGGTCTACAAGTACCTCGACCTGTGGCGCGAGCGCGCGAGCGATGACGCGCGCACCTTCCTGAGGAGCCTCATCGGCCGGTGGAGCGGCACCGAGGCGCTCTATCCGCTTCGACGTCTCGTCGAACACGGCCCCCACGCCGTCCTCGTCTACCCGTACGAGCCGACCGAGCCCTACGGTGGCGGACTGGGGCGTGGCATCGTGACGCTCCTGCGGGAGTGCCACGAGCACGGCATCGCCTTTCGCAACATGCACCCACGCAACCTCCGCGTGGCCGGCGACCACGTTCGGCTCGTCGACTACGGAGCGGACCTCGTCCCGCTCGACGAAGCGGAGTGGCGCCACATGGTGCGACGCACCTGGCTCACGTGGCGTTGGGCGCACCTCCCGAACCTCGAGGACCTCATGCGTCGCGCACTGCACGAGGACGTTCCCGAGTTGACCGGATGGCAGCACCTCGAACGCGCGGTGCTCGCACGTGACGCACGCGCCGACGCGGCAGCGCTCGTCCTCGACGAAGTCCTCCGCAGCCGCGCGGAGTCGGTCCTCGACTACGGCTGTGGCGGTGGCGCGCTCGTTCGCGACTTGGCCGACCGCGGAATCCGCACGGTGGGGTTCGACATGCGTGCCTCACGGCACTGGCGCGAGCACGGGCATGCCGTCTTCACCACCGACCGCGAACGAGCCCTGAGCGAAGGCCCGTACGACGCGGTCGTGTGCTCGCTCGTGCTCTGCACGCTGACGAGTCCCGAGTACGACAGTGTGATCGCCGACCTGCGCGCTTCCCTACGCCCCGGAGGCGTCGCGATCGTCGCTGTCTGCAATCCCTTCCACACCCACGGGGGCGACACACCCTTTCAGCATCGAGAGGTCGATCCGGACTCGAACCTCGATCGAACGACGGTCTGGACGAAGCGCGTCACACGGACCGGAGGCGGGCGCGAAGACGTCCACCGTCCGCTCCACACGCTTCGCCGCGATCTGCTGCGCGCGGGTCTCGTCGTGGAGAACGTCACCGAGACTGAGACCGTCGACCTCGCACGCTTCGAGCCGGCATCCGACTTCCTGGTGCTCCGTGCTCGGGCGGTGGCCACCGGGCCGCGCGTCTCACTGCTCGTCCGCGCGTCCGCGCTGGAATGGCGCACCCTCGACATCCAGATGCGTCACGTGGTCGAGCAGCTCGAAGGGCCAAGAGCCTTCTGCGAGCGCATCGCGGTGCTCGACTCGCGCGAGCGAGAGTTCGCACGCGAGTACGACCAGGCCGACCTCGAGGCCTCACGACGCGTACTGAACGAACTCGTCGCAGAAGGTCTGATCGACCGCTACGTGGAAGTCCCGACCGACGAAGACGCCCTCTCGGCACTGAATCGGCGTTGGTTCGGTCTCGCCGCGCGAACCGGCCACACGATCGCAGGAGCGCCGAACGCCGCTTCCTTGGTCGGATTCGAGGCGTGCGTCGGCGACTACATCGTGCACGTCGACGACGATCTCTTGGTCGCGCGGCGAGACCATGCCCACGACTACCTCGTCGACATGAGCGCAGCGCTGGATCGCGATCCCGAGGCGGTCTGCGTGTCCCTCAACATCTGCCACGACGAGGACCAGCCATGGACCGCGGAAGGCCCGGCCGGACCCTGGCGCGTGGAGGTCCGGGGCACGTTGCTTCACCGAGCCCGCCTCTTCGCATCGCGTCCTTGGCCCAACGAGGTGCGCGACGGCTCCGTGTCGGCGAGCTGGTACCGGGCGCTCGACGCCCGCATCCAAGCGTCAGGCCTTCGCTCTCTCCGCGGCGGTTCGAGCGCGACGTTCTTCGTTCACCCACCGAACGACCGGAAGCGCGACCGAGCCGCGTGGTTCGCGATCCTGGATCGTGTCGAAGCCGGATTCGTCCCCGCAGCACAGGTTGGAAGCGTCGAACTGGTAGGCGACCTCGACGATTGGCTCGGACCCGACCGTCGAGACCCCCTCGTGGTGATCGCGTGTGGCCGAAACGTCGCCGGCGGTCGCCTCGCGAGGTTTCGCGAGTCCCTCGAAGCTCAGACACTCCGCGACTTCGGCGTCGTCGCCATCGAGGACGGTGGATCGCGCCTGAGCCAAGACGCGATTCGACGCCAGTTCGCCGGCTGGTCGAACGCCACCGTGCTCACGCTCCGCGAGCGCCGCGGCGGGTTGGCCAACATCGTCTGGGCGCTTCGTCACGTGTGCACCGCATCGACCAGCGTGATCACGTTGGTCGACCTCGACGACGCGCTTCTGGGCGCGGACGCGCTCGAACGGGTCGCCCGCGAGTTCGAACTCGGGGCCGACCTCACCGTCGGCGGCATGCTCCGCACCGACAAGGCCGCGCACTACCCCGTCGACTTCCAGACGGCGCGCACGAACCGCGGAGGCAACGTGTGGCAGCACCTTCGTGCTTTCCGCCGAGAGCTGTTCGACCGCGTCCCGGACGAGCACCTTCGGCTCGACGGGGAGTACGTGGATCTCGCATGGGACTGGGCGCTGATGCTCCCGCTGGTCGACGTCGCTCGCGCTCCGCGCGTCATCCCCGAGTCGCTCTACCTCTACGAGCCCTCGGGCGTCGGCAAGAGCGGCGCGCATCGTCTCGAACGCGAAGCGATCATCGGCCAGCTCGTGGGTAAGCCAAGCCTCCGAGGTTCGCGATGACCACCTCGCCGCTCCGCCGCTCCGTGGCCGTCATCGGCGACCGCGGTGTCTCGCCTGGCTCGCCCAAGTACGAGCTGGCCCGCGAGGTCGGCGCGCTCCTGTGCGAGCACGGATTTCGCGTCGTGACCGGCGGACTCGGAGGCGTCATGGAGGCCGCATCTCGCGGAGCCCGCGAGAGCCCCGCCTGGGCGCCAGGCACCGTGGTCGCGCTCTTGCCCGGCTTCGACCCCGCTCACGCGAATCCCTACGCCGACGTCGTGATCACCACCGGTCTCGACCACCTCCGCAACGCGCTCGTCGCCCAAGCCGACGCGGTGATCGCGATCGGCGGAGGCGCGGGCACCCTCACCGAGATCGGCCTCGCGTGGATCTACCGCCGGCTCATCGTCGGGATGCGAGTCGAGGGCTGGAGCGGGGAGCTGGCGGACCGACGCGTGGATGGGCGCGTGAGGTACCCTGAGATGGAGGACGATCGGGTGTTCGGAGCGTCCAACCCGCTCGAGGCCATCGAGATCGTCGTGACGCGCGTTCATCTCCATGACCGAAGACACTCGTCGATCAGGAGATGACCGGCGACCCACGCTACCCCTGCGCCGCGGCCCCCATAACAACAACAACAACAACAACACCCCAATGAGCGATGTCAAGCAACGGCTAATACTACTTCGGATACAAATCGAGTCTGCACGAAGCGCAATGGATGCATTGACCGCAGCGGGGGGAATGTTCCAGAGCACTCACAGCACACACTGGCCTATGCTCGAAGCTGGGCTTGCTCCCGTCCAGCAGGCCCTGCGTGCACTGAAGAGTGACGACGTCTCAGATGCACTGAAATCATCGGCGGATCGAGCAGTCACCTTCTGGGACACGATCACCGCGGGTCTCGATCGAAAGAACCTCTTCGACCTAAAGAACGTGCTCGCGCTGAGCGCCGTACTTGCGGCCGTGATGCCTGCGTTGGATGCCGAACTGAGAAGCGAACAAAGCGATCTTGCGGAGGCAGCCGAGATCGCGTTCGCTCACCTGAAGCGAAGCATCGTCGTTGACACCAACGTTCGGACAGCGTGGCAGCAGGCACTCGAGGACGGCGAGGTCGAGTGCGAGCGGCGGGGCGCGTTGCACCTGCTGTCCCACCGACTCTGGGCGTTCAAGGCGCATGCAGCGGGCGGCTACACCGACCTGGTGATCGGAGAGCCGATCTCGTCCGTCGACGAAACGGAAATTCGTGCCGCTCGAGGGTTGGTGCTCACCGAGTGGAAAGTGGCTTCCGCGACGGACCTTGAAGGCAAGTTGAAGCAACTGAACGTCCAACTCGACCTGTACCAGGAGCAGACCTTGGCGGCGGTGGAACTTCGACGCGTCCAGTACGGCATCATCGTCTCGAAAGATAGACTTCGGATGCCTCCGGACGTACTTCGAAGCAGGACGCGTCGACGATTCATCAACATACCCGTCGATCCGGAAGTCGCGTCAAAAACAAAGTCTAGCTAGGTCTGCAAAACAACGCTACGTGCGCCTCGCAGGCGTAGCCATGCAGTAGAAGGGCGTCCGCACTCCACGATGAAGACAACCCAAGTGGCATGTCGTTCGAACCGCGCGTCGACAGCGATGTACGACCCTCAGGCCAGCTGATACGCGAGGCACGCAACCCGCTCATCACGCCTGGCCGGGGTCGGCCCGGAACTTGAACTACTTCCCGCACGATCGATTCGCGTCGTCGAGGCTACCCAAGCATCGAGCCCGGGCGACGCGTCCAGGTCGGCGTGAATGGGTCTACCTCAAACAAGGTACGCGTCGCTCGCCTGTTCGTGGGATGCTGCCACAGCAACATGGCACGCGAAGCGGAATCGAACGCGCTGGACGTTTACCGCAATTTGCCGGCAGGACCTGGGTGATGACGCTTCGATTTCGCGTGGCGGCCCTCGGAGCTTTCGCGTGTAGGCGTCCAGCACGATGCCATCCGGTGGGAGGCGGGGCCGACGCCCGCACCGCGGCCGATGGCCGAGCCCAGCGAATAGCGAGCGGCGCGCCGCTTCAACGACAGCTGGTGCGTCGAGTTGGTCGACAGAGATGCACTATGAGCATGGAGCCAGCCGCGTTCGCTTGCCCGGACAGCGGGTGGGTGGTGCGTAACGTCGACCGGGGGTCACAATGACCGGTACGACACTGGCAACCGTCGCATTCGCCGCCGTGAATGCCCGCTTCGCCTTAATTCATGAGGGCATCGGCCCGCGCGAAATGCTCGACGCACTCGCACCCGACCACCTCGTAGCGGCCGTGCGTGAGGGGAGGCGCCGAGGCCTTGCCGAGTTCACCCTCGGCCCGCGCACCTCCGCGACGTTCGCATTGTGGGCGGACACGACGGTGCATGAGGTCGAGGCGCTACGTGCGCTGTGGAACGACGCCGATGGCCGCCAGCGCGGGATCATCGTAGAGGGGCTCAAGGCGGGCCTGATGTCCGACGAGGCCGCGCTGGGCGCGACGATCGGCAGCTTGTTCGGCCCGTTGGGAATGACGGTCGGCGGCGCGCTAGGCGGGATGCTTGCGGGGAACAAGCTGGATGAGGATCTCGGCCGCAGCGTCAAGGAGTACCTCGCCGCAGTCGACGCCTGGTACGACAGGAGCGTCGAGCGGTACAACGCAAGCGTCCCGGCCGCCGCAGCTGAGGACGACACGGCGCCCGCCGAGGGTGCGGGTTGGTTGGCGCTCGGGTGCTTTGGGATCGGCGCGCTCGCGGTGTTGTGCGGGCTCGTCTACGGCGCCTGGCGCGTCTACGAATGGATCAATGCACCTGGCGCGGATGCCACGACCGAGCCCGTTATCGCCGACGCGGCTACGCCGCCACCCGTGCTCGCGGCGAAGTGGATCGGAGAGGACGGCGTCTCCTACACGCTGGAGCGCCGAGGCCCCGAGATCGTGTTCTTGTTCACGAACGAGGGGACAGGGGGGAGCTACCGCGCCGGAGAGACGGTGTTCGTGCTGACCGACGACGGCGCTGGCGCGTACCTCGTATCTCACGTCGTGCGACCCGACCCCCCCAGGGGCGCAGCATATCAGGACTCCGCCTTCGCCGACTGCGCCCGGACCGTGACGACGGTCGATGGCACGCCTCTTCGCGGTCGCCGCGCCCCTACCGGCTTCGAACTCGACGCGGCTGTCATCGAGTTGCCGGCCCGCAGCTTCGAGCGCGGGGCTAGAAGGGCGCAGATCGTCGGTTGCAGCGGGCTCGGCGATGCGGTGCCTTTCCGTCGCATGCTGCGCCTGGCGCCTGTGCTTCCGTGACCGGAGCTACCTGGTCTCCGTCGCTCCTTTGAACGCAGCGAACGACCCCCGAACCACGCCGAAGTGCAACGACCCGTCGCCGTCACCCACCCATCACCCACCGGAGACTACGATGCCCATCAGCACCACGCTATCTCCCACGACCCTAGACCCGGCGTTGCTCGGGATCTGTCACTGGATGGGGTATCGGCACCAACTCTACCGGCACTACCCACTCACCGAGGGGGCGCTGGTATCCGAGCTGGCTGGCCTGCTTTCGGCTCATCTCGACTCAAGTCTCTCCGTGGTGCTAGAGCAGTCCTACTCGACCCTAGCGCCCGGCGGCGTTGCGGCTGAGCGGGCGGACATCGTCATTGGTCCCCGAAGCACCCTCAGCGAACTCGGTCGTCGCACGGTCGTCACGCCTATCGCGGCGATCGAGGTGAAACGAAGCAAGTACAACGACTGGTCGAAGGACCTGGCGAAACTTTCCCGCGTTTGGAGTACTCAGGCGGATTGGACCGCCTGGATCCTGTTGCTGGATCAGGCGATTTCCATGCAGGACGCGGAGAATCGGGGCTGGGTGGGCCCCAACGGGAGGGCGTCTCGCAGGAGACAGTCGTGGAAAAACCTGCCCTATGTAGTCCGACGCGTTACGCGGGTGAGGAGCGCACACGCGAATACTGTCCATCGGGCAGTTCTGCTCGAACTCGTCTGACGGATCTAGGCCCCGGCGGGTTCGAGCCCACTGACGCCGAAGCGAGGCTGCGGCCACGAGCGATGACGCCGTGAGTTGGTCTGCCGCGAAGTCCGCGCTGTCCTCCAAACTGACATCGGGCATGGCGGTCGCGCGATCCTCGCTTAGCTCCCGGTAGATGTGCCACCTCGTGGGCCAGATTTACTCACAACGGTCCCAGCCCCAACTTCGTGAAGAAGGACTGGTTCCGTTGGCGAGCCCGTCGGATGAACGCTTGGTAGTCCAGCACTTCAATGCTGACGTTGAGGTCGGTGTGGTAGCCATACCATCGCCACTCGGCCTCGACCCTCTTGAGATCGCCCGGTGCCAATTGGAGCGCCTTCTCCACCTTCGGCGTCAAGGTGAGCACGGCGTACGCGTCGATGCGTACCGCGGTCGGAATCCCCGGAAGGGTCTGCCCCGCCGCGTTCACACGCCCGCCCTCGCGCAACAACTGGGCGTACTCGACGAGCTGGCGAACTGGATCCGAGTCTTCCCGGTCAGGCCGCTTGAACTCCACGATCGCGATGTGCTGGTAGGGACTTCCGGTCTTGAAACCGAGGATGTCGGGTCGCTTCTTCGAGTCGGCCGGTACCGCCGCACTCTTCGTCAGCTCGAGATCCGATGATAGGTGCTCGTAGAACGCGAGGGAGTCGTCAACCAGCCAGAGGTTGTGGTCGTCGGCAGCGACCTCGTCCCCGGTCTTCCGCAGCGGGAAGACGATTCGGTGGATGTGCTCCTCAAGCGCGGGCCCCTCGAAGCGAGAGATCATCTTCTCGAGCAGTTGCAGAACCGCGCGGCGCTTGGTCACGTAGCGGACGAGGTTCGCCTGCCCCGCTTCGTTCGTCTCGGAAACCACGCGGTACAACTCCTCGGCGACCTTCTCGAGTTCGGTAGAGTCGTCGACGAGCTTCTTCTCCACCTGGGCCTGCCGCTGCCTCACCGCGGCCTCGTGTCCCTGCTGGATGCGGTAGAGGGCCTCGTCCAACTGTTGCCGATTGTCGGTCCACTTCAAGCGCGCGAGTTGGTCTGGGCATCGATCCAGGAGGTGCCGATACTCGGGCTGAACCGTTCGCACGTGGGACTCGACGCGCTTGAAGTTCTCCGCGCGCTCCTCGGCCAGCACCTCTCTGAGCCTCTCGTTCACGTGCTCACCGATGGCAGTCCGAAGGGCCTGTAGATCCAGCTCCCCAGCCTCCTCCAGGATGGGTTGCCCATCTGGTAGGTCGAGGCGAGTCCGGGTCGGGTCGACTGCCTCGTCGAGCGCTTTGCCGATGACGAAGACGTGATGGACGACCGGAGGTTGATCTCCTTGCCGCAGCGGTTCTGCACCGAGGTCAGACACCTGGGCGAGCGAGAAGGACGTGACCACGCGCTCGTGGGCGCACAGGTGCGCTTCGTGCTTTCGGCCCGACTTGTGGGGCTGTTGGACGTGGCGCACCTCCAGTGAGTGTCCTCCCACCAGGAGGGGCTCCGGGGCAGCGAGGGTCAGCTCCGCAAGACGGTCGTTGACGACGAACCGCTCCTCACCATCAGGCAACTCGTCGATGATGGTGATCGTCGGGCACCGCCCCAGGACGATCGTGTTGAAGCAGTGCTCGAAGAGGCGCTCGGCAACGACATCACCTGTCTTCCTGAGGCCGGAGACGTACTTCTTCTTCGGAGAGACGAGCGCGACCGAGGTGAACCACGGCTCTTCCTCGGACACGATGATGTCCGCGTGTCCGACGACGCCGGTGCCCGTTGGCCGAAAGTCAAACGACCGGCGTCGACGCTCACCACTGGCCGAGCTGTACACGCTCGAGACCACGACGTGGTCGAACACCACCAGCCACGTGAACCGCCCAACGCCCTTGCCGCCGCGAGCGACCTTGGCTGTGCTGTCGGCGGTCTCGAAAGCAGCCTGATTGCCTTCGGTGAAGCCAACTCCGTTGTCCAGAACAATGAGGGCCGTGATGTTGCCGGCAGGAGGCCGGCCCGGCATGCCCGGTAGCTGCTGCTGGGGCTCTCGGCGAATGCGGACCTCGATGCTGCCCCGCTGCGAAACGTCGTCGCCAAAACGATCTTCGGTCGCATGGATCGAGTTCACAACCGCCTCGAAGAGAGGAAGGAAGGCGTGCTGAATAGGGACCGGGGTGTTCCGCAGTCGCCCTGGCAAGTCCACCTTCATGGTGTGGGGGGCTGCCGCGCTTTCAGTCAGCTTGCCCGATGTGTCGTTCGCCTCAGTCATGGCTCCCCCGTGACGCTGCCCGACTCTCCCTCGAATCCGTACGACTTGAACTTCGGGGTGTTGCAGTTCTGCGTGTCAGTCCGGACGATACCGGACGCGAGGCCGCATCTCGAGAGCGACCTCGACCTTTGGCACCGGGGAGCGGCTCGTCGGTTGCGCGGCATCTGGCCTCATGGCGAGGTCTCCTCCCGCAAAGCCGCGAAGTGGATGAGGCCCACACGGTCGGGCTCGCGGGCAGAGAGGATGCCCCCGTCGAGGAACCTCCGGTCGTCGCGGAGCGGCCGAGTTGCTTCGGACCACTGATCGTTGTTGTATCCGACAGCGACGAGCACGGAGGCGTAGCCTCGGGCCTGCGGGTCGCCCTCGAGCACGATCGCGAGCTTCTCGAAGTCTGCGCGCCAGCTTCGGAGCTGCTTCCACGCATTGCTGTTGTAGAACGCGACCTTCAGCTCGAAGTAGTACGACGGGTCGTGGCCAAGCCAGATGTCGATGAGCTTCGCGTGCTCGTTCCCGTCCGAGCTGCGGCCGGGAGACTGCCGATAGCGGTACTCCACGCCGACATCGCCCCACGTCCACGAGGTGCCCGCCTTGGTCCAAGGGGCGACCTGATACCGCCGCTCGAGTTCGGTCGCGATCTCGAACTTCAGCCAGCCCTCGAAGCCGTTCCAGTATCCGGCGACGCCGTCGAGGCGCTCATGCGTTGCGAGGAACGAGCGCATCGCGTCGAGGATGTCGTCCAACTTCGGGAGGTTCATCGCGGCGCCTCCCCCAGCGCCTTCATCGCGAACGAAGCATTCTTCGCCGCGGTGATCGGCTGGCCCCAGTCGAATAGCAGCTCGCCGCACCTTGGATCATTGCTCTCGACGTCGTAGCCCACTGTCCGTCCCCTCTCCCGCGCCCATCCGAACACCTCGACGGACCGAACCAACACGGTACTCGTACACCTCGACAGTCATCAACCTCGATTCCGGCGACCACATCCCTCGGACGGAACCCCGACGGAACCCCTTCAGGACTCAACGACCTAGTATCGCAGAAGTCATTGGCTCGCGAGGGGCTGCCTCGGAACTGGTTGCCAGAGCGAGTCCCGTGTCGATCGGAGTGTCGAAGCTTCCGAGATGGACGCCTCCAACCGAGGAACGGCTATTTTCCATTGGACCTAAGCTGTGAGACAGCGACTACGGCGTTGGTTGCTCCACTCCCAAAGCGGCGACGACCGAGGGACCAACGACATTGACGAGGGCGTCCAGCGACGGCGCAAGGCGAACGATCCCTCCGATCGCCTCACGCTCGAACGGGAAGAGAAGCTCGCGCACAGCGGAGAGGAGTTGCAGAAGGGTCTTCTTGTCGGCCTTCCTGCTGAAATCCACGCTCATCCAGGGAGCTGCAGAGGTCGTGGCTGTGGCAACCAGGGTGCCAGCTCCGGCCGCCCAGCCGAGGGGATAGCCAAGCACGGCGCCGTCCAGATCGCGCAACGTCCACCGAAATCGGACGATGTCGGTTGCGCAACCGCGGTGAAGGACCTTGCCCGCGAAGTGGACGAACCACGCCATTCGGACAGCCACGTCGTTCGCCTGTAGATACGGAACCTTCGCGCTGCTGGTCCAGCCAGCGTGCTCCCAGAAGCGAAGTGCTCCGGCGGGACTCGCCTCGATCAGCAACCCTTGGTGGTCATCAATCTGGTGCTTGGTCCGAAGCTTTCCGTCCGTCAGCTTCATCCGATACTCCGCTGGCAGCGCCGGAGAGTACGGCACCTTTCCATCCATGAAAAGACCAAACACCTCCGCCTGCACGGCGCGCAGTGCGTCATCGATGGCGTGGAGCGGGGCGGGCGTCGCGCGCAGTTCATCAAGCTTCAGAGTTGAGACTGACGCCTCGTGCACGAGCCGAACGCATCCGACTGCCGGGTCCAACATCGCTCTGCTCCTCTCATCCCAAAGCTGCTCCAATGGGCTGGCCGACTCTACGTCCGATCCGAGCAGGGAGGCGCGGCCGAAGATAGCGTACGCCCGACGGAAGTCGTCCAGCGTGTCCAGCTCGGTCAGGACCACGCGCTCGAACGCCGTCTGATCGCCAGCGCGATAGAGCCGCATCTCGTCGTAGTTGCTGACGATGACCCAACGGATGCTTGGCTCGCCCGCGGCGGCTTGGTGCGCCTGCTGAACCGGAGTCGCCTTGTCCGTCCTGCTTGTCTGCGGGGCGTCGAGGTTGATGGCGGGCCCCTTCAACTCGGCGCTCACGACACGCAGACCGCCTCCCGGCCCGAAGAACCCAAGCGAGAAGTCGTCGTACTTTCCAGAGGCCGACGAGTACTCCTTCGGCTGGAGGTGGTACTCGGCCGCCCCGTCGCGAAGGAGCGTGCGGTACCCGAATACCTCAGCGAACAACCGCTCATTGAACGACTGCTCGACGCGCGTCTCCGAGAGGGCGTAGAGGGTCCCGTCGTCGCGGATCCGCTTCAGGTTGTCGAGCACGGAGAGGCACCTGACAGCCTCCCGCTCGGATGGAGAGACGACGGTGCCATGGCACGCCAGCAAGGACGGATCGAACAGCGCCATACTCGAAGTTCCACCGGCTGAATGGCAGCCCTCTGGCGCGCACGCTACTCGCTCTCGCCACCGTCCTCGTCGCCGTCGTCGGCCACGGCCTCGCCGCTCGCCACCAGCGCCTTCCCCATCACCCGCGAGATCTGCTCCAGGAGGATCGCGCGCCGCGATTCCACGAAGCCGTCGTAGTCGTCCTCGCGCATGAACTTCGGGTCGAGGCAGTGCGTCGTCAGGAGCGCGTCCATGCTGGCGCCGTCGAGCAGAACACTCTTGTGCCCTTCCAGTTGCTGGAGGTACTCGCTCGGCGCCTTGCCACCGATCATCCGGTTCGCCCTGTAGGAGATCGGCGTCTTGTTGAGGATCGAGTTGAAGCGCGTCGGGGGAATGCCGCGCTTGCTGCACCAGTCCTGCGGGAAGACGTGGTGGATGTCGAGCTTGCACTCCTCCCAGTCGGTCTCGTCGAGGTCGCGAATCGTGCTCTTCCAGAACCAGTCCTTCGCTCCGTTGCGCTGGATGAGCACGTGGATGCCCTTGTAGGCAGCGCTGTTGCGGGAGCGCAGCGTGTCGAGGCGGGTCGGTTGGAAGTTCGCATCACGCACGGTCGCGGGCTCGACGTCCGAGCCGTCGATCCACGCCATCATCTCTTGGAGGTCGTTCGCGATACGAGTCTCGACGGCGCCTCCGTAGAGTTCGCCGAGGATGCCCGACCAGAACCATCGCGACAGGCGGTCGTAGACGTTCTGCTCCAGCCAGCGCTCCCCAAGCAGCGTGAGGATGCATGCGAGCGGAACGAGCTGCGTTCGGTACGGCAGGTCACGCCGCGAGAAGAAGGACTCCTTGCGGAGGAACTTCGCCGCACGCCAGAAACCGTCGCGCAGCGGGTTCTTGAGCTTCTCGTACGCCGAGAGAGGGAGCACGAGGACAGACTCGCGCTTCGCGCTCACACCCGTGGCCTGCTTGCCGACCTTGCCCGCGGCGAGGTCCTGCTGGCGGCGTTCGTAGGTGTGGAGCAGCGAGAGGCCCTGCAAGAAGTCAGTCGGCTGCACGTCCCGTAGAAGTCGCTGCCGTCCAAGGTAGTGCGAGAGCCCCTCGAGCTTCTCCTTGGGATTGCCGTACCACTCGTCTCGTAGGTTCACTCCGTCGGCGGCGTAGGTCGCCGTGACCAACTCGAAGACGGAGAGGGGCACGCCACCGGTATTCACCTTCTCGAAGACGAGGCAGACCGCTTCCTTCTTGTTGTCCTTCTTCAGCTCGATCACCGGCACGTCGTAGCTACGGAAGACGTCCAGCACGGTTTTCCGAAACGTCATGTACGAGCTGAACTTGTCCGGCCGGCGCTCGTACAGCCCCTGCTCCCACGCATCCGCATTCAAGATCTGGCTACACGGAAAGCAGAACAGCTCGAACTCCTTCTCCTGCGAGCTGAGATCGAGTAGCACGTCACGACCGAAGTTTGTTCGCAGAGTCTTCGACTCATCGACGCCGATGATCGCGTCCTCGTAGTACTGCGGCCCGGCGAGCGCCTTCTCGATGTCGATGTAGTAGTGGCGCTCGATGAGCCGCTTCTTCTCGTCGCGAGTCTGCACGGGCTTGCCCAACTTGAGAACTTGGGTGAGCGAGGTGAGCCGCTGCTGGCCGTCGAGGATCAGCTTCTCGGCGAGGTCGCCTGACATCGCGGTGTCGAGCCCCTCGACTGGCCGCACCTTGAACCGCGCGTCGCCGCCAGTCTCCAAGAGCATGACGGCGCCGATCGGGAAGGCGCGCGCGATGCTCACGAGCAGCGACCGGATGTGTTCGTCGTCCCAGACCCAGCCGCGCTGGAAGTCCGGGAGCTGGATCTTCCCTTTCTCGATGTCGTCGAGGAGGCTCGCGAGCCGGGTCTTCGTCGAGTCGAACGTCGCCATCGTGTTCCTGCCCCTTTCGGCGCTTTGCCCAGGTGCCTGACCGTACCGTCACCATCGGTCCGAAGACCAGGGCAAGCGCTTCCAGATCGACTTGCGCCCGGACTATGCTCCGCGCGCTCTCACGAGGAGGACGGCACTTCGGCGAGGCCCCGGTGGGCTGGGCGTTCGAGGTGGCTCGGCCTCCGTCGGATCGGATCGCGATGCCCCTCACCCTACCTCAGCTCGAACGCCACCTCTTCGCCGCCGCGGACATCCTCCGGGGGAAGATGGATGCCTCGGAGTTCAAGGAGTACATCTTCGGCGTCCTCTTCCTGAAGCGGTGCTCGGACGTGTTCGAGGAGCGCTTCGAGGCGGTGGTGGCGAGCCAGGTGGAGCGGGGGCGATCGCTGGAGGAGGCCGCGAAGCGGGCGAACAGCCCGAGCTTCTACGCCGACGCGGGCGCGTTCTTCGTGCCGCCGGTAGCTCGCTGGTCGCACCTGCGCGACGAGGTGCATCACAACGTCGGCGACGGGATGAACAAGGCGCTGGCGGCGCTCGAGGAGGTCAACACGAGCCTCGAAGGCGTGCTCGCCCACATCGACTTCAACCGGAAGGTCGGGCAGTCGAAGATCCCGGACAAGAAGCTGCGCGATCTGATCACGCACTTCTCGAAGTATCGGCTGCGAAACGAGGACTTCGAGTATCCGGATCTCCTCGGCGCGGCGTACGAGTATCTGATCCGCGACTTCGCGGACTCGGCGGGCAAGAAGGGCGGTGAGTTCTACACGCCGCGCTCGGTGGTCCGCATGATGGTGCGCCTCGCGGAGCCGAAGGAGGGGATGAAGATCTACGACCCCTGCTCGGGCTCGGGCGGCATGTTGGTGATGTCGAAGGAGTACCTCGACGAGCACCGGCTGAACTCGCGGAACCTCGGGCTCTACGGGCAGGAGAGCAACGGAGGGGTCTGGTCGATCTCGAAGATGAACATGCTCCTGCACGGCATCCCCGACGCGGACATGCGCAACGGGGACACGCTCGTCGAGCCGCTGCACGTCGAGGGCGGGGAGTTGATGCGCTTCGACCGGGTGCTGACGAACCCGCCGTTCTCGCAGAACTACACGAAGGACGGCATCCCCTTCCCCGAGCGCTTCCGCTTCGGGTTCTGCCCCGAGGGCGGCAAGAAGGCCGACCTCATGTTCGTGCAGCACATGGTCTCGGTCCTCCGGCCGGGCGGGATGTGCGTGACGGTCATGCCGCACGGCGTGCTCTTCCGCGGCGGCGCCGAGAAGGACATCCGCACCGGCCTCCTCGACGAAGACCTGCTCGACGCGGTGATCGGCCTCGGCGCGAACCTCTTCTACGGCACCGGCATCCCAGCCTGCCTCCTCGTCCTTCGGGCGCCGGGCGCCAAGGCTCCCGAGCGGAAGGGCAAGGTGCTCTTCATCAACGCGGACCGCGAGTACTACGAGGGGCGCGCGCAGAACTACCTCTACCCCGAGCACATCGAGAAGATCGTCAGCGCCTGGCACGGCTTCGCCGAAATCGAGGGTTTCGCCCGCGTCGTGAGCCGCGACGAGCTGCGCGAGAACGACGACAACCTCAACATCCGCCGCTACGCCGACAACGCGCCGCCGCCCGAGCC
>Ga0075012_10002613_pt1 | contig 17611 bp, 15 predicted proteins | sample All_14_2_FD_71474 | JGI IMG/M metagenome (GOLD analysis project Ga0075012, IMG submission 71474) | Freshwater microbial communities in response to fracking from Pennsylvania, USA - Allegheny Zone_MetaG_DW_15 | ecosystem: Environmental > Aquatic > Deep subsurface > Groundwater > Drilled... | reverse complement strand
CACCAGCGCCTTGGCGATGCCGTAACCACCGATCAGCTCGATCACGATGTCGATCTCAGGATTGGCGATCACGGCGCGAGCATCGTTCACCACCTGCACGCCCGGCCCCACCAGGGACTGCGCGCGGGCCACATCCAAATCGGCCACCATGGTAATTTCAATGCTGCGGCCAGCGCGGCGCTTGATCTCTTCCTGATTGCGCTTGAGCACGTTGAACGTGCCGCTGCCCACGGTACCTATGCCCAGAAGGCCTACTTGAATCGGTTTCATATCGGTCGTTGCTTGAATGGAATTCAGTTAAATCAGCTGCCGTGGCGTTTGCGCCAGCCTTCAAAAAACTTGGCTACGCGGCCAATGGCCTCGCGCAAGTCATCCTCGTGTGGCAAGAACACAATACGGAAATGCTGGTTGTCCGGGTAATTGAAACCCGAACCTTGTACCAGCATCACACGCGTTTCCTGCAGGAGTTCCAGGAACAGCTGCTGATCGTCCTCCACCGGATACATCTGGGGGTCAAGTCGAGGAAACATGTACAGCGCTGCCGAGGGCTTGACACAGCTCACCCCTGGAATGGCAGTGATCAGTTCGTAAGCCAGGTCGCGCTGACGGCGCAAGCGACCGCCCTCACAGACCAAGTCGTTGATACTCTGGTAACCGCCCAGCGCGGTCTGGATGGCCCACTGCCCCGGCACGTTGGCACACAGGCGCATGTTCGAGAGCATGTTCAGGCCCTCAATGTAATCCTTGGCGGGCTTTTTGTTGCCCGACACCACCAGCCAACCTGCACGGTAACCGCACGAGCGGTAGCTCTTCGATAACGAGTTGAAGGTCAGCGTCAGCACGTCTTCGGACAGGCTGGACATGGCGGTGTGCTTGACACCGTCGTACAGCACCTTGTCGTAAACCTCGTCAGCAAAAATGACCAGTCCATGTTGACGGGCCAGTTCGACGATGGACTTGAGGAGCGCGTCAGAATACAACGCGCCGGTCGGGTTGTTGGGGTTGATCACCACGATGCCTTTGGTGGCGGGGGTGATCTTGCGGCGAATATCGTCCAGATCGGGCATCCAGCCGTTGGCTTCGTCGCACCGGTAATGCACCGGCGTGCCGCCTGAAAGGCTCACGGCGGCCGTCCAAAGCGGGTAGTCGGGCGACGGCAACAGCAACTCATCGCCGTTGTCCAGCAAAGCGTTGGTGGCCATCACAATCAACTCGCTTGCTCCGTTGCCCAGGTAAATGTCGTCCAAGGTCACCCCTTTGACGCCCTGCTTCTGCGTTTCGTGCATCACCGCCTTGCGCGCCGCAAAAATACCCTTGCTGTCCGAGTAACCCGCCGAGTTCGGCAGGTTACGAATCATGTCCTGCTGGATCTCCTCCGGCGCATCAAATCCAAACACCGCCAAATTGCCGATGTTGAGCTTGATGATCTTGTGACCCTCTTCCTCCATCTGACGCGCAGCGTCCATGATGGGGCCCCGGATGTCATAGCAGACGTTGGCGAGCTTGGCGGATTTCTGGATGGTTTTCAAAGTTCCTCCCAAGGGGAGTCAGGGGTCAAGCGGCACACCCACCCAGGGCAGGTTGGCCGAGCGTTACATTACGGGTCAGTAGCAGGGAAAACCTGTAATTTGACCACAGTTCTGCACCGCATCCGTACGCCCCAACGGCGCACCACCCTTGCCAAGCCACACCTCAGTTGCCAGAGCCATCACGTCATGAAACTGCACGCCGACAAACTGGACAGCCAGTCCATCACAGCCTACGGCGAAGGCTGGATCGCCGTCAATGGGCAGCGCCACACCCAAAGCATCGTGCTCACCTCATCGGGCCAATTGGTGCCCTGGGCTTGCAACCGTTTTGAAGACCTGACCGAAGCGCATTTTTCGACGTTGTCCAACATCATGCCGGAAACGCCCGAACTGGTGATTTTCGGCAGCGGCTCCAAACTGCGTTTTCTGCCGCCAGCACTGCTGCGCAGCCTGATGGGGCAGCGAATTGGCATCGAAACCATGGACACCGCAGCCGCTTGCCGCACCTACAACATTCTGGCGAGCGAAGGTAGGCGGGTCGTGGCGGCCCTGCTGATGGAAGACTGAAGCCATCAGATCCGAAAAACCAAGCATGCAGGCGAGCGCACTGTGTGGCTGAGAGGCTGAAAGGCTGTCCAGCCCACCCACATGGAGCCGTTTCGTGCCCGCTACGGGGCTCCATTCGGTCGCTGGACGCCTGGGACTGTCCCCAAAAGCGGTTCGGGGTTAAAATACCCGATTGTTTCCTGGCCTGCCTCCCGTGCGCCACAGCTGCCAACGGGAGCCCGTGTAGCTGAGCACAAGCCAACGAATCACCACCAACTTACGTCAGGGGTCCATGCAGTATGGCAGTCGTTGTCAATAAACCCATTCCCGAATTTGAATCTCAGGCCACCGGCGGCATCAAGGTCAGCAACCAAACGCACCTTGGGCAAACGGTGGTTTTGTATTTTTATCCCAAAGACAATACCCCGGGCTGCACCACGGAAGCCATGCAGTTCCGTGACAAGTACAAAGACTTTGTCAAAGCGGGCGCTCAGGTATTTGGCGTCTCGCGCGACAACATGAAGTCCCACGACGACTTCAAAACCAAGCTTGAACTCCCGTTCGAGTTGATCGCTGACACAGAAGAAAAAATGTGCCATATGTTCGGCGTGGTCAAAAATAAGATCATGTACGGCAAAAAAGTTAAGGGTATCGAGCGCAGCACTTTTCTGATCGGCCCTGACGGCGTACTCGCCCAAGAATGGCGCGGTCTCAAAGTTCCAGGCCATGTGGAGGAGGTTCTCAAGGCCGTGAAAACACTGAAAAAGTTGGGTTGATCGAATTACAAGGCCTTGTGATTGGCCGATCCGCACCGGATCGAAACCGTCACAGCTGTCATGCATAATGAATTCATGACACGAGGAAGTCCATTCGCTCCCAGCTCCCCAAATCCTCAGCAGCCCTGAAAGCCGCCCGGCCACCCTGGCGGCTTTTTGTTTTCTGATGTTGCGCTGAACAAACACGCTCGCTATGCCACTGCCACCAGCCCCCTCCAAACGTGCCTCCTTGCTCTCACCCAATGCATACAACCGCAAAGCGGCCGATGAGCCTATGGACTTGGCATTGGTGCGCGAAACCCTCACGCCAGCGGCCGTCAGCGGAGCTCCGATCCGATCGGCTGAACCCGAATCTGCATCGGCACCCAGCAACGCACGCTCCAAATCGCGTAGCCGCAAAACGCATCCCCAAGAGATGCCCGCCCGCTTGATTGCAGAGGATGTATCTGCCAAGGCTGTATCTCGCTCTGAGCCCATGTCAGAACCCGTGCACTCCGTCACATCCATCGACGAAGACAGCCAGGCAAGCAACCCGCCTCGCACCAGCGACCCCGGCAAGAGACCCTCACCCATTGCCAGCAACCGTCGTGCTGCCCGCAGCAAGTCCGGCACCCTGGGTGCCAATCGCCTGTTCGTACTCGACACCAATGTGCTGCTGCACGACCCCACGAGCCTGTTCCGATTTGAGGAACACGACATATTCCTGCCCATGATCGTGCTTGAAGAGCTCGATGGGCACAAGAAAGGCATGACTGAAGTGGCCCGTAACGGCCGCCAGACCAGCCGCACGCTGGACGCACTGGTGGCCCAGCGGGGTGGTGACATGACCAAGGGACTCAAGCTCTCGGCCACCGGACACCAGTCGGCCAAGGGCTTGCTTTTCTTTCAGACCGAACCCCTGGACGCGCAGTTACCCTCCAGCTTGCCCCAGGGCAAGGCGGACAACCAAATTCTGGGCGTGGTGCATGCCCTGCGCGGCAAGTACCCGAAGCGCGAGGTGATCCTGGTGTCCAAAGACATCAACATGCGTGTGAAGGCACGCGCACTGGGTCTGGCCGCGGAAGATTACGAAAACGACAAGACGCTGGATGACGGCGAGCTGTTGTACCCCGGCGCTCTTGCTTTGCCGCAAGACTTTTGGACACGCCAGAGCAAAACCATTGAAAGCTGGGCCAGCGGTAGCCACACGTTTTACCGCGTCAGCGGTCCCACCGTGGGGCAGTTCTACATCAACCAGTTTGTTTACTTTGAAGCGCCTGGCGAGCCTTCACTGTACGCCAGGGTGACAGAAATCCGCGACAAGACTGCCGTGCTCAAGACACTCAAGGACTACACCCACCTGAAGAACGCCGTATGGGGCGTGACGAGCCGCAACCGCGAGCAGAACTTTGCCCTCAACCTACTGATGGACCCCGAGATCGACTTTGTCACACTGGCAGGCACGGCGGGCACAGGCAAGACGCTGATGGCCCTGGCCAGCGGTCTCACGCAGGTGTTGGACGACCGCCGTTACACCGAGATCATCATGACCCGCGCGACGGTGAGCGTGGGTGAAGACATCGGATTCCTGCCGGGCACCGAAGAAGAAAAAATGGGACCCTGGATGGGCGCCCTGGACGACAACCTGGAGTTTCTGGCCAAAGGTGACGGCGGCAACGCTGGCGAATGGGGCCGAGCTGCCACCAACGAGCTGGTGCGTAGCCGGGTCAAGATCAAGAGCATGAACTTCATGCGCGGGCGCACGTTCATGAACAAGTATGTGATCATTGACGAGGCACAAAACCTGACACCCAAGCAGATGAAAACCTTGATCACCCGCGCGGGGCCCGGCACCAAGATCATCTGCATGGGCAACCTGGCCCAGATCGATACGCCTTATCTCACAGAGGGCTCATCGGGTCTCACATTCGCCGTGGACCGTTTCAAAGGATGGCCACACGGTGGGCACATCACACTGGCGCGCGGTGAACGCTCACGCCTAGCGGACTTCGCCAGCGAGGTACTTTGAAGCTGAAGACCTATCCGGCTTCAAAGACAAAAAGCCCGGCATACGCGAAGGCACTGACTTGTTCGTTCTGCTTGACGCTGCTGCGAGCGAACGCCTGCAGGATTTTCAACCCAGGATAGGATTCTGGCTTTCGCGGCTTGGTGTGCTCGCGTAAGCCGCCGCCCTCTGTCTTGCTTTGCGCACAGACAACGAGCTACCCATTCTGTTCATGTGAACGGCTGTTGGTTTCAGCATAAATCTGGTGTCGGCAACCCGTCGGATACGTTCATCCGCGACAGTCATCTGACTGCTTTGAACTTCCTTTGAATCAAATGAGGGATACCCGTGGTACAGGGCACATTCGGAGAATCAGGCCGTCGTTTCCCAGAAGTTGTTTATAGAGAACAATCTCGATTTAACGCAGCCGCGCAAGGCGCTCGCGACTGGCTGCAGCAGCTTCGGACTCGGGATAGGCTTTGACCAAATCCTCCAGGGTACGGCGCGCGGCTTTGGCATCCTTGAGCTCAATCTGACTGTTGGCCATGGCCAGCATGGCTTCAGGTGCACGCAAGTGGTTGGGAAACTGTGTGGCAAGCATCCGATGACTGTCAATCGATTCTTTGTAGGCACGGATTGCGTATTGCGCATTGCCCAGCCAGTACAAGGCCGAAGGAGCGTACCCACTGACGGGGTACCGACGCAAAAAAACGGTATAGGCCATGGCTGCCGCTTCAAACTCGGAGCGACGAAGCACCTCCATGGCGGCATCAAAATCGCGTTTTTCCGCTGGCGCAGAGGTGAAGCTCACGCCGTCGTGGGTGACGCGCAGAGGCTCAACTTGGCGCAAGCGCTCGTCCAAGCCGGTCTGCACATCTTTTTGCAGGCGTTGTAGCTCAGACACTTCGCGCGACAGCTGCTCGTTCTGACCGCGCAAGCGCGCCAACTCGGCACGCAACTGTTCCAACTGGTTCGCGAGATCCAGCAAGCTGCGCCGTGTCACAGCCTGACCCTCACGGGCTTCTAACGCAGCGGCATCGGCCGCCTGACGGTTAACGTCCACTTTTTGACGCAAATCGATGATGGCTTTGCGCGCCTCGTCATCACCAAACAAAGCGTGCGCCTGCAGCGGCCACAACACCGAAGCCCCCAACAGCAAGGACGAGAGCACGGGAGAAACAGCACGGATCATGGACAGCATGGCATTCAACGGTAGGTCAACTCAACCCGGCGATTTTTGGCAAAAGCAGCTTCATCAAAGCCAACCACGGCGGGTTTTTCTTCACCAAAACTCACCGCCTCCATCTGGGCTTCGTTCACACCCAGTAACGACAGCGCCCGCCGAACAGCTTCGCCCCGCTTCTGACCGAGTGCAAGGTTGTACTCGCGCCCACCACGTTCATCCGTGTGACCCTCGAGCGCCACCCGAAGGCGGCTGTTGGCCGCCAAGTATTTCGCGTGCGCTTCCAGCGTCGCGGCAAATTCGGGGCGCACAACAAAACTGTCGTAATCAAAATACACGGTGCGCACCATCGCGGTGGGCTGAGCCACATCGCCGCCAGCCACTTCGACACCAGAGACCCCGCGCTGATCGACAGCAGCGCCCGTACCGGTTGTGCCTGGGGCCTGTGGCAATGTGCTCACCATGCTGCTGCGGTCTTCAACGGGCACATCATCCAGCTTCACGTTGGAACCACAGGCTGCCAGTGTGGCTGCCACGAAAGTCACGGCGAACACGCCCGTCCAGCGAGGAACGAACGGTCGGCGAACAGACGATGCGCCGGAGGCCCGGTCCAGATCAGCGGTGTTACGGTTTTCTTTGAACATGTGATGTCCTCTTGGAATGGTGACGAAGTAAGGATAGGGAAGGCAAATGCACAACAGCGTGGCTGTGGGTTATCGACATTGGTCAACGCAAGAATGGGCCCCATTCAGGCTCGCGGATATCGCCTTGTGAACCTGCCAGACGGGTTTTAATACGGCCATCCACACTGGTGGTCATCAGCGCCTCTTGGCCTTTGTCACGCGTGGCGTAAATGATCATGCGACTGTTGGGCGCAAAGCTGGGGCTTTCGTCTGCGGCGCTGTCGGTGAGTGCCGTGACGGTGCCGCTGGCAAGTTCCATCACGTGCAGACGAAAGGCCCCGTTGACGCGTGAAATGAAAGCCAGCCAACGCCCATCGGAGCTGAGCGCTGGCGAGATGTTGTAGTTGCCCACAAAGGACACACGCTCGGCGTTACCGCCTTGCGCACCCATGCGGTAGATCTGGGGCGAGCCGCCGCGGTCGCTGACGAAATAGATGCTCTTTCCGTCGGCGCTGAACACAGGTTCGGTGTCGATGCTGGCCGTCTGGGTGAGGCGGCGAGGCTGACCGCCGTTGACGTCCATGGCATACACCTGCGCGTTGCCCGAAAGCGACAAGGTAGCCACCAACTGGCGACCGTCAGGCGACCAGGCGGGTGCGCTGTTTGAACCTTTGAAATTGGCCAATAGTCGGCGCTTGCCTGAGGCCACGTCGTGCGCGTAGATCACGGGCTTGCGCGCTTCAAACGACACGTAGGCCAACTGCGAACCGTTCGGCGCCCAACTGGGGGAGATGATGGGCTCTGGGCTGGTCAGTGCGGCCCGGGCGTTTTCGCCGTCGGCGTCGGCCACCCACAGGGTGTAGCGCGGGCCGGCCTTGGTCACATAAGCGATGCGCGTGGAAAACACGCCTTTTTCGCCGGTGATCTTTTCGTACACATGGTCGGCAACGCGGTGTGCGGCCAGCCGCAGCTCTTGCACCGACACCGGGTAGCTAAGACCGCCCAAGTCTTGACCGCGCACCACATCCCAGAGCCTGAAGCGCACATCAAAACGGCCATCGGCCAAGCGCATCACGCTGCCGGTGAGCAGGGAATCGGCGCCTTTGTCGCGCCAAGGGGCGAGTTCAGGGCGGGAGGTTTCGTCCAGCCCGCCCGTGACCGGTGGCACAAACCGGAACTGGCCGCTGCGCTCCAAGTCGGCGCGCACGATGGCGGCGATATCCTGACCGGCCCCATCATTGCCGCGAAAGCTCACCGCCGAAAACGGGAACTGAGTCAAACCTACGCCAGAGACTTCCACTCGAAACTGTGCGCGAGCATCGCGAAGCGGCCAGGAGAGCAGGGGCAAAGCAGCCATAGCGCCCAACACCGTGCGCCGTTGGGCCGAAAGTCTGAGGTCAAATCGGGTCAAATCCAGCATCCTTTGAGGTATTGATCAAGCACTCGCAGATCCCAATTGGGACCGGTTGCGCCACTGCAACCGATAATAACGGACACCTATACGAGACCCGTGACAAGATGTGCGCAACGCCAAGCGGTTGCCCAAGAGACACCCCATCCACAGCGAACTTCCGATTTCCGACTCCCCGATGGGCCGAAACGTTCCTCAAGTTCCGAAATTTTTGATCGCCATCCGTTGACTTCCACGCCCATCTCGCTCATGCCCATCCCGACCGATACCGTGCTGCAACGGTTGAAACGGTTATGGCCGTACTTCCGCGCTGCACGCACCGGTATCGTGATGGCGGCCGTGGCCACGCTGGTCGGAGCGCTCACCGAACCCCTGATCCCAGCCCTGCTCAAAACCTTGCTGGACCGCGGATTTGCCCAAGGCAAGATCGACCTCTGGATGGTGCCCGTGGCGCTGCTGGGTTTGTTTGGCGTGCGCGGGATGGCGGGTTTTGTGGCCCAGTACGCCCTGTCGTACACAGCCAGCCTGGGCATGCTGAACATGCGCCGGGCCATGTTCGTCAAGCTGAATGAAGCGCAAATGACGCTGTTTGCCCGGCAAAGCGCCAGCAAGCTTTCAAACACCCTGGTGTACGAGGTGCAGACCGGCTCCACCATGTTGGTGGCCGCCATGCTGACCCTGACCAAAGACAGCCTCACGCTGCTCGCCCTGCTCGGTTATTTGATGTACCTGAACTGGAAGCTCACCCTGATTGTGCTGCTGCTGTTTCCAGGCTTGATCCTGATCATGCGGGTGCTCTCGCGCCGGCTGTACAAACTCACCCGAGCCAGCCAGCAGGCCACCGACGAATTGGCCTACGTGGTGGAAGAAAACGCACTGGCCCACCGCATGGTGCGTCTGCACGGCGCCCAGGAACGCCAGGCCCAGCGCTTTGACCACCTGAGTCTGGCGCTGCGCCGGCTGGCTCTCAAGTCGACCGTGGCCATGGCCGCCATGACACCGCTGACGCAGTTGCTCGCCGCCACAGCACTCTCGGCCGTGATTGCGGTGGCGCTGTGGCAAAGCAGCCGCACCGGCATCACCGTGGGCAACTTTGTGGCGTTTGTCACCGCCATGCTGATGCTGATCACCCCCATACGGCACCTCGCAGAAATCGCGGGGCCCATCACTCGGGGTCTGACAGCGCTCGAACGTGGGCTGGACCTGATTGAGAACACCCCCGTGCAGACCGGTGGCACCCACACCGCTGCCCGTGCGCTCGGCGCCATTGAGCTGGACAACGTGTGGGTGCGCTACCCCGCCAAAGACGGCACGGCACCAGGTGCGGCCGATGAGGACAGCCGCACCGCCCTGCGCGGCATCCACCTGCGCATCGCGCCAGGCGAGGTGCTGGCTTTTGTCGGGCCGTCGGGCTCGGGCAAGACGACACTGGCCAACCTGCTGCCCCGGTTTGTTGAAGTGCACAGCGGTGTGGTGCGTCTGGACGGTGTTCCTCTGCCCGACTGGAGCCTGCCCAGCCTGCGCCAGCAGTTCGCCATGGTCAGCCAGGACGTGGTGATGCTCAACGACACGCTGGCCGCCAACGTGGCCCTGGGATCGACCGACGATGCCATTGACGAGGCGCGCGTCCTTGCGGCCCTGCAGTCGGCCAACCTGGGCGATCTGATTGCCCGTTTGCCACAGGGTATCCACAGCACCGTAGGGCACAACGCGGCCGAACTCTCGGGTGGCCAGCGCCAACGGCTGGCCATTGCCCGCGCCATCTACAAAGATGCTCCGATCCTGATCCTGGACGAAGCCACCTCGGCGCTCGACAACGAGTCAGAGCGGCTGGTGCAGGACGCACTGTCCCGTTTGATGAAAGGCCGGACCACGCTGGTCATTGCACACCGCCTGTCCACCATTGAGCACGCCGACCGGGTGGTCGTGCTGGCCGACGGCCAGATCAGCGAACAAGGCACCCATCAGCAACTGATGCGCGCCGACGGGCTCTACGCACGCCTGCACGCGCAGGGTTTCTCGCCCGAACCGAACACGACTGAAGCCAACCCAGGCACCTGACCGGAGCACGTGCCCCAACCCAGCACACACCGTGGAACCGGCTTCGCCGGGCCACAGGCGTGGTTCCCCCCAGGGGGGAAGCCGCGCAGCGGCGCAGGGGGAATTCAAAGCAACACGATGTCGTATTGCTCCTGCGTCATCGAGCTTTCGGCCTGCAAGGAAATGGGCTTGCCGATGAAATCGCTCAAACCCGCCAGGTGCTGGCTTTCTTCGTCCAGAAACAGCTCCACCACCTTGGGAGAAGCCACCACCCGAAACTCGCGCGGATTGAAGGCTCGCGCCTCGCGCAAAATTTCCCGCAACACGTCATAGCACACACTGCGCGCGGTTTTCACCACGCCTTTGCCGCTGCACGCCGGGCATGGCTCGCTGAGCATGTGGGCCAACGACTCGCGGGTGCGTTTGCGGGTCATCTCCACCAACCCCAGCTGGGAGAAGCCGCCCGTCATGGTTTTGACCCGGTCCCGGGCGAGTTGTTTGCGGAATTCGGTCAGTACCGCGTCCCGGTGGTCTTCGCGCACCATGTCGATGAAGTCGACAATGACGATGCCCCCCAGGTTTCGCAGGCGCAGTTGCCGCGCAATGGTCTGCGCCGCCTCCAGATTGGTGCGAAACACGGTGTCGTCAAAGTTCCGGGCGCCCACATAGCCACCTGTGTTCACATCCACCGTGGTGAGCGCTTCGGTCTGGTCGATCACCAGGTAACCGCCCGACTTCAACTCCACCCGGCGACTGAGCGCACGGGCAATGTCTTCATCGACGTTGTAGAGGTCAAAAATAGGTCTCTCACCGCTGTAGTGCTGCAGTTTGCGGACTGTATCGGGCATGAATTCGGCGGCGAACGCCTGCAGCAGGCCGTGCTGTTCGCGCGAGTCGATGCGGATCGACTGGGTTTGTGTGCCGACAAGGTCGCGCAGCACGCGCTGCATCAAATTCAGGTCTTCGTGCAACAGCGTCGCCGCTGGCTGGCGCGTGGCCGCCTCCTTGATGCGCAGCCAGGTCTTGCGCAAATAGGCGGTGTCCTCAATCAGTTCCTCTTCACTCGCGTCTTCGGCGTTCGTTCGCAAGATAAAGCCACCAGCGGCACTTCCGTCGGCGGAGGCTGTCAACCGCAGCAGCCGCTGGCGCAGCGCATCGCGCTGGGAAGACGGTATTTTCTGCGACACGCCAATGTGGCTGTCTTGCGGCAGAAACACCAGCAAGCGCCCGGCAATACTGATTTGCGCTGTCAGGCGTGCACCCTTGGTGCCGATCGGGTCTTTGAGCACCTGCACCATCAGCGCCTGCCCCTCAAAAATCTGGCGCTCAATGGGCAACACCGGATTGGGTGTGAGAACTCGGGGGTTGCCGCTCGTTGCAGCCGGTTGCGCCGACGGTTCTGCCGCCGACACGTTGGCCAAGCGATCGCGTGGCGCGGCGTGTTTGGCGGCTATGTTGGGCATCAGATCGGCCACATGCAGAAACGCCGCCCGGTCCAGCCCAATGTCGATGAACGCAGACTGCATGCCCGGCAGCACCCGTGACACTTTACCCAGGTAAATATTGCCCACCAGCCCACGCTCCAGCGTGCGCTCCAGGTGGACTTCTTGCACCGCCCCCTGCTCTACCACCGCCACGCGGGTTTCCTGTGGCGCCCAATTGATCAGGATGTCCTGGGTCATATGAATGGTTTGTCTCGGTATCTTTTGATGACTGGTGTCGTCAGAACAGATGCACGCCCGCGGCGCCCAACACCTGCGCGGTTTCATGTGCAGGCAATCCCATGATGCCTGAATAACTGCCGCTGATGTGGCTCACCCACAACGCAGCGCGGCCCTGAATGGCATAGGCCCCTGCCTTGCCCATCGGCTCTCCAGAATCCACATAGCGGCGTATCTGCGCAGCGCTCAGCGGCTCAAACACAACCCACGAGGTGGACAGCGCCGCCCAGCTTTTGGCACCGTGCGCGCCCGGGCGGCCCACCGCCACGGCAGTCAACACCCGGTGGCGTTGCCCGGCCAGATTGGCCAGCATCTGGCACGCGTCGGCTGCGTCGACCGGCTTGCCCAGAATGCGTCGTCCCAGCGCCACCGTGGTGTCGGCGCACAACACTGGCGCAGGGGGCAGCCCACGGCGCTGGAGCCGCGCCAACGAGGCCTGCAGCTTCAGGCCGGTCACGCGCTGCACATACGCCGCTGGCGCTTCGCCGGGCGCCACGGCTTCGAGCGATTCAACGTCTTCGTCGACGTCGGGCAGCAGCTGTTCGCAGCGCAAGCCCCATTGCGCCAGCAACTGCAGGCGGCGCGGGCTTTGAGAGGCCAGGTAGATGAAGTCAGACATGGTGTTTCGGGTGGAAAAGTGCAGAAAGTCGGCATGGAGCCGTGCGGCGACAAGGCGCACCTCCTACGCAGCAGCAGGCCCAATGCCACAGGGCAGGCACCGGTTTCACTCCCGGTGGTACGGGTGGTTCGCGTTGACCGACCAGGCGCGGTAGAGCTGCTCAATCAACAGCACACGCACCATGGCGTGCGGCAGCGTGAGGTCTGACAGGCGGATGCGCTGGTGCGCCGCCGCCCGAAAAGCAGGCTCCAGCCCATCGGGGCCGCCAATCACCAGCGCCACATCGTCGCTGTCCAGCTGCCATTGCTGCAGTTGCTGCGCCAGCGCTTTGGTGGTCAGCGTGGTGCCGCGCTCGTCCAACACCACCACGCGGCAGCCACGCGGCAGCACCGCCTGGATGCGCTCGCGCTCGGCGGCCAGCAGCGTGTCCAGCGTTTTGGAGCCACGCGGCTCGGTTTTGACGGTTTTGAGCTCCACCCGAAGCTCGGGCGGAAAGCGCTTGGCGTAATCGTCGTAGGCAGTTTGAGCCCAGTCAGGCACCCTTTGCCCGACCGCGACGATCAGCAGTTTCATGCCTTTTTCTTGGCGGCCGGTTTGGCTGCGGCTTTGGGCGCGCTCTTGGCCGCGGGCTTTGCAGCCGCTTTGGGAGCGGCTTTAGGGGCAGCTTTGGCGGCCGGCTTGGCGGTGGCGCGCGGCTTGTTCACCACCAGTTTTTGCAGCGTGGCCTTGGGCTGGGCGGCAGCGGTACCGGTGGCCGTCTTGCGGGCGGTGGTGGTTTTCTTGGCAGCCGTGGTTTTGACGGCTGCTGTCTTGCTGGCGGGCTTGGCCGTTGCCTTGAGGCCGGTTTTCACCACAGGCGCTTCGGCTGCAGTCTTGGCAGCAGATTTGGCAGCGGTACGTGCCACGGTTTTGGCAGCGACCGCTTTCACAGGCGCTGCAGCCTTGCGCTTGCTGGTTTTGGCGGCAGGCTTTTCAGCCACCGCTGGCTTGGGTGCTCCGTGCTTCAGACGGACTGGCGTGGCGCCCCAGATTTCTTCCAGGCGGTAATACTGGCGAATGACCGGCTGCATCACGTGGACAACGGCTGCACCGCAGTCGACGATGATCCATTCACCGTTGTCTTCGCCCTCAATGCGCGGCTTGTCAAAACCCGCTTCGCGCACGGCATCGCGCACGCTGGCAGCGAGTGCCTTGGTCTGGCGGTTGGATGTGCCGCTGGCCACAATGACGCGCTCAAACAGGGGCGAGAGTTTTTCCGTGTTGAAAACCACGATGTCCTGGGCCTTGACGTCCTCGAGTCCATCGACGATGGCCCGTTGAAGTTTTTGGATGTCTTTTTTGGCGGTGGTTTCGCTGGTCATGAATGCTTCTGATAAAGGTGATGGTGTGAAATATAGCCTGCGACGGCCTCGGGCACCAAAACGTCGAGCGCGCCGCTGCGGCTCACGGGTCGTTCAACGTGGGCGCGCACGGCTGTGGCGCTGATGTTTTTGAGCGGCATTTGCAAGCGCTCAAAGGGCAAATCGACGGCCGACAGGTCCATTTCCTGAACCTGATCAAGGGCCCCGTTGGCCCCGATGTTGACGGCACGGTTGGCCACCGCCAAGGTGGCCTGCTCCAAAACGTCGGACCAGCGCACCCAGCTTTTGAATGCCAATAGCTGGTCGGCACCCAACACCAGAAAGAGCTGGGCCTGCGGGTATTCACCAGCCAGCTCTCGCAAAGTGTCAGCCGTGTAACTGGGGCCTTGGCGTTGAATTTCGCGCGCATCCATTCGCGTGCGAGGCAAGTCTCCAAACGCCAGTTCGCACATAGCCAACCGGTGCTTGGCAGGCGTCAGCACCCGCGATTTGTGCCAGGCCTGCCCCGTAGGCAGAATGTGCAGCATGTCCAGCCCCAGCTGGCCCAGCGCCGCCTCGGCCAGGGCGCGGTGCGCCCAGTGCGGCGGATCGAACGCGCCTCCAAACATACCCACACGCAAGGGCCGTGCGCCTGCAGAAGACACATCAGCGGAAGGGAAGCCGGTTGGCACGCGGTTCAAACCCAGTCCTTGCGAACCAGGAATTCCTTGTACAGGCGGTCTTCGGGCGTGCCTTTTTTGCTCTGTCGGTTGTAAGCCCAACTCACCAGCGGTGGCATGGACAGCAAAATGGACTCACTGCGCCCACCCGATTGCAGCCCGAAGTGCGTGCCCCGGTCCCAGACCAGGTTGAACTCCACATAACGGCCGCGTCGGTACAGCTGAAAACTGCGCTCGCGCTCGCCATAGGGCATGTTCTTGCGGCGGTCCACGATGGGCAGGTAGGCATCCAGAAAAGCATCGCCCACTGAGGTCATCATGGCAAAACTGCCGTCAAAACCGAGTTCGGAAAAGTCGTCAAAAAACACACCGCCAATGCCGCGCTGCTCGTCGCGGTGTTTGAGATAAAAATATTCGTCGCACCAGGTCTTGAAGCGGGGGTATTTGTCCACGCCGAACGGATCCAGGGCGTTTTTGCAGGTGGTGTGGAAGTGCACCGCATCTTCCTCAAACCCGTAATACGGGGTCAGATCCATACCGCCACCGAACCAGCACACCGGCTCGCCACCGGCCGGGGCCGCCGCGATCATGCGCACATTCATGTGCACCGTGGGCACGTAGGGGTTGCGCGGGTGAAACACCAGCGACACGCCCATGGCCTCAAAAGGCGCGCCCGACAGCTCCGGGCGGTGCTGGGTGGCTGAGGGCGGCAGGCGCGGCCCGCTCACATGCGAAAACCCGCAGCCGGCGCGCTCAAACACCGCACCGTCTTCCAGGATCTGCGTGATGCCGCTGCCTTGCAGAGTCTCGCCAACCGGTTTCTTCCATTTGTCCACCAGAAACTGGCCGCCATCGACCAGCGCCACGGTGGAGGTGATGCGTTCCTGCAGATCGGTCAGGTAGTCGCGAACGTCTTGGGTCGGGTTGTTCATAAAAATGGAATGTACTGGGTACCGCAGCACCAAGCCGGAAACGGCGGTTGGAGGCAAACGTTCAAAGCGCCCGGTAACCGATGTCTCGGCGGTACTGCATGCCGTCAAAACGGATGCCGTCGATCAGCGCATAGGCGCTGCGCTGCGCATCGGCCACGGTGGGTGCCAGCACGGTGGCGCACAGCACGCGGCCGCCGGAGGTGAGCACGGCGCCGTTGGCTTCGCTGGTGCCGGCATGAAACACCATGCGGTCGGCTTCGTCGGCGGGCAGGCCGGTGATGGTGTCGCCTTTGCGAGGGCTCAGGGGGTAACCGGCCGCAGCCAGCACCACGCCCAGCGCCACGCGGGGGTCCCATTCCAGGGTCACGCGGTCCAGCTCGGCGCGGGTGGCGGCCAGCAGCACCTGCTCCAAATTGCTTTGCAGACGCATCAGAATCGGCTGGGTTTCGGGGTCGCCCATGCGGCAGTTGAATTCCAGCGTTTTCACGCGGCCATCGGGCGTGATCATGAGACCGGCGTACAAGAAGCCGGTGTAAGGAATGCCGTCGGCGGCCATGCCACGCAGCGTCGGCAGGATCACCTCGTCCATCGCCCGCTGGTGCACCGCCGGCGTGACCACGGGGGCCGGTGAATACGCGCCCATGCCCCCGGTGTTGGGGCCTTGGTCGGCGTCCAGCAAGCGCTTGTGGTCCTGGCTGGTGGCCAGCGCCAAGGCATGCTCGCCATCGCACAACACGATGAAGCTGGCTTCTTCGCCTTCCAGAAACTCTTCAATGACCACCCGCGCGCCACCTTCGTTGTGCGCCACGCCCAGTGCGTTGTCCAGCAGCATGAAGTCGATGGCCCCGTGCGCTTCGTCCAGCGACATGGCGACCACCACACCTTTGCCTGCGGCCAGGCCGTCGGCCTTGATCACAATCGGCGCACCCTTGGCATCCACGTAGGCATGGGCCTGCACCGGGTCGGTGAAGGCCTGGTATTCGGCCGTGGGAATACCGTGGCGCTGCATGAAGGCTTTGGAGAAAGCTTTGGAGCTTTCGAGCTGAGCGGCTTTTTGGGTCGGACCAAAAATGGCCAGACCATGGGCACGAAATTCATCCACCACACCGGCTGCCAAGGGCGCTTCAGGCCCCACAACGGTCAGCGCAATGCCTTGCGCCTGCGCCCATTCACGCAAAGCCACCTTGTCGGTGATGGGCAGGTTGACCAGCTGGTCGTCGCGCGCTGTACCGGCATTGCCGGGTGCCACAAACACCTGCTCCACGCCTTCAGACTGCTTCAATTTCCACGCCAGCGCGTGCTCGCGGCCTCCGCCGCCAATGACCAAAACTTTCAAACCATTCTCCAAAATTCATTGATACGTCCAGCATATGCAGCCGAATCGCAATGGCCCACACAGAGCGAGGTGGATCCGGCTTTGCCGGGCCGCTTCGCGCTGCTCCCTGGAGCGTGCACGAAGTGCGGCGGGGGAGCTCACTAAATGCTTGCGTTGTGAAACACTTCCTGCACGTCGTCCAGATCTTCCAGCACGTCCAGCAGCTTTTGCATGCGCGCGGCGTCTTCGCCCGTGAGCTCGATGGTGTTTTCAGCACGCATCGTCACCTCGGCCACCTCGGGCTTGAGGCCCGCCGCCTCCAGCGCATTTTTGACCGTTTCGAAGTCGGTGTAAGCGGTCAGCACCTCAATGGCGCTGTCGTCGTCCGTGATCACGTCCTCAGCACCGGCTTCCAGCGCCACCTCCATCACCAAGTCTTCCGAGGTGCCGGGCGCAAAAATGATCTGCCCGCAGTGTTTGAACTGGAATGCCACCGAGCCATCGGTGCCCAGGTTGCCGCCGTATTTACTGAACGCATGGCGCACCTCGGCCACGGTGCGCACGCGGTTGTCGGTCATGGTGTCCACAATCACCGCCGCACCACCAATGCCGTAGCCTTCGTAGCGAATCTCTTCCAGCGCCTGGCCTTCCAGGTTGCCCGAAGCTTTGTCGACGTTGTATTTGATGCGGTCGGCCGGCATGTTGGCGGCCTTGGCCTTGTCAATCGCCAGCCGCAAACGGGGGTTCATGGCCGGGTCACCGCCGCCCTGGCGCGCGGCCACGGTGATTTCCCGGATGACACGCGTCCAGATCTTGCCCCGCTTTTCGTCTTGACGACCCTTGCGGTGTTGAATATTTGCCCATTTGCTGTGTCCGGCCACGAAAGATTCCTTATGCCCGCAGGGGGTTTGA
>Ga0075012_10002611_pt1 | contig 17615 bp, 19 predicted proteins | sample All_14_2_FD_71474 | JGI IMG/M metagenome (GOLD analysis project Ga0075012, IMG submission 71474) | Freshwater microbial communities in response to fracking from Pennsylvania, USA - Allegheny Zone_MetaG_DW_15 | ecosystem: Environmental > Aquatic > Deep subsurface > Groundwater > Drilled... | reverse complement strand
CGCTGCGCCTGGCTCTTGTTGCCGTGGATGGCGACAGCCTGGATGCCCGCGCCTTCCAGGAAACGCACCACACGATCCGCGCCATGCTTGGTGCGCGTAAAGATCAGCGCGCGCTCGATCGGCTCGTCGCGCACCGTCAGGTTCAGCAGCGCCTGCTTCTCCGTCTGGTTCACGAAGGTTGCATATTGCCGCACGCGCTCCGCCGTGGTCGATTGCGGCGCGACGCTCACCTTCACGGGGTCGTTCAGGAACTGTGCGCCCAGTGCAGCGATTTCGGTCGGCATGGTCGCGGAGAAGAACAGGTTCTGCCGCTCCTTCGGCAACAGCTTGGCGATGCGCTTGAGCGGCTGGATGAAGCCCATGTCCATCATCTGGTCGGCTTCATCGAGGACGAAGATTTCCACGCCGCGCAGGTCGAACGCGCGCTGATCGATAATGTCGAGCAGGCGGCCCGGCGTCGCGACGACAATGTCGACGCCCGCGCCCAGCGCCTTGATCTGACGGTTGATCGGTACGCCGCCGAACACCGTCTCCACGGACAGTTTCAGGAATCGGCCATAGTCGCGAAAGCTCTGCGCGATCTGCGCCGCCAGCTCACGCGTGGGCGACAGCACCAGCATGCGGCACGACGCCAGCGGGCGCGGCTTGGCATTGCGGGCCAGATGATCCAGGCTCGGCAGGGCGAACGCCGCCGTCTTGCCCGTGCCGGTCTGCGCGATGCCGCACAGGTCGCGCCCTTCCAGCAGGACCGGAATGGCCTTTTGCTGGATCGGCGTCGGGTTGGAATAATTCTTGGCGTTAAGCGCCTTCAGGATTGGTTCGGAAAGACCAAGGTCTTGGAATGTCATAATAAACTCACGTCAAAGCGCGATGCAGCGGGCACGTAAACGCGCGCCGCAAGGCGGGTTACGAAACGACCCGCGTGAAAAGGGAAGCCTCAAGGCAATAGCGCAGATCATTGGCCGGTCCCGCGCATTTCAGGGCGATGGGACGATCACGCTGCCAATCGTTGCGAAAGGAACCTTACCGGCTCACTTTGCTGCGCTGCAACGCATATGACGCAAAGACGCGAAAATGGCAAGGGGAATTGCCTGCCCCTTGCCATTCATCCCGCCAAAACGACGATCAGGATTACAGCGCGACCTCGACGTGTTTGCCCTTCATCTCTTCGCGGACATCCCCGCCGAACAGCTGCTTGAACACACCCTTCAGGCTCATGTCCGCCAGCCATATCTCGGCCATGCCCAGATCGAACCGCAACATGAGCAGGTCAGGATCGTTACGCCCGCCCGGATACCACGCCTCGACTTCCCTGGACCAATAGCGGTCAATTACGGCCGGGTTCGTCTCGGCTGACAATGTGCCGTCAATGCACGCGAACAGATAATGATCCTTGCTGGCAAACTGGGCCATGGCCGCGCCGCCCCGCGCCAGCCGGTTCTGCTTCGTTGTATAAAACCAGAAGCAGTGGCTGGCGTCCCTGTCGAGCTGCGCCGTCATGGGCAGACTGTGGCGATGCGCGCCCTCGACGCTCACCATCAGAAGCGGGCTTTCCGACAACTCGCGCCAAAAGCGCTTCTTGATATCGGTGTCGCTGGTCATGGCGCTCTCCTTACATCTGTGCTTTCCCCATCAATGCGCCCGCCTCCACAGAGTTCCCACCCCGCATTCCCGCACAAGCAGACCTATCGTCTGCACATGACTGGATTTGCTTGATCTCCCCGCATGCACCCCCCACATAACCGCCATGCTGATCGAGACCGAAACGACGCCGAATCCGGCTACCCTCAAATTCCTGCCTGGCCGCGCCGTCATGACGGCAGGCACGCGGGACTTCGCTGACGCTGACGAAGCGGAAGCGTCTCCGCTGGCCGAAGCGCTGTTTTCGCTGGGCGACGTAACCGGTGTTTTCTTCGGCCGCGACTTCATTTCCGTAACGATCGCGCCCGGCAGCGAATGGCCGGACGTAAAGCCCGACATTCTCTCTATCCTGCTCGACCACTTCTCTGCCGACATGCCCCTCTTCCGCCAGGGCAGCGCTGCCGGCATCGCCGTGCCATCGGATGAAGGCGACCATGTCGACGATCCGGCCGACGCGGAAATCGTGGAACAGATCAAGGAGCTGATCGAAACACGCGTGCGCCCCGCGGTCGCCAATGATGGCGGCGACATCGTTTATCGCGGCTTCGACAAGGGCAAAGTCTATCTGCAGATGCAGGGCGCCTGTTCTGGCTGTCCGTCTTCCTCGGCCACCCTGAAGCAGGGCATCGAATCGCTGCTCAAGCATTACGTACCAGAAGTCACCGAAGTTCGCGCCGTCTAAGCGCCCCTATTCATCAGGAGAACCGTTGATGGCACAGCCGTTGCCCGAGGCATCGCTCGACCAGTTGTTCCGCTCTGCCCGCACCTACAACGGCTATCTCGACACGCCCGTCACGGAAGATCAGCTCCATGCCATCTGGGAGCTGATGAAGATGGGGCCAACATCCGCGAACATGCTGCCTGCTAGGCTCGTCTGGTGTGTCAGCCAGGACGCGAAGGAAAAACTTGCGGCCCTTTCCAGCGGAAGTAACGGCGAAAAGATCCGCAAGGCGCCCGTGACCGTCATCATCGGCATGGATGTCGATTTCCACGAGCAGCTGCCAGAGCTTTTTCCGCATCAGCCCGACGCACGGAACTGGTTCCCCGATCCAGCCGCGCGCGCAATTGCGGCTCTGCGCAACAGTTCGTTGCAGGGCGCCTATTTCATCCTCGCCGCGCGCGCCCTCGGCCTTGGCACCGGACCGATGTCCGGTTTCGACAATGCCGCCGTAGATGCGGCCTTCTTCGCGGACACGCCTGCGGTCAAATCGAATTTCATCTCGACGCTCGGCTACGGCGACCCGTCGACAGTCTTTGATCGGTTGCCACGCCCTGCATTTGGCAAATTCAACAGGATCGATTAACCGGGCGGCATAGTCAGGCTCAGGCCGCGCGGGGATCGGATATTTTGCGCACATTGGTGATCGACACGGCAACGCAGGCACTGTCGCTTGCGCTGTTCGATGATGATGTGATGATCGCCTATGACCACAACATCATCGGACGCGGCCATGCGGAGGCATTGATGCCCCGCATTGCCGCCTTGCCCGGCGGCGGCCGCGCAAACCGGATCGCGGTTGATACCGGCCCCGGCAGTTTCACAGGCGTCCGCATCGGTCTTGCCGGCGCACGTGCACTGGCCTTCGGATGGGGATCGGCTCTTGTCGGTTACAGCGCACTTTCTATTGTCGCTTTAGCCGCGCGCGCCCAGCATGGGACACGGGACGAGCCGATTGCCGTTGCCATGCAGGGCGGTCATGGCGAATTATTCTGGCAGATGTTCGCTTCCGCATCGCTCACGCCGATAACGCAGTTGGCCAGCGCCCCTGTGGAAGAAGTCGCCTCCGCTATATCATGCGCCCCTATTTATGGCTCGGCAGCCGCGCAGGTCGTCGCGGCCCGCGGCCACGGCGTTGCCATAGACCTGCTGCCCGACGCACAACTTTTCCCCTTGCTTCCTCCGGCAGCACTCACCCCCGCTCTCGCCGTCTATGGGCGTGGGGCAGACGCAAAGCCGATGGCAGGTTTCACGCCGTCATGATCAGCGATCTTGACCTTTCGCTTTTTGAAAAGCCGGGCCGTCGACAGATTGCCGAAGCCATGGAGGTCATGGAACGTGCGTTTGACCCGGCCTTTGGTGAAGCCTGGACGGCGGCGCAGCTCGCAGGCCTGTCGGGCATCCCCGGGTGCTGGCTGACGCTGGCGCAATGCGGCCGCACCACTGTGGGCTTTGCGATGGTGCGATCGATCTTCGACGAGTCCGAATTGCTTCTGCTGGCGGTCGATCCTGCCTGGCGCAGGCAGGCTGTGGGCAGGACATTACTCGGTCATGCGATCGAAACGGCGCGCGCACGTGGCATTTCCTTCATGCATCTTGAAGTCCGCGCGTCGAATAGCGCCATCGCCCTGTACAAGAAAATGGGCTTTGAGCAGGTAAATATGCGCCCTGCTTATTATCGTGGCAACGACGGCAAGCTCCACGATGCTTACAGCTTCCGACTGGACCTCGAAATTTCCTGAAATCAGGTTGAATTGCTTGAACTTAAGGTCTAGTTGCGCATCAATGCCGGAGAAAGCTATCGGGAATCGCGAACCGGCCGTTCATAAAAGGAGCAATATAATGGAAGACACTGCAGCGCAGAGCGAAATGCTGATCACCTTGACGTCAGATATCGTTGCCGCGCACGTCTCCAACAATAGCGTCGCCGTTTCCGATCTACCCCAGTTGATCCAGAATGTGCACACAGCGCTTGCAGGCCTTTCGGCTACGCCGGCTGCCCCGGAAGTTAAGCTTGAGCCTGCCGTCTCTGTGCGTGCATCGGTTAAGCCTGACTATATTGTCTGCCTTGAGGACGGTAAGAAGCTCAAGATGCTGAAGCGTCACTTGATGACGCACTATAACATGACGCCGGAAGACTATCGGGCCAAGTGGAACCTGCCCGCAGACTATCCGATGGTCGCGCCCAATTATGCCGAGCAGCGCCGCAGCCTGGCCAAGAAGATCGGCCTGGGCACAAAGCGTCGTCGCGGCCGCGCTTCGAAGTAAGCCTTTTGCCGCGCGCGCCCTTTCGCCGCGCGGCAAAACCGGCTAGGCTTGCTGCCTATCGTTACCGCAGGGATATGACCTTCGCATGAGCCGCAATATCGACGTCGAAGCCCTCTGCGCCGAAAAGGGCCTGCGCATCACCGAGCAACGCCGGGTGATCGCGCGGGTTCTATCGGAAGCGGAAGATCATCCCGATGTCGAAAAGCTGCACGAGCGCGCGGCAGCGATCGATCCCGGCATTTCGATCGCCACGGTGTACCGCACAGTCCGCCTTTTCGAGGAAGCCGGCATTCTGGAGCGACATGATTTCGGTGACGGCCGCGCACGATATGAAGCGGCACCGGAGTCTCACCATGACCATCTTATCGATGTCGAATCCGGCAAGGTCATTGAGTTCGTTGATCCGGAACTGGAACAGCTCCAGCGCCGCATAGCGGAAAAGCTTGGCTTCCGCCTGGTCGATCACCGCATGGAGCTGTACGGCGTCGCCCTCGACCGCAAAGGCTGATCCAGTCGCGGCGTTCCGCCGCTGGCGTCGCCTGGCCGCGCTCGTCTGCAGCCTCCTCCTCTGCCTGCCGCCCCATCTTCTTTGGCGATTGTTGCGCAAACAGTCGCCATGGCCGCCCCGCTTTCTGGGCCTCGCCGCACGCGCCGTAGGCGCACGCGTCCGCGTGGAGGGCGCTCTGCCGAGCGGCTCTGTGTTTCTCGCTGCCAATCATATCAGCTGGATCGACATATTGGCGCTCGGCGGCGCGACGGGAACCGCGTTCGTCGCCCATGACGGCGTCGGCAAATGGCCCGTCATCGGCTGGCTCGCCGCGCAGAACCACACTATTCTCGTCGCCCGCGCAGACCGGCGTGGCGTCGGCGGACAGGTGCAGGCACTGCGCGAGGCGCTGGACGGCCATCAACCCGTCCTGCTCTTTCCGGAGGGCACGACCAATGACGGCGTCACCCTGCTCCCTTTCAAGCCGTCGCTCTTCGCCGTCCTGACACCCCCGCCCCGCGATCTGCTGATCCAGCCTGTCCATGTCGACTATGGGCCGGACGCGGCCGCCATAGCCTGGTACGGCGCGGAACCCGCCCTCGCCAATGTCCGCCGCATCCTCGCACGCAAAGGGCCGCTCGACGTCACCATCCACCTGCTCGAACCGTTCGCCCCGGCAGACTTTCCCGATCGCAAGGCTGTGGCCGCCGAAGCACGCCGCCGCATCGAAGCGAGCATGGCCGCAAATACCGCGCCTTCCGCTCCCGCGCACAGCATAGTATAGCTGGCTCGATGAATCGCGACGCACCCGCCGAAAAGCCGGCCCGCTTCCATGTTAAATCCTTCGGCTGCCAGATGAACGTCTATGACGGCGAGCGCATGGCCGAGATGCTGGGTGGCAAGGGCATGACAGCCGCCGACGACGCGCTCGACGCCGATCTCGTCGTCCTCAATACCTGCCACATCCGTGAAAAAGCGGTGGAAAAGGTCTATTCCGATATCGGTCGCCTGCGCCGCGAGGACGGCACCCGCCCGATGATCGCCGTCGCCGGCTGCGTCGCTCAGGCCGAAGGCGCGGAGATTGCGAAGCGCGCGCGCACCGTCGATATCGTCGTCGGCCCGCAGGCCTATCACCGCCTGCCGGACCTGATCGACAAAGCCGCGCGCGGCGAAGATGCGCTCGATACCGACATGCCGGCCGCGTCGAAATTCGACGTGCTGCCCGGCCGCACGCGCCAGACGCGCCCCACCGCCTTCCTCACCGTGCAGGAGGGCTGCGACAAGTTCTGCACCTACTGCGTCGTCCCCTATACGCGCGGCGCGGAAGTCAGCCGCAGCTGGACCGCGATCCTTGATGAAGCAAAGGCGCTGGTCGATGGCGGCGTCCGGGAAATCACCCTGCTCGGCCAGAACGTCAACGCCTGGACGGGCGAGGACGGCAAGGGCCGCATGCAGGGCCTCGACGGCCTCGCCCGAGCGCTCGCCGACATGACGGGGCTCGACCGCATCCGCTACACGACCAGCCATCCCAACGACATGACCGACGGCCTCATCGCCGCCCATGCCGAGGTGGACAAGCTGATGCCGTTCCTCCACCTGCCCGTGCAGTCGGGCAGCGATCGCGTGCTCAAGGCGATGAACCGCAGCCACACGACGGACTCCTACCTCCGCCTGATCGAGAAGGTGCGCGCCGCCCGCCCCGATATCGCCCTGTCCGGCGACTTCATCGTCGGCTTCCCCGGCGAAACCGATGCGGAGTTCGAGGCGACGCTCGCCCTGGTCGAGCAGGTCCGCTACGCGCAGGCCTATTCTTTCAAATACAGCCCGCGCCCCGGCACACCCGCCGCCGACATGGGCGACCAGATTCCGGCGGACGTCATGGATGATCGTTTGAAGCGCCTGCAGGACCGCATCAACGCGCATCAGCTCGCCTTCAACATGGCGACGGTCGGCCGCCGCACCGACGTGCTGCTGGAGCGCCCCGGCCGCCATCCCGGCCAGCTTGTCGGCAAGACGCCCTGGCTCCAGTCGGTCCATGTACAGGCTGACGGCGCCGCCATCGGCGACATGATCGAAGTCGACATAATTTCCGCCGGCCCCAACAGCCTGGCCGGCGAAATCGCGAGGAGGAAAGCCGCCTGATGTTCATGCCCAGCGAACGGTCCCGTTGATGGCGAAGCAGCGCCACACCCACCCCCGCGCCGACGCGCCCGAGCGCGCCCGGCTGGAAGTCAGCTTCGACCGCCCGCACCTTTTGGGCACCTTGTTCGGCCAGTATGACCAGAATCTGGTGGCGATCGAAAACCGTCTGGGCGTCTACATCGCCGCACGCGGCAACAAGCTGCAGATCGAGGGTGAAGCGGAAGCCGCCGCTCGCGCGCGCGATGTGCTCACGGGCCTCTACAACCGCATAGTCGCCGGGCAAGAAATTGACGGCGGGGCGGTCGAGGCGGTCATTTCCATGTCGTCCGAACCGACGCTCGACGGCATCATCCGTGCCGACATCGCCGAACCGCCCAAGGTGATGATTCGCACACGCAAGAAGACGATCGTTCCGCGCTCCGCCACTCAGGTCACCTATATGGAGGAACTGGCCCGCCGCGACATCATCTTCGCGCTTGGCCCGGCCGGCACAGGCAAGACCTATCTCGCCGTCGCGCAGGCCGTGTCGCAGCTCATCAGCGGCTCGGTTGATCGCCTCATCCTCTCGCGCCCTGCCGTAGAGGCCGGCGAGCGCCTCGGCTTCCTGCCCGGCGATATGAAAGAGAAGGTCGATCCCTACCTCCGCCCGATCTACGATGCGCTCTATGACACGCTCCCCGCCGAGCAGGTCGAACGCCGCATCGCCAGCGGCGAAATAGAGATCGCGCCGCTCGCCTTCATGCGGGGCCGCACCCTATCCAACGCCTTCATCGTGCTGGACGAGGCACAGAACACGACCGTCGCACAGATGAAGATGTTCCTCACCCGCTTTGGCGAGGGCAGCCGCATGGTCATCTGCGGCGATCCCAAGCAGGTCGACCTGCCGCAACCCGGCATCTCTGGCCTCGCCGACGCCGTCGCCCGGCTGGAGGGCGTGGAAGGCATCGCCGTTGTGCCATTCAACATCGCCGACGTCGTCCGTCATCCGGTGGTGGGCCGCATCGTTCAGGCCTATGAGGGGCCGGATGCTTGACGTTGCCGTCATCAACGAAGGCGCTGGATGGCCCGCGCTCGACTGGGATGCGCTTGCGCTGAGAGCCGTGACCACGGCGATCCGCCACAGCGTCAACGCCGACTATGAAAGCCAGACCGCGACATATGAAATCGCCGTGAAACTCACCGACGATGAAGAGGTCCGTTCACTCAACGCCGCCTATCGTGACAAGGACAAGCCGACCAACGTCCTTTCCTTCCCGATGGTCCAGCCGGACCTGCTGGAAGCGACTGCCAACACGGACGATGGAGAGGTATTGCTGGGGGATATCGTCCTCGCCGCCGGCGTCTGTGCGGCGGAGGCGGCGGACAAAGGCATCAGCATCGCAGACCATGCCACGCATCTCATCGTGCATGGGACTTTTCATTTGCTCGGGCTTGACCATATGGACGAGGCCGAAGCCGAGGTGATGGAAGCGCTCGAGACGCGTGCGCTTGCCAGCATCGGCATTGCAGACCCATATGGGCACGAAACAGGGGAAGTTTGAACATCATGGCTGACGGGACCGCTTCAAAGAGCGCCGCCGACCAGAAAGAGGCGGACAGTAGCAGCGCCGGCTCCGAAGGCGGTGGTTTATGGCAGGGTCTCAAGTCGCTGATTTTCGGCGATGAGAGCGAGCACAGCCTCCGCAAGGAAATCGAGGAAGCGATCGACGAATATGACGGTGAGGCGGAAGCCGAATCGTCAGCGGGCCGCGCCAAGGGCGATCTGTCCGCCATCGAGCGTCAGATGCTCCGCAACCTCCTGCATTTCAGCGAGCATACGGTCGATGACATTGCCGTGCCCCGCGCCGACATCGTCGCGATCGAGGAGAAGGCTAGCTTCGACGACCTCGCAGCGCTGTTTGCCGAGGCCGGCCACAGCCGCATTCCGGTCTATCGCGATACGCTCGACACCATCGTCGGCATGATCCACATCCGCGACGCCTTCGCGATCCTCGCGGGCAAGACGCCGCCGCCTGAGACGCTCGAACCGCTGATCCGTCAGCCGCTCTACGTGCCCGAAAGCATGGGCGTCCTCGACCTCTTGGCCGAAATGCGGGCAAAGCGCACGCACCTCGCCATCGTGCTCGACGAATATTCCGGCACCGAAGGCCTCCTCACATTCGAGGATCTGGTCGAAGAAATCGTCGGCGAAGTCGAGGATGAGCATGACGACGAGCCTGAGGCGATGCTCGCGCCCCTTCCCGGCGGTGCATGGGATGCCGACGCCCGCACGGAACTGGACGATCTCGCAAAGGACATCGATCCGCGCTTTGGCGAAGTGGAGGAGGATGTCGACACACTCGGTGGCCTTGCCTTCGTGATCGCTGGCCGCGTGCCCGAAGTCGGTGAACTGCTGACCCACCCGGAAAGTGGCTGGCGCCTGGAGATCACGGACGCCGACACGCGTCGCGTCGCCCGCCTGCGCCTTCACCCGCCGCTTCCGGCGGAGGAGGACGGAGAAGAGGACTGACCGCATAGTGGGGTGACGCCAGCCATACCTCGTTTCCTCGGCTCGAAGCGAACAGCGCTGTCCTCCCTCACCCCTTGCTCCCACTCCTGTGGAAGCCTAGATTGAGTACAAATGGGCGAGCATCATCACCATCACGAGCATGCCGGAAAGGCATTGGCCAAAGCCGCCAAGTCCACATTGGAGGACAAAGGCGAGCAGTGGACGGACATGCGCGCCGCAATCTTCGACGCACTGGCTGCCGTGGACAAGCCCGCATCGGCCTATGACATCGCTGAGACCGTTTCAAACGCGCGCGGCAAACGGGTTGCGCCCAACAGTGTCTACCGCATCCTGGATCTGTTCGTGCAGAACAATCTGGCGCTGCGCGTGGAAAGCGCCAATGCCTATGTCGCAAACGCGCACCCCGGATGCCTCCACGACTGCATCTTCCTCGTCTGCAAATCCTGTGGCGAAGCGACCCATGTCGACAACGACCATGTAACCGGCGACGTGCGACAGGTTGCGGCACATGAAGGCTTTACGGCCGAACGCCCGGTGATCGAGGTATTGGGCACCTGCGCCAAATGCGCATAGCTTCTGCACTTGAACATGTTCGACAGGCGCGCCGTTAGAGTCTAAGGCTGCCTGGAGGAGTCTTAGTCTTTTCATGAACGATCGCCCTCAAACCCCGCTGCTCGACACCGTCACCGTTCCCGCCGACCTGCGAAAGCTGGCGCCGGAACAGCTGCGCCAGCTCGCCGACGAACTGCGGCAGGAAACGATTTCCGCGGTGGGCACGACCGGTGGCCATCTGGGTTCCGGGCTGGGTGTTGTCGAACTGACGACGGCCATTCACTATGTGTTCGATACACCTAATGACCGGCTGGTGTGGGACGTCGGGCACCAATGCTATCCGCACAAGATCCTGACAGGCCGGCGCGACCGCATCCGCACCTTGCGTCAGGGCGGTGGTCTCTCCGGTTTCACCAAGCGCGCGGAAAGCGAGTACGACCCGTTCGGCGCCGCGCACAGTTCCACATCGATCAGTGCGGCTCTCGGCTTCGCCGTAGCCAACAAGATGATGGACAAGCCGGGCAAGGCGATCGCCGTGATCGGCGACGGCGCGATGTCCGCTGGCATGGCCTATGAGGCGATGAACAACGCACGCGAGGCAGGCAACCGGCTCGTCGTGATCCTGAACGACAACGACATGTCGATCGCGCCGCCCGTTGGCGGACTTTCGGCTTATCTCGCCCGCACTGTTTCCAGCCGCGAATTCCTGTCGGTACGCGACGTGCTTAAGCGCCTGGCCCGCCGCCTGCCCGGACCGCTGCATAAGGCCGCCAAGAAGACCGACGAATATGCGCGCGGCATGGCCATGGGCGGTACATTGTTCGAGGAGCTGGGTTTCTACTATGTGGGGCCGATCGATGGCCACAATCTCGATCAGCTCATCCCGGTACTGGAAAATGTGCGCGACGCGGCCGAAGGGCCGTGCCTGATCCATGTCGTGACCAAGAAAGGCAAGGGCTACGCCCCCGCCGAGGCGGCCGCCGACAAATATCATGGCGTGCAGAAGTTCGACGTCATCACCGGCGCACAGGCGAAGGCCCCGCCGGGACCGCCAAGCTATACGAGCATATTCGGCAAGGCGCTGATCGCGGAAGCCGAGCGCGACGACCGCGTCTGCGCCATTACCGCCGCCATGCCCTCTGGCACCGGCGTCGACATGTTCGGGCAGCGCTTCCCGGATCGCGCCTTCGACGTGGGCATAGCAGAGCAGCATGCGGTGACGTTCGCGGCGGGCCTCGCGGCGCAGGGCATGCGCCCCTTCTGCGCAATCTATTCCACCTTCCTGCAGCGCGCCTACGATCAGGTCGTGCACGACGTCGCGATCCAGAACCTGCCCGTGCGCTTCGCGATTGATCGCGCGGGGTTGGTCGGGGCCGACGGCAGCACGCACGCCGGCAGTTTCGACATTACCTATCTCGCCAGCCTGCCCAATTTCGTCGTGATGGCAGCCGCGGACGAGGCGGAACTGGTCCACATGGTCCATACCTGCGCCGAACATGACAGCGGACCGATTGCTGTCCGTTATCCGCGCGGCAACGGCGTGGGGGTCACCCTGCCCGCCGCGCCCGAACGGCTTGCAATTGGCAAGGGCCGCATCGTGCGCGAGGGCAAGAAGGTTGCGATCCTGTCGCTCGGTACACGCCTTTCCGAAGCACAGAAGGCCGCCGATGCGCTTGACGCGCGCGGACTTTCGACCACCGTGGCGGACCTCCGCTTCGCCAAGCCGCTGGACGAGGCATTGATCCGCAAGCTGCTGACCACGCACGAAGTCGCTGTCACGATCGAGGAAGGGTCGATCGGCGGCCTCGGCGCGCATGTGTTGACGATGGCGAGCGACGCCGGTCTGATCGACGCCGGCCTGAAGCTGCGCACCATGCGCCTACCCGACATTTTCCAGGATCAGGACAAGCCAGAGAAGCAATATGCCGAGGCTGGCCTCGACGCGGACGGCATCGTTGCGACGGTGCTCGCGGCACTACGCCACAACAGCACCGGCATGAACGAAGGCGCGCGGGCCTGATCTGCCCGGCGGCAGTCGTTCAGGCTGTCACGCCGTCCTTGCTGATGTAGACTTCTGCTACGCGGCCGTTGCGGATCGAGCAGGTGAAGCGACGGACGTCCGTCGCTGGTCCGCGATAACTATCGCGCCGTTCGACCTGACCATCGACGTCCCAGCCGCCCGAAACCGCACGCGGCGCGTCGACGCGACGGACTTCGGCATAGCCGCCCTGTGTCGTCGCTTCGTCCCGCGCAGCAACGGCACAGGCGTTCACGGCCGCATCCTCGCTCGCCAGCGCATTGTCCGTTACACGATCGTCGCCCTGGTCGCGCTGATAGTCCTGATCGCCATTATAGTCCGGATTACGGGTATCCGCATCGCCATAGGGACGATCAGTATCGGACGTACCGCTGCGGGCCTTTCGGTCCTTGCTCATCGATGTCGCGACGACGGCCACGGCGCCGATCAGCGCGGCAATGCCCACTGCGTCGCCGAAGTCGAGGCCGCGATCGCGCCGATGCCAGCCCCGATCCCATCCACGATTGTCCCAGCCGCGATGGTCCCGCGCCGCGGCGGGCGCGATGCTGCTGGCGACCAGCGCCGCTCCGGTGAGAGCTGTCAGAACCAGGCGCATCTTGCGCATTGTCCGCATCCTTTTCGCGAAAAGCGGGCCTTACGCTGCCCGCTCTGCGCGTTTAGCCGAGCCATGCTGTCGACGGGCTGAACGATCTAGTCAGGATCATGGATGTCGAGGCCCGTCCATTTCGCCGCAAAAGCGTACATGTCGGCATATTCCTCAATCAGCTTGTCGGTCGGCTTACCGCCACCATGGCCCGCGCGCGTTTCGACCCGAATGAGGCGGGGCCGATCGCCCAGCGCGTGCGCCTGCAGCGCTGCAGCATATTTGAAGCTGTGTGCGGGTACGACGCGATCATCCGTGTCTGCGGTCGTTACCAGGATTGCGGGATAATCCCGGCCCTCGGCGATATTGTGATAGGGCGAATAGGCGAGCAGTGCCCGGAAATCGGCTTCTTTCTCGGGCGAACCATAGTCGTCGACCCAATAACGTCCGGCGGTGAACCGATCGAAGCGTAGCATGTCCATGACACCTACGGCCGGAAGCGCAGCGCTGAACAGGTCCGGCCGCTGATTGACCACCGCACCGACCAGCAGGCCGCCGTTGGAGCGCCCCTCGATCGCCAGCTGATCCTCGCCGGTATAGCCGTTCGCTTTCAGATATTCGGCGGCGGCGATGAAGTCGTCGAATACATTTTGCTTGTTCTGGCCCTTGCCGGCGTCGTGCCACGCCTTTCCATATTCGCCACCACCGCGAAGGTTGGCGATGGCGATCGTCCCGCCCTGCTCCAGCCAGGCAAGCCGCGTGGGCGAGAAGCCCGGCGTCAGCGAAATATTGAAACCGCCATAGCCGTACAGCAGCGTCGGTGCAGGTTCCGCCCGACGCATCGCGTCCATCCGGCGGATGATGTACATCGGGATGCGTGTCCCGTCCTTTGACGGATAGAATATCTGGTCTGTGACGAAATCCGTGGGGCTGAAGGCAAGATCGGGCTGCGCGAAGATCGATTGCGCGCCGGTGGTCGTGTCATAGCGATAGATTGTGGACGGTCGCGTAAAGCCGGAGAAGCTGAAGAAAGTCTCCGGGTCGCCCGCCTTGCCGCGAAAACCAGCCGATGTGCCAAGACCCGGCATGGGCACTTCGCCTGCCGGTCGCCCTTCCAGCGTCACCAGTTCCGCAATCGTGCGCGCATTGTCGAGATAGGCGACAATGATGCGATCCCCCACCAGCGATCCGCCAGCCAGCACCTCTTCCCGCTGCGGCACAATCTCACGCGGGCGCGCGTCGGGGTGCTCGGCGTCCAGCCGTACCAGCCGACCGCGTGGCGCATCCTTGTCGGTCACGAACCAGAGCAGGCTGCCCTGGCTGCCCACCAGTTTCCAGCCATGATCCATGCCCTTGACCAGCGCGCGAAAGCGCGGCGGCTGGCCATCGAGCGCAGCGACGGACAAGGTGGCATCGGCATCGGTGCCCCTGGTCGATGTCACCAGCAGCCAGCGGCCATCGGCTGTCACCTTTGCGCTATGGTTCCAGTCCGGATGGCGTGGCGTCTCGAAAATCAGTTGATCATCCGCCTGCACAGTGCCCAGGCGATGATAATAGACCTTGTGATCGCGATTTGAGGACTGGAACGCCCCACCCTTTTCCGGCGCGTCAAAGCGGGAGTAGTAAAAGCCCTGGCTGGAACTGTCCCAGGCAAGTTCAGAATATTTGACCCAGGATATGCTGTCGCCCGCGTCCCGACCGGTCGCAATGTCCAGTACGCGCAGCGTACGCCAGTCGGACCCGGCATCCTGCACCGCGTACAGCAGGAAACGACCATCGGGCGACGGCTCCCATTCGGCCAGCGCTGTCGCCCCATCGACAGACAGGCGTGCAGGATCCAGTATCTCGCGCTGCGGACCATTCAGGCCCTCGCGCATATACAGCGGCGCCTGCTTCTGAAGCCCGGTATTGAAAGTGTAGAAGTAACGGCCGTTGGCTTTCCGAGGGGTCGAGTAGCGACCATAGTCGTACAGCCGTTCCATCCGCCGCCGCAGCAAATCCCGCCCTGGCAGTCCGGCGAGATAGGCCTCGGTGACCGCATTTTCCGCAGTTACCCAGTCCCGCACCGCCGGATCGGCGCGCACGTCGTTTTCCAGCCAGCGATACGGATCCGGCACATCTACGCCAAAGCGCTCCTCCACCAGATCAAGGCGGGGCGCTGACGGATAATGCAAAGAGGCAGCCTCCGACGCCGGTTCGATCCTGGCGGCCGGATCGGCGTGCACGGGGCCTGCCGCAGCGGCCGTCAACGCCAACAGGGCGAACGGGACCACCGCGCGCATTATCCTCTTCCTTTCAAACAGATCGGGCCGCCGGCTTTTACAGCGGGCGGCCCGATTCCGATACTCCTCTGTCGTCGCAAACGACGCTTGGATCAGGCTGCTTCCAGCTCGTCCGCGTCCGCGGTCTGCACCGGGCCCGAATCCTGGCCCTTCGCCGAAACGTCACGGTCAACCAGCTCGATGATCGCGATCGGGGCGGCGTCCGAAGCACGGAAGCCGGCCTTGATGACGCGGGTGTAACCGCCATTGCGGCCCTTGTAGCGCTCAGCCAGAACGTCGAACAGCTTGGTGAGCTGCACATCGTCCATCAGACGCGCATTGGCCAGGCGACGGTTGGACAGGCCACCCTTCTTCGCCAGCGTGATCAGCTTTTCGACATAGGGGCGAAGTTCCTTCGCCTTCGGCGTCGTCGTCAGGATCTGCTCATGCTTGATGAGCGAAGCGGCGAGATTGCGCAGGAGCGCAGTACGGTGACCGGCGCTGCGCTGCAGCTTGCGATGACCAACCTTGTGACGCATGTGTCTTTCCTTCGTTCGTTAAGGGACCGTGCAAGGTATCCCAGACCAGGCGGCTGTCAGGGGCGCCGCCAATACCCCTTTGGACAGGAACCGGGCCAGAGCATCGCTCTGACCCGAACCTTTTAGCCCAGCAGCTCCTGTTCGAGCTTCTTGGCCATTTCCTCGATATTTTCCGGCGGCCAGCCGGGGATGTCCATGCCCAGGCGCAGGCCCATGCTGGACAACACTTCCTTGATCTCGTTCAAGGACTTGCGGCCAAAGTTCGGCGTACGCAGCATCTCTGCCTCGGTCTTCTGAACCAGATCGCCGATGTAGATGATGTTGTCGTTCTTCAGGCAGTTGGCCGAACGCACCGACAGTTCCAGCTCGTCCACCTTCTTGAGGAGGTAGCGGTTGATGGTGTTGGTATCGCTCTCGCCTTCCGAAGCCGACGGGACGGCATGGCCGGCCATCGACGGAACGGCTGCGGGCAGCGCGTCCTCAAAGTGAACGAACAGCTGCAACTGGTCCTGCAGGATGCGCGCGGCATAGGCGACCGCGTCTTCCGGCGTGACGGTGCCGTCGGTCTCGACTGTCAGCGACAGCTTGTCATAATCCAGTTCCTGGCCGACGCGGGTGTTGTCCACCTTGTAGGCGACCTGGCGCACCGGCGAGTACAGCGCATCGACCGGGATCAGACCGATCGGGGCGTCTGCCGGACGGTTGGCGACAGCAGGGACATAGCCCTTGCCGACGTCCGCGGTCAGCTCGACGTTCAGCGTCGCGCCTTCGTCGAGGTGGCAGATCACCAGATCCGGGTTCATCACCTGGATGTCGCCGGAAACGGCGATATCGCCAGCTTTCACTTCGGCCGGGCCGGTGGCGGACAGCTGCAGGCGCTTGGGGCCTTCGCCTTCCATCTTCAGCGCGATCTGCTTCACGTTCAGGACGATGTCGGTCACGTCCTCGCGCACGCCGGCGAGGCTGGAGAACTCGTGCAGGACGTTCTCGATCTTGATCGACGTGACAGCCGCACCCTGAAGCGACGACAGGAGCACGCGGCGCAGCGCATTGCCGAGCGTCAGGCCGAACCCGCGCTCCAGCGGCTCGGCGACGAACGTCGCCTTGCGCCTGCCGTCGCCCGAACCCTTGATCTCAAGGGCGTTGGGCTTCTTCAATTCCTGCCAGTTCTTCATGTTGACAGTCATGTAATTCCCCTGGGAATGTGGCCGACCGCCCGAGTGGTCCCTCGCGAAGCCGGCCGATGAAATTGAGACGAGCGGCGCGTCCGCCGCCCGCTATCGACTGGCCTTGGTTAGACGCGACGGCGCTTGGAGGGGCGGACGCCGTTGTGGGGGATCGGCGTCACGTCGCGGATCGACGTGATCGTGAAGCCAACCGCCTGCAGCGCACGCAGCGCCGATTCACGACCCGAACCCGGGCCCTTCACTTCGACTTCCAGCGTGCGCACGCCATGCTCGGCCGCCTTGCGGCCAGCGTCTTCCGCGCAGACCTGCGCGGCGTAGGGCGTCGACTTGCGGCTACCTTTGAAGCCCATCATGCCGGCCGAGGACCAGCTGATCGCATTGCCCTGGGCGTCGGTGATGGTGACCATGGTGTTGTTGAAGCTGGCGTTCACATGCGCCACGCCGGCGGAGATGTTCTTGCGCTCACGCCGCTTAATGCGCTGGGGTTCCCGTGCCATTTTGCTCTATCCTACTCGAATTTCCACGAAAGCTGCTCAAAGCCCAAAGAGGCGAGCGGCTTACTTCTTCTTACCGGCGATCGGCTTGGCCTTGCCCTTGCGGGTGCGCGCATTGGTGTGCGTGCGCTGGCCACGAACCGGCAGGCCCTTGCGGTGACGCAGGCCGCGATAGCAGGCGAGGTCCATCAGGCGC